>Ga0163212_1001396_pt1 | contig 10667 bp, 10 predicted proteins | sample Malawi_45m_30L_FD_113532 | JGI IMG/M metagenome (GOLD analysis project Ga0163212, IMG submission 113532) | Freshwater microbial communities from Lake Malawi, Central Region, Malawi to study Microbial Dark Matter (Phase II) - Malawi_45m_30L | ecosystem: Environmental > Aquatic > Freshwater > Lake...
CCACCCTGGCGGGCCTTTGGCTGTTGGCCGAATGGCCCGATGGGTTGCAACTGCTGGGCGTGCTGCTGGTCAGCGCTGCGGTGCTGCTTGTGGCGCGCCGCGCTGCGGTTCACCCGGTATCGCCCCAACCGGCTGCATCGCGCCTGGGGGTGCTGCTGGCACTGCTCGCCGTGCTGTGTGCCAGCGGCGGCGCCCTGTTGTCCCGTCAGGTGTTGGCCGCTGCGACGATCTCGCCGTGGCAGGCGGCAGCTGTGCGCCTGGCGGCCGCCACCCTGGTGCAGCTGCCGCTGGCTCCCACAGTGCTCGCCGGCGCCTGGCTGCGCCCGCGCCCGCGCCCAGCGGCACCGCGTTGGTCGATGGTGCTGCTGGCGACCCTGCTGGGCACGGCTCTGGGGATAGGCCTGCAGCAGGCCGCCCTGGCACAGTTGCCCGTGGCACAGGCTGTGACGCTGTTGGCCACAGCGCCCGCCATGGCTGCAGTGCTGGCCCCTCTGGATCGGGATCGTCCCGGCCTCAGTGGCGCATTGGCGGCTCTGCTGGCGGCTCTTGGCGTGTGGTGTGTGGTGGCGTGATCAGGCGTTGGTCTGCCTGCTGCTGAGCCCAGCTGATCAGGTGTTCAAGCTCCAGTGCCAGCGCGTCGATGCCGAGGTCACTCGCTAGGGCCTCGAGCTGCCGGCCTGCCTGGCTCAGTTGCACGGCCAGCTGGTGGGCAAAACCCGCGTCGTCACCGATGCCGGGCTGCTGCAGCAGCCATGGCTCGATCGTCGTTGGATCCGGCAGGCCTTGCCGGCCGCCCGGCTGGCCGTGCTGCACCTGCTGCAGGGTGCGCAGCGCGTGGGCCAGCAGCCGCAGATGGTGCCGCTCCAACGCGGGCAGCAGCGTGCTCTCGAGCTGGGTGACCTCGGCTGCGCTCAGCGGGCCCGATGGGCCTGGGGCTTCAGCAGCCAGGGGCCTGCCCGGGGTGCTTGGGCGCCAGCCTGAAGCCACAGGAATGCCCCGATTCGAGCCGCCAGTGCACCCGCTCCACGAAGCAATCGGGAAAGGTGTGCTGGATCAACTGCAGCTCCTGGTCGCAGACGCAGGGGAACTGCTCAGCAATGCGCATGACGGAACAGTGGTATTCGCGCAGGACCCAGCCATCGCCATCGGGGCAGCATTCGGCCACATAGCCCTCGGCACGCCGCATCTCGACCAGCTGGGCCAGGCGTTGGGGCAGGGCTGCAGCGCCGAGTTTGCTGCGGTAGTCATCGGCCTTCTGCCGTGCCTGTTGGGCCAGGAGGTCCCGAAAGGTTTCATCAGGCAGCTGGCCCGCCAGCGAGCTCAGCAGGCCCAGCGCAAACGTTTCACTGCCGTTGGGGAACTGGTTCTGGCCCTGGCGGCTCAGTCGCCAATGGTTGCTGGGACGCCCCGGGCCATCGGCGGATGGACTGGCCTCAACCAGACCCTCATCTTCAAGGCAGCGCAGATGACGTCGAATGACCTGTACCGATAGGCCAAGACGTCGGGCCATGTCGCTGGCGGTCGCCTCACCTTCGCGCAGCAGAATGGCCAGCAGGCCATCCCGGGTCGGCAGCGCACCATGCTCTGCTGGCTGGGGGTTGACCTGGGCGTTGGCGGGCATGGTTGGGCGCATCGTGGCGCTCATGGCTGACCGGGGGACAGGTCGTCGTCACCTCACGATGCCACGCACGGCGCTCAAATGGGGACTGACGTCAGCAAGCGGCGGTTGCGGGGCACAATGGCGGCACATCCCCGCCGCAAAGCCCGGTGGTTTAGCCTTAAAACGAAACTTCTTTATTTCGTAAAGGCACCGCCCTGTTGGGGAGCTTCGTTCGCCTCTGTACTCCCATGGCCGATTCAGCAGCAACCGAGCCCAGCTCCGAAAGCCTTGAGGTGATCCGCAAGTTTGCTGAGACCTACGCCCAGCGAACGGGGACGTATTTCTGCTGTGACACAGGCGTGACGGCGGTGGTGCTCGAAGGCCTCGCCCGTCACAAAGACCAGCTGGGCGCTGCGCTGTGCCCCTGCCGCCACTACGAAGACAAGGAAGCTGAGGTGGCTCAGGCGTTCTGGAACTGCCCCTGCGTGCCGATGCGTGAGCGGCATGAATGCCACTGCATGTTGTTCCTGACGGAAGACAACCCATTCCGCTGTGACAAGCAGACCATCACGATGGACGAGATCAAAGCCAGTGTCTCCGGCTGAGGTATGCCATGACGTCGAGTGCTGTTGGTGATCTGGTCTCCCAGCCGTACAAATACGGCTTTGTCACTGAGATCGAAACCGAAAAGATCGCCAAGGGCCTCAGTGAGGATGTTGTTCGGCTGATCTCTGCCAAAAAAGACGAGCCCTCTTTTTTGCTTGACTTCCGCCTGCGTGCCTACAGGCAGTGGCTGCAGATGGAGGATCCCGACTGGGCGGCTTTGGGTTACCCAAAAATTGATTATCAAGACATCATTTATTACGCTGCCCCCAAGCAGCAGGTCAAAAAGTCCAGTCTTGATGAGGTTGATCCCAAGCTGCTTGAAACCTTTGACAAGCTTGGCATCCCTCTGAGTGAGCAGAAGCGGCTGTCCAACGTCGCCGTTGATGCTGTATTTGACAGCGTTTCCATTGCGACCACCTTTAAAGAGCAGCTTGCAGAGCATGGGGTGATTTTCTGCTCGATCAGCGAGGCGGTCAAAGAGCATCCCGACTTGGTAGAGCGTTACCTGGGCACCGTTGTGCCCAGCAATGACAATTACTTTGCGGCTCTGAATTCGGCTGTCTTCAGTGACGGTTCCTTCGTGTTTATTCCGAAGGGTGTGGCATGCCCGATGGAGTTATCCACCTACTTCCGCATCAATTCAGGTGATACCGGTCAATTCGAGCGCACGTTGATTGTCGCCGAAGAGGCTGCCTCGGTCAGCTATCTCGAGGGTTGTACGGCGCCGATGTTTGACACCAACCAGCTCCATGCCGCTGTTGTGGAGTTGGTGGCGCTCGATGATGCCTCGATCAAGTATTCAACAGTCCAGAACTGGTATGCCGGCGATGAAAACGGCATTGGCGGTATCTACAACTTCGTGACCAAGCGCGGGCAGTGCCGTGGAGCGCGCAGCAAGATCAGCTGGACACAGGTGGAAACGGGTTCCTCCATCACCTGGAAGTATCCCAGCTGTGTGCTCCAGGGTGATGAATCGGTCGGTGAATTCTATTCCGTGGCGCTCACGAACAATCGTCAGCAGGCCGACACTGGCACCAAAATGATCCATGTGGGCCCTCGCACCCGCTCCACCATTGTCAGCAAAGGCATCAGCGCTGGACACTCGAGCAACAGTTATCGCGGTTTGGTGCAGATCGGGCCCAAGGCTCGTGGGGCCAAGAATTACAGCCAGTGCGACTCCATGCTGATTGGCGATCAGGCGGCGGCGAACACCTATCCCTACATTCGCTCGCAGCAGAGTGATGCGGTTGTTGAGCATGAAGCCAGCACCTGCCGCCTGTCAGCAGATCAGTTGTTTTATCTGCAAAGCAGGGGAATCGCATTTGAAGAGGCGGTCTCGATGATGGTGAGCGGCTTTTGTCGCGATGTCTTCAATCAATTGCCCATGGAGTTTGCCGCTGAGGCCGACAAGCTCTTGGCGCTCAAACTCGAGGGCTCCGTGGGTTGAATGAACACTCCACCGGTCGCGCCTGTTCAACGCTGATCAGCCGCTGAAGAACAAGCTCTTTTCTTTTTTGTCTTTCACTGCATCTGTTGATTCGTGATTCGCTCTGACGCCCCTGTGTTGCTTAAAATCCGTGGCCTGAAGGCCTCGGTTGAGGATCAGCCGATTCTTCACGGTGTGGATCTGACGATTCGCGCGGGTGAAATCCACGCCGTCATGGGCCGCAACGGCAGCGGCAAGAGCACCCTCTCCAAGGTGCTTGCAGGCCATCCTGCCTACACCGTGACCGATGGCGCCGTGCTGTATCGCGGTGAGGACCTGCTTGGGCTTGAGCCTGAGCAGCGGGCCCGCATCGGTCTGTTTCTCGGGTTTCAGTACCCGGTTGAGATTCCTGGGGTCAGCAATCTGGAGTTCCTGCGGGTGGCCACCAACGCCCGGCGCGCCGAACTGGGCCACGACGAACTGGACACCTTTGCTTTTGAAGATCTGGTGCGTGAGCGCCTGGCTGTGGTGCAGATGGATCCGGCTTTTCTGGAGCGCTCGGTCAATGAAGGCTTCAGCGGTGGTGAGAAAAAGCGCAACGAGATCCTGCAGATGGCGCTGCTCGAGCCGCTTGTGGCGATCCTCGATGAGACCGATTCAGGGCTTGATATCGATGCGCTGCGCATCGTGGCCGGCGGTGTCAATCAACTGGCCAGCCCTGACAACGCCACGCTGCTGATCACGCACTATCAGCGTTTGCTTGATCTGATCACACCTGATCACGTGCATGTGATGGCGGCGGGTCGCATTCTGCGCAGTGGCGGTCCTGAGCTGGCTCTCGAGCTCGAGCGCACTGGTTATGAGTGGGTCGATCAGGAGTTGGCTGTGGCGGGGGTGTTCTGATGGTGGCGTCCCCGCTGGCCCGCAGCGCACAGACCAGCCCCACGGCTGCGGCCTGGCAATCCCTGGTGGGTGCACCCCTGCCCAGCCGCCGCCAGGAGGAATGGCGCTTCAGTGATCCAGCGGGCTTCAGCCAGCTGGAGCCGCGGCTGTGGAGCGGCCCTGAACCATGGGTGGACCTGGTGCTCCCCGCTGGAGTCAAGCGGCTTGATGCTGGCGCGGCCCAGCCGCAGATTGCTGCTGTGCTCGAGCAGACCCACTGTCACGAGCACTGGCCCGTGCGGCTCAACGCAGCCGCCCAGGTGGCGCTCTTGCCTCTTCGGGTTTCTGCTGAAGCCTCTGAGCTGGTGCTCGACCTCGATGCCGCTGACTGCGGCGAGGTGCTCGCCGTGCAGGTTCTGTTGCTGCTCGAGCCTGGGGCGCAACTCGATCTGACGTTGCGACTGCGCGCCACCGGTCGCTCGTTGAGCAGTGTGGTGATCGCCGCATCGCTGCAGGCGGGCTCGCGCTTGAACCTGGCCGCTGTTGCGGCCGGTCACCTTGATGCCTCTGTGCTGGCGCATCTTGCTGTGGTCCAGGACCCCACCAGCAGCCTGCAACTCACCACCGCCGCTGCCGGCTGGGGCTTCAGCCGTCTCGAGCCGCGCATCGTGCAGCGTGGTGGGGGCGCGGCGACCCGTCTGCGGGCCCTGCAGTGGGTGCATGACGATCAATTGGCTGATACCCATTCACTGGTGCGCTTTGAGGGGCCCGATGGCAGCCTCGATCAGGTGCACAAGAGCGTGGCCGATGGCAACGGCCGCAGCGTGTTCAACGGTGCCGTGCAGGTACCGCGCGCAGCCCAGCGCACGGACGCGGCCCAGCTCAGCCGCAGCCTGCTGCTCAGTGATCGCGCCCGCATCGACACCAAACCCGAGCTCGAAATCGTCGCCGACGATGTCAAATGCGCCCACGGTGCCACCGTGAGCCAGCTGCAGAGCGAGGAGCTCTTTTATTTGCGCAGCCGCGGCATTGCTGAGGACCAGGCCGCCCGCTTGCTGCTGGCTGGTTACTGCGATGAGGTGTTGGCCGAGCTGCCTGCCGCAGCTGCTGGCTGGCGGCCCCTGCTTGAGCAACTCCATCGGGAGGCAAGCTCATGACGGCCGTACCGGCGAGCCCGCCCCAGTCGCTCGAGGCCGAATCGCTTCAGACTGCAGGCATGGCTTGCGCACAGGCTCCATTGGGCGCTGAGAACCTGGCGGCCCTGACCCGGCCCGACTTTCCGCTGCTGGCGCAGACCGCCTGCCTGGGTCAGCCGCTGATCTACCTCGATCACGCCGCCACCAGCCAGAAGCCGCGCCAGGTGCTCGATGCCCTGCGCCATTACTACGACCACGACAACGCCAACGTGCACCGCGGTGCCCACCAGCTGAGCGCCCGCGCCACCGACGGCTTTGAAGCCGCCCGGGAGAAGACGGCGCGCTTTGTGGGATCGGCCAATCCGCGCGAGATCGTGTTCACCCGCAATGCCAGCGAGGCGATCAACCTGGTCGCCCGCAGCTGGGGTGAAGCGTTTCTGCGCCCCGGCGACGAGGTGCTGCTCACGGTCATGGAGCACCACAGCAACCTGGTGCCCTGGCAGCTGGTGGCGGCATGCACGGGCTGCGTGCTGCGCCATGTGGGTCTCACCGAAACCGGCGAACTGGATCTGGCCGATCTACGCGCCAAGCTCTCCGAGCGCACCCGCCTGGTGAGCCTGGTGCAGGTGAGCAACACCCTGGGCTGTCTCAACCCGGTGGCCGAGGTGGCGGCCCTGGCCCACAGCGCCGGTGCCCTGGTGCTGGTGGATGGCTGCCAGAGCCTGCCCCACCTGCCGGTGGACGTGAAGCAGCTCGACTGCGACTTTCTGGTGGGCAGCTCCCACAAGCTGTGTGGTCCCACCGGCATGGGTTTGTTGTGGGCGCGCGAGTCCCTGCTCGATGCGATGCCGCCGTTTCTGGGCGGGGGCGAAATGATCCAGGACGTGTTCCTGGAGCACAGCAGCTGGGCTGATCTGCCTCACAAGTTTGAAGCCGGCACGCCTGCGATCGGCGAGGCGATCGGCATGGGCGCGGCCCTCGATTACCTGCGGGCCATCGGCCTGGACCGTATCCACGCCTGGGAGCAGCAGCTCACCCGCCAGCTGTTTGAGCGGCTGCAGGCGATCGAGGGGCTGCGCATCCTCGGGCCGACCCCCGATCAACAGCCTGACCGTGGCGCTCTGGCTGCCTTCCACGTCGAGGGCCTGCACGCCAACGACATTGCTGCGTTGCTGGATTCGGCCGGGATCTGCATTCGCAGCGGGCACCACTGCACCCAGCCCCTGCACCGCCACTACGGCCTGAGCGGCAGCGCCCGCGCCAGCCTCAGCTTCACCACCACCCCCGAAGAGATCGATCGCTTCGCCGATGAGCTCGAGGGCACGATCGCCTTTCTGCGCGAGCACAGCTGAGCGGACCGTATCAGCTCAGGCTGGGGTGAGCACGGCCATCGCTTCGGCCTGGTGCGCCCCCTGCCAGGCCCACTGCCACTGCCAGCCCGCCTCAGCGGCAGCCGCTGCGATCGCCTCGCGGTCAGCGGGGATGTCGAAGCTGCCCAGGTGGTTGATCACGTGCTCCTGCTGCTCGCTGCTCAGCTGGGGCCAGCCGTTGTGGATGCGGCTTGTGTAGCGCGCGATGTAGGCGCTGCGGCTCTCGCCGTGTTCGCGGAACACATCCAACCAGATGAACAGGCCACCGGGGCTGATGCGCCGGCGGGCCGCCAGCAGAAAGGCGGCCTTGGCGTCGTTATCGAGGTGGTGGATGGCGAACGCCGAATGCAGGATCACGGTGCGTCGTGGTTGCTCGCCGCTGCCGCCGTCGTCGCGCTCATCCAGATCGCCCTGCGCCCAGGCCAGCAGATCGCCCTCCAGCCAATAGGTGGGGTAGGGCACTGCACCAAGTGCCTTCTGCGCCAGCGGCAGCACCACGCCAGCCAGGTCGAGGCCGGTGTAGTGGGCTAGGGGCAGACGCCGCAGCAGCGGTGCCAGCAGGGCCAGATCACCGCAGCCCAGGTCCACCATGCGGGGGGCGGCTGCTGTGGCGGGGCGCGCCGCCAGCCAGCCATCGATGGCCCTGGCGGTGGCGCCCGCCACGGCCCGGTGCTCCATCAGATCGTGCTCCACGATCGCCCGGTAGGAGCTCCACTGCCGCTCGAAGAAATCCATGGCCCCGCCTTTGGTGGCTTCATCTTGCTGAAGCATGCTGATTGCTGGATCAGGGGCTGGCCATCCACGGGTGGATCTCTCTGCCCACCAGCCTGGCCACAATGGCTCCGATCTGCCGGCTTGCGCGTCTGAACGATGCACCACCTTCTGCCCCGGTCGGCTTTGGCAGTCCTGCTGGCCCTGCAGTTGCCCTGGGGCGGGGCTGTTGCTGCCCCCAGTCCTGGCCGGTGCGCGTCGCCCAGTGACCTCACGGGCCTTTCGGGTGTGTGGCAGGCCGAGGCCCTGGCCCATGTGAGCGCTGGTGTGGCGGCCAGCCGGCAACGGCTGCAGCTGCAGGTGGGGCCCGATGGCCGGGTGCGCGGACAGCGCGACTGGGCTGCCGTGCAAACCGGTCCCGGTGCGGTGCAAGGCCGCAACCGCCAGGGGCAAGCGGCGTTTCAGGCGATGGAACCGTTGATCGGCTGGATCGAACCGCGCAGCTGCCGGGTGCTTCTGGTTGAAACCGAGGACAGCGGCCGAATCAGCGGCTGGCTACGCCGTGATGCCAGCGGACCGTTGCTGGAGCTGGAGATCAGCCAGAGCGGACGCGGGGCGGTGGCCGTGTTGGCTGAGTTTCGCCGGCTGCCGGGCGCTCAGCCGGGGGCGACGCCACGCCCCTGATAGACGCTGACGCTGATCGCCCCGTCGCTGCGCTCGGCCAGCTGGGCAAACCGCTCTGCCCCTGTGTCGATCAGGGCAGCGGTCTCGGCATCGGCAGCTGCCGCCCGAAGCGCCGGCAGCTCCGGGCCGATGAACCCCAGCAGGTAGGTGCAGAACTCCTGCAGCTGCTGCCTCTGGCCGGGGCACCAGTGGTGCAGCCCGAGCATCTGCACGTCCACCTCGGCGAACCCCGCCTGGCTCAGCAGCGGCCCCAGGCGCGGGCCGGCGTGGGCATCGCCGTGGCGGTTGAAGTGGGCCACAAAGGCTGCCAGCAGGGCATCGATCGCCCCATCGGGTGGCGACACCCGCAGGCTGCCGTAGTCGGTCTCGGTGAGGTGGATCGTGCCGCCGGGCCGCAGCACCTGCCGCGCTTCGCGCAGCACCGCCAGAGGATTGCTCAGATGCTCGAGCACCCAGACCACACGCACCCGATCAAAGTGCTGATCGGGCCAGGGCAGGGCGGCCCCATCGCCCACCACCAGCTCGATGTCCTCAGGATCGAGCCCCAGATCCGCCAGGTGCCTGCGGGCGCCGTCGATCTGTTCGGCGCTGATGTCAATGCCGCTGAGCCGGGCCTCGGGGCAGGCCTGGGCGATCTGCCCCAGCACCGCCCCCACGCCGCAGCCGATCTCGAGCAGGCGCTCGCCCGCCTGCAGCTCCAGGTTGGCCGCCAGCAGGTCCGACAGCCCGGCGGCCTGCTCGATCAGCCGCTGCTGCTCACGCTCGCTGGTGCCGTGGATATAGCTGCGTTCGCTCATGGTTCTGATGGGCATGCTGTGATGTTGGCGCTGCCTCCGCCCGTGACCAGCGAGAGCCCGAATTTGTTTCTGGTGGTGCTGGGCGGCCGATCCCCCGGGTGCCACATCGAGCTGCACGATGTGCGCTTTGTGGCCGGCGCCATGATTGATGAGACCCTGCCTGAGCTGCGGCGGCAGTGGTTCGGGCGGCGTGACGGTCTGCACCTCGATGCCGTCATGGCGGTGCGGGCGATCGATGGCTGGGCGGTGAGCCTGGGGCGCGAGCCCGCCGCGCCCAGGCCCGAGCGCCTGTGGTTCGTGAACCTGGGCGCCTACCGCCCCGATTGCCTGGCCGAGCTGCACCACTTCGGCCTGGTGGTGGCCCGCTCGCCCCAGGCGGCCAAGGCCGCCGCCAAGCGCCATTGGCTGCGCGGGGCAACGCAGCGGCACAAGGATGATCTGGCCGCTGTCGACGATTGCCTGGCGCTCGAGCAGCTGGAGCTGCTCGGCGGTGCGCGCTGGCATGTGCAGCTGGCGCCCCATCCCGAGGGCCTCAGCCAGAGCCAGGTGCCCGATTGGTTCGGGTATCGGTTGATCTGAGCTGAGCTCGGCAGTGGTGCACGGGCAGAGATGATCGTCAGCTGACCTGCGCTCTGAGACGTCGCATCCCATGAACATCGACGGCAAGCCCTGGCGCACGATCTGGCTCGAGCAGGGCGGCAGGTCTGGTCATCACAGCGTGGGTGTGATCGACCAGACCCTGCTGCCGCACCAGTTCACCACCCGCAGCCTGCGCAACCTTGATGAGGCGGCTGAGGCGATCAGCAGCATGGTGGTGCGCGGTGCCCCTTTGATCGGTGTCACCGGCGCCTATGGGCTGATGCTCGCCCTGCAGGTCGACCCCAGCGATGCTGCCCTTGAGGCGGCGTTTGAGCAGCTCAACGCCACCCGGCCCACGGCGATCAACCTGCGCTGGGCGCTCGAACGGGTACGCGCTGTGGTGGCACCTCTGCCCCCCGAGCAGCGGGCCGAGGCCGCCAAGGCCGAGGCAGCTGTCATCGCCGACGAAGACGTCGCCATGTGCGAGGCGATCGGCGAGCACGGCCTGCAGGTTTTTCAGCAGCTGGCGGCGTCGCGCCCTGCCGAGCGGCAGGGGCAACCGTTCAACGTGTTGACCCATTGCAACGCCGGCTGGTTGGCCACGGTCGACTGGGGCACGGCCCTGGCCCCGATCTACAAGGCCCACCGCGCCGGCCTCAACATCCATGTGTGGATCGATGAGACCCGCCCCCGTAATCAGGGCGCCAGCCTCACCGCCTTTGAGTTGGGCCGTGAAGGGGTACCCCACACGGTGATCGTCGACATCGCCGGCGGCCACCTAGTGCGGCACGGTCAGGTGGATGCGGTGATCGGGGGCACCGATCGCACCACCCGCAGCGGCGATGTCTGCAACAAGATCGGCACCTATCTCAAGGC
>Ga0163212_1001398_pt1 | contig 10661 bp, 6 predicted proteins | sample Malawi_45m_30L_FD_113532 | JGI IMG/M metagenome (GOLD analysis project Ga0163212, IMG submission 113532) | Freshwater microbial communities from Lake Malawi, Central Region, Malawi to study Microbial Dark Matter (Phase II) - Malawi_45m_30L | ecosystem: Environmental > Aquatic > Freshwater > Lake ...
AGGTTCTCCGTCAGCAGATACATCCCCGCGAAAAAGATGCCGAGCCCGCCAATGCACTGTGTGAGTGTGAGGATCACTGCTCTTGCATCCTGTCTAACGTTGCACAGTTGCTGACGCGCGACCCCGAGTGTAGAACCTGCTGTCTACCGAAGTGTGATCACCCGAGGTCACAGGCAGCAGCCCGTCGCTATGCGAGTCAGTTAGACTGCCGACCCGATGTGGCTGATCCGCGTATCCGTGCGCAATCCCTATCTCGTCGCGGCGCTCGTGCTGATGCTTGCCATCGTCGGCGTGCTCTGCCTCGTGCGAATCCCCATCGACATTCTGCCGGTGTTTAAGGCGCCGTCAGTGCAAGTGCTTACCTACTACCCGGGCATGCCGGCACAGTCGATCGAAAAGACGATCACCAACCGCATCGAACGCTGGGTCAATCAGGCCCCTGGCACACGACTCGTCGAGAGCCGCTCGGTACCGGGCGTCAGCGTGGTGAAGGTGCACTTTCGTGACGACATCGACCCGAACGAAGCACTGACCCTCGTCAATTCTCTTGCGCTCGGCGCGCTTCCAAACTTGCCGCCCAACACGCTGCCGCCCGTCGCCATGCCATTCGATGCCACGGGAACGCTGCCAGTGGGAATTCTCACGGTCACCAACTTGGCGATGGATGATGCGCGGCAGAAGGACCTCGCTCGTATTGATGTGCGGAACATGCTTGGCGCTGTCCCGGGTTGCATTGCGCCCGTTGTGGTTGGCGGACAGGATCGCGCGGTGATGATCTACCTCGACCCAGCTCGCATGGAAGCGAGGAACTTCGCGCCCATGGATGTTGTAGCGGCACTTCGGCGCGGCAATCTGATGGTGACGCCCGGTACCGCGTATTTCGGCGATGAGCAGCTGCTCCTCGACAGTAATGCCATGGTCGAGCAGCCGGGAGACTTGAACGAGATTCCAATCACGCTCGGCCCTGCATCGAGCATTCTGGTGCGTGACATCGGGCTCGCGCAGGATGCCGCCACGATTCAAACCTCGCGCGTTCGTATCGATGGACGCAACGAGGTGTTTGTACCTGTGTATCGCCAGCGCGGCAGCAGCAGCCTGCGCGTGGTGGATGGGGTGCGCGATCACATCCCCGAAATGGAGTCACGGCTACCTGAAGGCACGCGACTCGCGCTCGTGATGGACCAAACGGAAGCCGTTCGTGGTGCGCTGTCCTCGCTCGTCTTTGAAGGACTCCTCGGTGCCGTGCTCGTCTCCGTGATGATCCTTCTGTTCCTCGGCGACTGGCGCATGACCCTCATTGCAACCCTGAGCCTGCCGCTTTCGATCCTTGGCTGCATCGTGGGACTCTTCGCGACGGGGAACACCATCAATGCCATGACGCTTGGGGGGATGGCACTCGCCATCGGTCCGCTGGTGGACGAAGCGATCGTGGAACTCGAAAACAATCACCGTAACTATCACATGGGCAAGAGCCGCATCCGTGCGGCGATCGATGGTTGCGTGCAGGTGATGGTTCCCGTTCTGGTTGCCGCATGCACCACATTCATCGTGCTCGCCCCTTTGGCGCTGCTGCCGGGCATGGGCGGCTTCCTCTTCCGACCGTTGACGCTGGCGGTTGGGTTCGCGATGTTCACATCATTCCTGCTGTCACGCACCTTCGTGCCGATGATGTGCGCCACATTTCTTCCGGACGATCATCGACCATCGCCTTACACAGCGCACGCAGGCGCCATCCGACATCGCGCCCCCGGCGTCATCGCGCGTGCAAGTGCGCTGTTTCAGTGCGGCATTGTCGACCGCATCGCGGGTGTCTACGCGCGAACGCTCGCTTGGGCGCTCACGCACCGCGGCGTCGCGATCTTTGGCGTCGCCGTTCTCTTTGCAGGGTCGCTGCTTTTGCTGCCACGCATTGGACGGGAGTTCTTTCCGCAGGTGGATGCCGGGCAGATCGTCATCCGCGTACGCGCACCGTCGAACCTGCGTCTCGATGCAAGTGAGCGGCGCATCATCGAAGTGGAGGATTTCATCCAAGATGTCATTCCCGCTGCTGAGCGCGGGATGATCGTCAGTGAACTGGGACTCAACTCAGATTGGTCTGCGGCGTACACGACGAACTCGGGGCAGCAGGATGCGCTGCTGAGACTGCAGCTGACCGCCAAGCGTTCGCGGAGTGCACAAGAGTGGGCGGTGGAACTTCGACACCGCCTGGCTGCGGAAGAATCATTCGCCGATCTCCGCTTCGACTTTGACACGGGCGGAATGATCTCGACCGCGCTCAATCTCGGCGGATCAAGCCCGATTGATGTGGAGATCGAGGGCGGCACTGCCACGCAGTCGCTTGAAGTGGCTCGCAGCCTGCGCGACAAGATCGCGCCGATCACGGGCACCGCGGATGTCCGCGTGCAACAGCGCGCGGATGCGCCCTATCTCGTACTCGATGTCGACCGCATCAAGGCAGCTGAGTTTGGCTTGGCGGTCGAGGATGTGGTGCAGCAGGTCGTCGTCGCCATGAACTCGAGCGTGAGCGTGAACCGCAACTTCTGGATCGATTCGCGCTCGGGCAACCAATACTTTGTCGGCGTTCAGTTCCCTGAAGATGTGGACCGCACGCTCGATGATGTGCTCGCTCTGCTCGTGAAGGGCCCTGCGCAAGCCGTGGGCATCACACTCGGCAGCGTTGTGACGCCCCGCCGCAGTGAAGGTGCGGTCGAGATCAACCACAGTGGACTCCGGCGCGTTTCCAACATTCTGGTGAACATCGAAGGACGAGATCTGGCCGCCGTTGCACGCGATGTCGAGTCGGTACTGCAAGAAACCAGTTTGCCATCTGGCATGCGCGTCAATCTGAAGGGCGAGTACGGCCGAATGAACGAGTCCTTCACGCAGTTGGCACTCGGGCTTGGACTCGCCGCTGTGCTTGTCTACCTGCTGCAGGTGACGCTCTTCCGCAGTTGGGTCGGTCCGGGTGTGATCATGCTCACGGTGCCACTTGGGTTCATCGGCGTGATCTGGATGTTGTTCCTGACAGGCACACGGCTCAATGTGCAGAGCCTCATGGGAACGATCTTCTTGGTCGGCGTCGCGGTGAATAACGGCGTGTTGCTCGTTGACTTCGCCAATACGCGGCGTCTCGCGGGTGCTGATGCGACCGAGGCGATCCGCGAGGCGGCTGCCACACGCTTCAAGCCGATCCTCATGACATTCCTTGCCACCGTGCTCGCTTTGACGCCGATGGCGATCGGCATCGGGCGCGGTCATGAGGCGAATATCCCGCTCGCGCGAGCCGTGGTTGGCGGCATGATGAGTTCGACACTGCTGACGCTTTTCCTCGTCCCGGTCATGTACACGCTGCTGGTGCGACGACTCCGTCCGATGATCGATCTCGATGCGGAACTCGCTGCGCCGCTTTATACGGCAGCGAAGGAGCAGCACTGATGCTTGCATACCACAGCCCCTTCACTCGCTGCACGCACCTCATGCCTCGTTGCCGATGGCGCGCGCGCCTCGCGCTGCGACTCGGCACTGCCGTATTGTCGTTGTGCTGCGTGATGCCATCGGAGGCGCAGGATTCAAAGCCGCCGACACCCGCGCCGACACCCGCGCCGACACCCGCGCCTGCGACCGCGCCTGAAACCGCGCCTGAAACCGCGCCTGAAACCGCGTCTGAAACCGCGCCTGAAACCGCGCCTGAAACCGCGTCTGCAACCGCGTCTGAAACCGCATCTGACTCCACGCCAAAAGCTGCGCCAGCCAGCGGATCCACAGCAATCCGCGTGCGAGTGGAGCATCCGCGAGTGGGCCCAGAGCTTGCCGTCTCCGTCCAACAGCCGATCGAGATAGCACCTTACTACCGTGCCGATCTCTTCGCGCCTGTCACTGGAACGGTCGAGTTCGTTCAGAAGAGTCTCGGGCATTCGGTGCAGCGCGGCGAGGTGCTCATTCGAATCCAACCGCTACCGGGGCAGCCAACGGACCGGCAGCAGCGCGAGATCCGCGCTCCGTTCAATGGCGTGATCTCCGCGCGCGCAGTCGACCCAGGCGCGTTCGTGACAAGCGCTGTGCTGATTCCAGGTGCCGCACCACTCATGACGGTCGTTCGTGATGACATTCTGACCGCAGGCATGCGTGTTCCTGACACCGTGGCGGCGCTCATCACGCTCGACACACCGGCGGAGATCAAGATCGACGGCGGGTCGACCGGCCCCTTCCGTTGCACGCTCACTCGGGTTGCGCCAGCGCTCAGTCCAGCCGATCGCACGCGCCGAGTGGAGGTGGATCTTTGGAACGGAACACCGGAGTCGTTCGCCACGTTCCAACAGACATCCGCGCAGACCAGCCATGCCGATCTGAAGGGTGGCGTTCTGCCACAGGTGCCGCGCGGACTTGCCGCAGGAACGACGCCGCGGTTGCTGCCGGGCATGTACGGACAGATGCAGCTCACCGTGCAGCGCTTCCAAGATCTGCCCCTGATTCCAAGCAGCGCGATCGTGCGCCGCGGCGGTATGCCTCATCTGTTTCGCGTCGAAGGAAACATCGCACGACTCTGCCCCATCACGATCGATCTTGATGATGGAACGCTCGCGAGCGTTGCCTGGGCTGAGCAGGTGGATGGTGTGAAGACGCGTCGGCCGCTGCGCACCGACGAGCGGATCGTCGTCAGTAACCAAGGTGAACTCGAGAACGGCTCCGTGATCGAAGCGATGGCCATGCCCGCGAGGTGAAGCGCGCCCGTTCAACTGAGGGGCACGTGCGCGCAGCAGCATTGAGCCAACTCAAACACAAGGTGTGCACAAATGTGGCCGATGTTGCCTTGCAACCGTTCCATCTGGCGGTATACTGTCTGCCGATGAATGGCACACTCAGACTGCTCGCAAGTTGTCTGGCTGTCGCAGTGGCGGCTTTCACTGCCTCGGGAGATTGGCCGCATCTTGGTGGTAACTCGATGGTCAACGGGCTCGTTCCACATACGGGTCCGCAGTCCGCGGCGCTTGTCTGGCAGCGCACCAACATCCCGACACTGATTTCATGGAGTCCGGCAGTTTCGGGCGATCGGATCTTTTGGGTCCACCAGACGCAGGCCTCGAACCCAGTCACTGGCCCTGGCGACTCGGTGGTGCACTGCATCAGTCTCGTGACAGGCGCCACCCTGTGGACGTTTGACTGTCCATTTCAAACAGGCGACTGGACCACGGTCGTGTATGGCGCGCGCGGCGACCGCGTATATGTGGGGCGCGGTGGCAATGGCAGCTCGTCTTCCGCCCCCGTGTATTGCCTCAACGCAGCGAATGGCAACGTCGTGTGGATCTCGGATGCGGAAGTCAGCACAGGCAGTTACGACGGTATGGTCTTCCTCGAGAATGGTGATCCGATCTTCGCGGGCAACACGCAGATGCGCCGACTCAATGCGGCAAACGGCACGACCGTGTGGTTTACCGCGCGCACATGTAGCGTGAGCGGGAACTGCGGACCAGCGCGCGACGGTGATGCGATCTACCTCGATGAGGCAGGTTCCGGCGGCCAACGCATTTCCCGCTTCAGCGCCTCCTCGGGACAGCGGATGTATAGCGGCCCAGTGATGCCGGGCTTCCTCTGCCAGAACTCGCCGTTCTGCGCGCCGGGAGGTCTGGTTTTCTATCTGCGCACGAGCAATTCTGGTTCATTGGATCAGCTGTTTGCCTTCCGAGACACGGGCACCGCGATCGAGTTGTTGTGGAACGTCCCCGCTGGGCATGAAGCGGGCGCTCGACATGCGATCACGCCCGACGGCGGCGTGACCATGATGTCGCTTGATGGCAAACTGCAGGTGCGGGACCAGCTCACGGGGGCCCTTCGAGCGGAGTCCGCGACTTCCGTGCGCGCCTCGCATGCGTTCACATCATCGCTCACCGTCGTCGATGCGCAGGGACGCGTCTTCCACAACAACTCGTATGGCGCAGGTGGCTTCACCGCAGATATCCGCGTGTTCAACTCCGCGATGCAACAGCAGTGGTCGCTTGAGATTGCAGGCGTGAGTCAAGGTGGTCCGGTCCTCACGGCCAACGGCAGCCTCATCGTGTCGAGTACGGGCGCGCTGCAGCGCTACTGGACGCCATCCTGCGTCACGGGCGATCTGAACTGCGATGGCTTTGTGAACAGCACCGATCTCAGTTTGCTGCTTGCCGCGTGGGGAAGTGACGGACCGAGCGATCTGAATGGCGATGGCGCGGTCAGCGGCACGGATCTGACTATTTTGCTCGGCCGCTGGGGGTGAGTTCGTGCGCGCAGCGCGCTGGGTTCCTAGAGTCACGCGTGACACATCCACCACCGAGTGCCGCTCTGGTGTGGCACCGCACCGATCTTCGGCTTACTGACAACGCTGCGATCACCGCGGCCGCTGCGGCTGCGGATGGTCGAGTGGTTGGCGTCGTCGTTCTGCCCGAGCATGTCGCTGCCCCGGTACGCCTCACGCGCGGACGCGCCGAGCGGTACACCGCACTGCCCGACTTCGTTCGAATGAGCCCGCGGCGAACAGGACATCTGCTGCAGGCAGTGGATGAACTTCGCAGCGAGTGGCAGGCGAAGGGATCGACCCTCTTCGTGATTCGTGGCGATGCAGCGGCCAGTGTCGCGGCGCTCGCGCGCGATCTGGATGTGCGCGAGGTGCATACGGCACCTTGCCGAGCATTTGATGAGGTGCGCGAGAACGCCGAGGCCGCGCGTGCGCTCAGCATGTTTGGCGCCTCGCTTGTGGTGCACGATGAGACAACGATGATCGCCGCGCGCGACTTGCCGTTCGCGGTCGATGAGCTGCCTGATGTGTTCTCAAATTTCAGACGCATCGCCGAGAAGAAGTGCCGCGTGCGTGAGCCGCTGCCCGTGCCGACACTGGCCGCGATACCCGCCGAACTCTGCGCGCGCGCCGCCGAGGAATCGGCGCGGACGCTCGCGACAGAGGATCTGGCGCTGGCGCGCGCGGCGGCGGTGCAGCAGGATGTGCGGGCGGCGTTCACCTGTGTGGGCGGCCGATCGCATGGCTTCGCGAGAATGCGCCGGTGGTTCTGGGAGACCGATTGCATCGCGCGATACAAGGAAACGCGCGATGGGTTGATCGGAGCGGATTTCTCCTCGCGGCTTTCCCCATGGCTCGCGCTTGGCACGATCTCGCCGCGCGAAGTAGTCGCAGAGATTCGCCGCTACGAACGCGAACGCGCCTCGAACGAGAGCACCTATTGGCTCTTCTTTGAATTGCTCTGGCGCGACTACTTCCACTTCTGGGTTGAACGCGCGCAAGGGCGAGCATTCAAGGCGAACGGCGTGCTCGGACGCACCGCATGCGGCGTGCAGGATCAGAGTGCGTATGCAGCGTGGTGCGAAGGCGCCACCGGCGAACCATTCGTCGATGCGAGCATGCACGAACTCCGCGCGACTGGACAGTTGTCGAACCGTGCGCGGCAGAATGTCGCGAGTTGGCTCGCGAAGACTGCAGGCATCGATTGGCGCTGGGGCGCGGCATGGTTCGAGAGCCAACTGATCGACTTCGACGTCGGACCGAACTGGGGCAACTGGCAATATGTCGCCGGTGTTGGAAACGATCCACGCAACCGAGTCTTCAACGTGCAGTCGCAGGCGGAGCGCTATGACTCGAACGGCGCGTACCGCGCCCTCTGGCGCAGCGTCTGAGTCGCGGCGCCTGTACCATCTGCGTTCGTCACGGAAGCGTTCCGTTACGCCGCGCGTGGTTTTTCCCGTGACACACTCCAAATCCTCCGCCGTGCCTGCACCCGCAGGCTTCAAGAGCCTGCACCTGCACCCGCTGATCCTGAAGGCTGTTGAAGCCGAGGGCTACAGCATCCCGACAGCGATTCAGGCGCAGACGATTCCGATCGGTCTCTCTGGTCGCGATGTGCTCGGTATCGCGCAGACAGGCACGGGGAAGACTGCGGCATTCGCGCTGCCGATCCTGCACCGCCTGAAGTCCGCGGAACATGCGCAGGGACAATCGGCACGACGCCCGCGTGCGCTCATCCTCGCACCCACGCGCGAACTCGCGGCGCAGATCGCGGAGAGTTTCGCGACCTACGGCCGCAATCTGCATCTGCGTCACGCCGTGATCTTCGGTGGAGTCGGGCAGCGCCCTCAAGTGAAGGCGCTGCAAGGCGGTGTCGACATCATCATCGCCACACCTGGACGACTCATCGACCTCATGGAGCAGGGATTCGTACATCTCGATGCAGTCAACACATTTGTCCTTGACGAAGCAGATCGCATGCTTGATATGGGATTCATCAAGCCAATCCAGCGCATCGCAGCACGCGTGCCGAAGAAGCGACAGACCATGCTCTTCAGTGCAACGATGCCGAGCGAGATTCAACACCTTGTGAATCAACTGCTGCACGATCCTGTTCGCGTTGCGGTGACGCCCGAAGCGACCACGGTGGACAAAATCACGCAGGAACTCATCCATGTGCCCCGAGCGCACAAGGTGCCACTGCTCGTTCATCTGCTGCAAGATCCTGCGATGCAACGCGTCGTGGCGTTCACCAAGACAAAGCACGGCGCGGACCGTGTCCTGAGGCGCTTGCACGCGCACGGCATCGCTGCCGACGCGATCCACGGAAACAAGGGGCAGAACCACAGAGTTCGTGCGCTGCTGGCGTTTCGCGAGGGGCATGTGCGCGTGCTGGTGGCGACAGACATCGCTGCACGCGGACTCGACATCGATGGCATCACCCATGTGGTGAACATCGATCTTCCGATGGAGCCCGAGGCGTATGTGCACCGAATCGGCCGTACGGCGCGTGCGGGCGCGAGCGGCGCTGCGATCAGTTTCTGCGACCACGAGGAACGCGGACTGCTTCGCAGCATTGAACGGCTCACGCGTCAATCGATCCATGTGAAGCAGATACCTGCAGGACTCTCGCTTGCGGAACCACACCCCAGTGCCGCGATTCGCCCCGCGCATGCCGCGCACGCGCCCAAGGGCGGTGGACACGGCGGCGGTGGTGGCGGTGGTCGGCGCGGTCGTCGTGGCGGCAGTCGCGGCGATAGTCGCGGCGCAAAGCCCGGCGGAAGCGGCGAAACAGGCACAAACGCGAAGCCACCACGCTCGCCGCTTTCATCAGGTTGGAACAAGCCGACGCGCGGGCGGCGCTAGGGGTTCAGCGGGAACAAGCACAGCAGGATTCGGTCCAAGCGCGCCGACCAACTCGGCTCGTCGTGCTTCGCGCCGCTCACCACTTCCGCGTGCAGCCGCTCACCGATGTCGGGCGTCGATCGGCGAATCGTCTGCTCGAAGCGCCGCAGTGCATCGTCCAGACCCGCGCGCTCACGATCACCCATGCACATCCACAGGCGGTCGAAGTTCGGCGTACGCGCACCCCAGCGTTCAATCACTTGACCCTTGTTCCAACAGAGGCTCGGACTCGCGGCGGCGATCCGGCCGCAAACACCCGCGATAGACGACGGAACATCCGCGTGTATCCGCAGCTCGCCAGTGATCCCCCGCTTGTGTTCATCTGCTGCACGCACGAGCGGCACCGAGAGCGGCGTGAGGAGCAGCATGGAGAGCAGCGCAGCAACGGCAGCCATCATGGCGCTCCACGGTAGCGGCTGCGCGAGGTTGCCGAGGTCGAGTGCTTGCCAGAGCGCTTCCGGCTTCCGTGCTTCTGGTAAACCGCTTTCGATTCTGTCCGCGCCTGCGGAGTGTTTCGCAGCGCAAAGAGTTGACCTTGCGCGTGGTGGTACGCAGCACTGTGATCCACGATGGGCGCGGGATACTCGCAGGTATCCGCGAACGCACTCTCGCCGCCCACGCGGCAACCAATCATCTGCTGAAGCAGGCCTGGCATCAGCGCTGGTTCGGCAAGGAACTCATCCGGGACGCGCGCTAACTCGGGCATCCACTTGCGAATAAAGACGCCAGTCGGATCGTGGTCCTCCACCTGCTTGCGCGGCGAGTAGATGCGCAGCGTGTTGATGCCTGTGGTGCCCGACTGCATCTGGATCTGCGAGTAGTGGATGCCGGGCTCGTAGTCGAGGAACTGGCGCGCGAGCCACGGGGCGAAGCTGCGCCAATCAAGCCACAGGTGATGGCTCGCAAAACTCACCAGCATCGCCCGCATACGAAAGTTGACCCACCCCGTCGCGGTCAGCGCACGCATGCAGGCATCGACCATGGGGTAGCCCGTGCGACCCTGCTGCCACGCGGCGAGTCGTTCCGCCGCTAGCGCAGGATTGAGTCCGCTGCGAAGGCCCTCCGCGCAGCGCAGCATGCAGCGCGACTCGATCTCGGGCTCGTCCTCCAGTTTCTGCATGAAGTGACAGTGCCAAGAGAGGCGCGACGCGAAACTTCGCACCGAGCCCCGCCACGCGCGCAAATCCTCGCCCGACATGTCCACGACATTGGCGGCGGCCAGTTGCCCCAGCCGCCGCTGCGCACCCTGCCACGCGCGCCGCACGCCGATCGTTCCCCACGCAAGATGTGGCGAGAGACGCGAGCATGTCTCCCAAGCCTCAACCGGCGAACCCATGGTGCGCTGGTAATCACGACCACGCCGACGCAGGAAACTGTCGAGGCAGCGTGCAGGCGGCCGCGTGCCTCGACAGTTTCCTGCGTCGGCGTGGTCGTGATTACCAGCGCACCATGGGTTCGCCGGTTGAGGCTTGGGAGACATGCTCGCGTC
>Ga0163212_1001403_pt1 | contig 10628 bp, 8 predicted proteins | sample Malawi_45m_30L_FD_113532 | JGI IMG/M metagenome (GOLD analysis project Ga0163212, IMG submission 113532) | Freshwater microbial communities from Lake Malawi, Central Region, Malawi to study Microbial Dark Matter (Phase II) - Malawi_45m_30L | ecosystem: Environmental > Aquatic > Freshwater > Lake ...
ATTGCGGCTGCTGCCCATCGCAGATCCCGAGGTGGCCCGCGTCGCGCCCACGCTCACGCGCGAGGCATTGCTCGAGGCGATCCATTGCATCACCACGGAGAGCAAGATCCATCGTGGCGCGCGCTGCCTGCGGTTCGTTGGGCTGCGGATGCCACTGCTGGTGCCGCTGGCGCTGGTACTGTGGATTCCCGGCGTCATCTGGATCGCGGAGCACATCTACCGACAGGTCAGCCGCAACCGTTACCTTCTGAGCAAACTCTTCGGTTGCAAGGACGCCTGTGCGATCATGCCGGCCCGACGGCGCACGGAAGAAGGCGCGTTGCAGGCCCCCGTCAATTTCCCGCCGACGAAGTAACCCACGCCTGGCGACGCGCCTCACGCCTGCCGTCGGAACATGAAGCGCAACCAGGTCGTGCCGATGGAGCGCGCGCCGTAGCCGGGCCAATACCAATAGTTGAACGCGACACCCGCCAGCAGCGGGCCGAGGATCAGCGCGCCCAGCCCGAGCGAGGTGGTGGTGACCAGCACCAGCGCGAGCGCCAGCCCGGCCAGCGTTCCGAGGAGGGAAGGCCAGGCCACCGGGACGCGGTTGCCGGTGGCGATGAGCATGCCCCAGACACCGAAGTGCATCTCCAGCAGCGCGGCGGCGGCGAGCAGCGCCAGCCAGCCAACCGGCAGCACCTCCTTGTTCGATCCCAGCCAGACGAGGAGCGGTTGCGCCAGCGGGACGAGCAGGGCGGCGAGCGCCACGAAAGTGACCAGTTGCAGCCACAGACGGGGCTGGAAGACCCGGCGCATTGCCGCGAAGTCCGCCCGCGCGCAGTGTTGCGCGACGAGCGGCCATTTCACCTGCGTCCACGCAGCCGCCATGCCCTGGCAGGCGGTGATGATCTGGAGGGACAGGCCGTATTGCGCATTGGCGGCGAGACCAAAGAGTTCAAGGCAGATGAACGCGGCGGCGTTCGCGCCGAGGTAATTGCCCACCCCGATGATGCCCTGCCGCCAACTGTTCGGCCACAGCCGTTGTAGCAGGCCCTTCACGTCGGCGGGCCGGGCCGGCGGCGGCGCGGCGGACAACACCTGAAGGCAGGCGCGCCGGGCCAGCAGCCGTTGCAGACAGACGGCGACCAACCCGGCCAGCGGCACCGCGAGCAGGCCCAGGCCAGCCAACAGCAGCGCGGCGGCCAGCGCCAGCTTCAGCGCGTAGGCAAGACAGTTCAGCCGGGCCACCGTCACGACCCGGTTCAGTGCGGCCAGATAAGTGTTCCACCAGCCGGCATAAACCTCCCAGACCGCGCCGGCCAGCGTGAGCACCCACGCCAGCCAGGTGATGTCCGGCGAAGTGGTCGCGTGCGCGTGCCGCGCGACGAGCAGAGTCCCACCGGTGCCGAGCAGCAGCAACGCCAGCAGCGCCAGCCCGCGATAGAGCGAGCGTGTGGCCGTCAGCAAGTCCCAGAGCAGCTCATGGTTGGGCTCCGTTTGCGATTCGGAGACCGGCGCGTAACCTTCGGCGCGGATTTCCCGGCCGCCGGCCATCCCCACGCACACGGCCCGCCAGACCGCGCCCGCGAACCCGAAATCCACCATCATGGCGAGCGCGCCGAGGCTCAAGAGGACATAGTGCATGCCGAGGTCGGCCTTCGTGAGCAGACGGACGAGCAGGGGGAGCAGCAGGAGGCCGGACGCCACGCGCAGGCCGTTGAAGCCCCACGACCAGACCACGGCGGACTGCCACAAGCGGCGGGCGACGCGGGCGGGTTGGTGCATGGGCGGCAACGCCGGCGGTTTTCATGCAAATCGCCCGGCAAGTCCAACTCTTACTGCGGACGGGGAAACCACGATTGACTTTTCGTTTCCACCCGCAGCCAAATGGCTGCGCCTCGCGCGCCCGGCCTTTCCGTGAACGGATGGTGCGGCAGGCGGGCCAACCAATGAACGCACACGCGCACCTCGGTTCGCTGCTGGCCCCGCCGGAGGGCGGGCGCGCGGCCACGCTGGTGGACGTGGGCGCGGCGGCCGGGGCGGACGCGCGTTGGGGGCCGTTCCGACAGCTCATCCAAGTCGTGGGGTTCGAGCCGCAGGCGGAGGAGTTTGCCAAACTTCAGCAATCACCCGGGCAGCGATGGATTCAGGCGGCGCTGGCGGGCAGCCGGGGCCGGCGCACCCTGCACCTCACCCGCTACTGGTCCAACTGCTCGCTGCTGCGTCCCAACCCGGTGGTGCTGCAGCAGCTCGAATGGGGCAACGATCACGAAGTCATCGAGGAGCGCCCGCTGGACTGCGTCACGCTGGATGAATGCCTGCGGGCCGAGGGGGTGCGCCCCGACTTCCTCAAGGTGGACACCCAGGGCACCGAGCTGGAAATCCTGACCGGCGCACGGTCGGCGCTGGAACAGGCCGTGCAGGTGGTCGAGGTGGAAGTGGAGTTCACGCCGCTCTATCAGGCGCAGCCGCTGTTTGCGGACGTGGACCAGTTCCTGCGTGCGGCGGGTTTCCAGCTTCAGGACTTGGGCAACTTTCTCTACGTGAAGCCGCGCGGCATGGCGGGCGTGGGGGGCGTGAAAGGCCAGCTCGTCTCCGCAGACGCCCTGTATTTCAAGGATCTCGCCACCGCACCGGAGCACCTCGACCGCCTGAATGAACAGGCAGTGCGGGCCGCGCTGCTGGGCTATGCAGCCTATGGCTACCCGGAGAAGGCGCTCATGCTGTTGCAGCAGCTCGCCACCGCCGGACGCCGGCTGCCCCAACACGCCGCGCTGGCCGCCGCGTTCGCGGAACTGCGCCCGCTGCCCCGGGCGTTGGGCTGGCTGCCGGCGCGCGACTTGGTGGCCAAGTGCGGGCAGGAAATCTGGCGGCGCCTGCAGGTGGTGCGCGGCTCGTGGTGGCACGGGCCGCTCGGCAACCGCCTGCGGTGAGGAACCGCCACGCCACCATGCCTTCACGAGCGCATATCATCGGGGCGGTTCAGTCACGCATCCAGCGGACCGCGCCGGGCCGGATGTTTTGGCACCATTTTCCGTGGCGGACGCGATTCCCCGACGGCGTCACGCGGCGCGTCCCCTTTGGGATTCACCGGATGATCCAGCTCTGGCTGCGGGAATATCCCGAGTTGGCGCGCGAGTCCGGCCGGGTGTTCGACGCGTATCAGGGCGGAGACTTTTTGGACATCGGCGCTTTCCACGGGTGGTATGGCCTGCTGTTGGCGCCGAAGGCCGCACCGGGCGACTCTTTCGTCGCCATCGAGCCGGACCCGCAAGCACTCCCGCCCTTGCTGCAGACCTCTAAGGTATTGCGCGGGTTGTTTCCGCGACTGTCTCTCTCCGTGGTGGACAAGCCGGTGGGCGACGGTGGACGCGCCGTGCGAACCCAGCCCAGCGGGGACAAGAGCCATCCGAGTTTCCGGTCGGTGGATGCGGCGGAAGCCGGCTGCCCGACGTTGACGGTGGATGAACTGGTCGGCGCGCTCCGGCTCCGACCGACGTTCATCAAAGTGGACGTGGAAGGCGCGGAGCACAGCGTGCTGCGGGGGATGCGCGGCACATTGGCGCAATTCCGCCCCACGCTGATGCTCGAAGTGCATCCCGAGTGGCTGCCCGCACCGGTGGTCGTGGCGGATGTGTTCCGCCTGCTGGATGAACACGGCTACACGCGGGTGCCGATTGATGAACGCTGCCTGCTTTGCTCCGCCCCGCGGGAACAGCGGCGAGTTTGACACTGCGTTCAGCGGCTGCGCAACTTGCCGGCGATCCGGCGGCAACGGCGATAAAAGTCATGGAGCCGTGCCCCGGCGTAATCGAGCGGATGCACCCAGCGCCCTTCACTCACCGCCCACTCACGCCTGGCAAAGCCACGCGCGAACGCCAGCAAGTCCGTGGCGCGCTGGTCCAGCAGCGGGCCGGGCTGGCCGCCGCAGACCTGATGCAGGACCGCTTCCAACACCGTCACCTCGGTTTCGGGGCAAGCCAGTCGCAGAATGCGGGCGCGGCCGGCCTGTCCCCAGGCGGCGCGGCGCGGCGCATCCCCGGCCAGTTCCGCGAGCCGACGCGCCATTTCCGGCACGCTGGCGCAGACGCAGCCAATCACGCCATTCTCGACCAACTCGACCTGCGCGTTGTCGCCCCACGGCGTGGTGCGGACGATGACGGGCAGCCCGGCGGCCATCGCCTCGGCGAGGGTGTAGCCAAAGCTCTCCCCAAAGTCGCTGGCGTGGATCATCACATCCGCCGCTTGATAGAGCGTTTGCAGCCATGCGAAATCGCTGGTGGCGGGCCGCACTAATATGCCGGGGCCAAACCGTCCCTGTTCCACCGCGCGCTGAATCTCATCCGGCGGCTCCATGAGCAACAGCCGCAGGCCGGGCATCCGGCGGCGAGCCAGCGCGTGCGCCTGACACTCCCACGTGCGCCATTTCACCGGAGACTTTTGTCCCACCCGGATGGCCAGCACCTCGTGCTCGCCGATGTCCAACGCTTGGCGGAGTGCCGCGCGAGCCGCCGGGTCGGGGTCGGTGGCTGGTTCCACGGGGTAATACACCACGGACTGGCAGCGCAGGGATTCCGGCGTCATCACGCGCCCTTGTCGGCGGAAGGCTTGGGCGGCGCTGGCCTTGGAAATGAACAGCCGGAACTGGACGAGTTGCTCGCCGGTGCGATCCTCGACCCGGCCGAAGACGTTGGTCTCGATCAGCGCGGGCTTGGGTGGAGGCAACTCCGGCCAGACTTCATAAAGGGGATTCGGCATCGCATACCCCGGCACATGTTGATGCACCACGTCGGGCCGGCGGGTGCGGAGGTATTCGAGGAGCTGCCGCGCGTCCTGGGCGATGCCCAGCACGGCGACCCCGTGCTGCTCCAGCGAGAGCGTGCGCGGGCCGCGCGGGCCGAGAAAGTCCACGGCATGACCGCGCCGGGCCAGCCCCGCCGCATACAGGGTGGCGGCCTTTTCCGTCCCGCCAATTCCGCTTCCCGACCAGACGGCGATTTTCATGCTGTCACACCCGCGCGCAGTTGCGCGGATGGTGGTGAGGGGGGCGGCGATCCGCAAGGGATTTTCCGGCCGCCAGGCGGAGGGAAGCCAACATTGACTTTCTTCTGAGCGGACCCCTCAATCGTCGTGCTGTCCGCATGGCCACCCCCGCTCACACCATCCTCACGGCTACGCCGATGCCATACCGGGACAACATCGGTTTCTTTGATCGGGATGCGGGCCTGCTGTGCCTGGCGTTGCGGGGGGTGGGAATCAACTCACGCTTTGTCGCTCTCGGTGAACCGGAGGAACGCACGGATCCACCGCTGATCCTGGGGCGGTTGGATCAATGGACCGACGCAGCTTGGTGGCAGGGGCTCAAAGCGGATGCCGTGGTAATCAACTCGTGGGCCGCGCCGCGTTACGAGCCGGTGGCCCGCGCCATCAAGGCCAGCGGCACCCGGCTGGTGGTGCGGCTGGATTCGGATGGCTGCAAAAGCCCGCGCGCCGGGTTTGCACCGTTTCTGGCCGCCGCCTACTCGATGGCCAGAGATGCCCACCGGCTTTTCCCTGCGCTCTACGCGTTGGTCCAGACGCTCGCCTTCCGGTTCATGCCTTCCGCGCACGATCGCGGCATGGTGAATCATCTCACACACGCGGAATTGATCACGATCGAGTCGGCGCCAGCGGCGGAGTGTTTCGTCCAGCTCCTGAGAGATTTGGGCCGCACGGATCTGACGGGCCGCCTACGAGTGCTCCCTCATCCGGTCAACGACGGCTTCGTCCATGACGCGACGGTTCCCCGGAGGAAACAAATATTGGCGGTGGGCCGGTGGGACTCGCACCAGAAGGATGGTCCGCTCCTGCTGTCCGTTCTCGCCGCCGCGCTCGCTGTGGAACCGGAGCACACCGCCGTCATCGTGGGTGACACAGGGCCGGTATTGGAACGCTCGTTCCTGACTTTGCCGGCATCAGTGCGGTCCCGCATCACCTTGGCTGGTCGTGTTCCGAACCTGAAACTGGTCCCTCACTGCCAGGCGTCGCAAACCCTGTTGGTGACCTCTCGCTATGAGAGCTTTCACCTTGCCGCCGCTGAGGCGCTCTGTTGCGGCTGCACCGTGGTGGGACCGGCGCACATCGCCCCGTTGCGCGCCTTCGTTTCCCGCGCCTCGGGCACGGTGTCGCCGACACGGGATTGCGCTGGGTTGGCCGCCGCCCTGCGGAGTGAGCTTGCGACTTGGCGGGAGGGACGACGGGACGCGGCAGCCATCAGCCGGCACTGGCGCGCGGAAGTGACCGCCTCCGCCGTGGCCACCCGGCTACGGGACTGGCTGGCGTAACCCCGCTAACCGAGGGCGTAAGCGGACAAAGTCTCATGATAGCGGACGAGAAACCCGTCCGCGCTGGCAGCGGGCGTCAACTCCTGGCGCAACCGCTCCTGAACCGCCGGGTCCACCCGCCCCAACCGGAACTCAGGGTGCGTGCAGGCCTGCTCCAAGGCGGCGGTGAACCCGGCCGCGTCACCCGGTTTACACAGAAAACCGTTGCGCCCCGGCACGACATAATCCGGAATCCCCGCCACCCGACTGCCCACCAGCGGCACGCCCGCCACCACGGCCTCCTTGGCAAACATCGGCCCGGTGTCCGCGCGCGTGGGGCAGGCGGCGATGGTCGCCTCCGCCAGTTCTTCGGCGATTTGCGCGGAAGTGAGATCATGCCGGAACTGCACGGCCTCCAATGTCCCCGGCGGAAGCTGGCCGCGCACCGGATCAACACATGCCGGATCAGCGCGGCCCACGACGACAAGTTCCAGCGGAAACTGGCCTCGCAGGTGGCCGAACGCCCGCAGCAGCACATCACCGCCCTTGCGCCCTTCGAGCGCGCCCACCATGAGCAGCCGGATGCGGTCCGGCGGCGGACGGCGGACGATGCGGTGAAATTCCCAGCCCGAAACCACTTCCACGCGCTTCACGTCCAGGTTCGGCCATTGGCGGCGGGTGTAATCCACCGCAAAGGTGGACTCCGCCGTGGCCACGCGCGCCCGGCGCAGGGCGATTTTTTCAAGCATCGCCATGAAGCGCAGGTAGCGCCCCAGTGGCGCGCAGCGCGCATACCAGCCCAACAGTCCTTGGATGGTGACCAGATAAGGAAGCTTGAGCCGCGAGGCGATGAGCGCCGCGCCGCCTTCCGTGCCCCACGCGTGAACCAAGTCGGGCTTGATCGCCGTCACCGCCTGCCGGATGCGAAACGTGTCGGTCCAGAAGAGCGACGGGGCGCGCAATCCGCCCCGCACTTTGAGGCAATGAAAAGTCACGCCGTTGCGCTCGAAGGTGACATCGCGCGGAAACTGCTTGCGCGTGACAACGACGTGCAGCCGCAGTTCCGCACGACCGGCAAATTCGTCCGCCAAGGAGCGCAGCCAGGTCGTGGGATGCTGTTTGGGAAGCCGCGTCTCCGGCGGGGCGTCCGGCAGCCACTCCACCGGAAAATAGGAGATCCACGCGACGGTCAAAGGCTTCTCAGCCATGCGGGGTCGCACTGTAGCAGCCGGTTGGGAAGGCGTAAACGAAATCGTCGTCCGTGTGGGCGTGCCTCACGCGCCTTGCCTTGCCGGGCGTCCGCCGATTAAGTTTGCCGCCGATGCCGTCCCTGGCCGAACGCCTCTGGAACACCTCCGCCGCCTCGTTCACGCGCGCCTTGAGACGGCGCTGGGCGCGCTGGACGGACCAGCCCGCCTGGCATTGCGTGCAAGCCGGTCCACTCGCGGGTGCTGAACTCCGGTTCTGCGGCTTGCGGCATCCGTCGTGGCGCGAGATGGTGGCCGGGACGTTCGACACCTTTCTGCACACGGCGTTGCAGGCACGCCACCGTGTGGCCGATGCCGTCTGCTGGGACGTGGGGGCGCATTTTGGCTATCACTCGCTGGCGCTGGCGGCGCAAGGGGCGCGGGTGGTGGCGTTTGAGCCGAACACGCACAACGCCGCGCGCTTCCGGGAAAATCTGGAGCGCAACCCGGCCCTGGCCACGCGCATCAAGCTGCGCCCCGAGGCGCTTTCAGACCATGACGGGACCGTCGAGTTCCTCGAAAGCGCGGACCTAGTGGAGACCAGCAGCGGCAGCCATCTGGCCGCCGCGACCGTTCCGTTGGCGGCAGCGACGTATGAGGGCTTCCTGCCGGTGAAGGTGCCGTGCATGCGCGCGGACTCGCTCGTCGCCAGCGGGGAAGTTCCGCCGGCCGTGATGAAGATTGACGTGGAAGGGGCGGAACTGCTCGTGCTGGAGGGCGCGGGCGAACTGCTGCGCCGCTATCACCCGCTGCTCCTCATTGAAGTCCATCACATCCGGCTGATGTTCCACCTGCGCCCGCTGCTGGAGGGACATGGCTACCGGTTGACGCTGGCGGACGAGGCCCATGCCGAACCTTCGCGCTGCTTCGTGGTCGCCGAGTAACCCTGCCGCCTGCGGGGAAAAATGGATTGCGCGGCTTTTGCGCCATGCGTTTAGCTGTGCCGGCGCATGACACTTTCACCCTCCGACCTGCGAAGCACGCTGGCTTTCGCCGTGGCCGTCCTCGTGGCGCTGATGGCCGGAGTAATGATGGCCTCGCCGACCAGCATGATGGCAATGGGGCTGGTAGGTCTGCTTGGCTTCGTCCTGAGTCTGCCGCTGCTGCTGCGCTGGCATCGTCCGCTGCTCTTCTTCAGTTGGAACGCGGCCATCCAGGTCTTTGTGCTGCCGGGTTCTCCCCGGTTGTGGATGCTGCTGGCCGGAATGAGCCTTGTGCTGACCGTGCTGGGGAGTGCGTTGGACCGGCGCATCCGGCTGCAACATGTGCCGGTGGTCGCCTGGACCTTGATGGCATTCCTGGCGGTAGTGCTGGCCACCGCAGTGATGCGGGGCGGCATCGGCATCAAGTCACTGGGCGGGCAGACCTACGGCGGCAAAAAATACGTCTACATCATCACAGCGGTGGTCGGCTACTTCGCGCTGAGCGCAATGCGGGTGCCGGTGGAGAAGGCTTTCCGCTACATGGCTGGCTATTGCCTGGGCACCATTACGCTGGCGATGAGCAACGTGGCCTACATGTTGGGACCGGCGTTTTACTGGTTGTTCCTGCTGTTCCCGGTGGAACTGGCCATGGACCAGGCATCCGCCGATTTTTTTGGCGGACCATTGCGGCGGTTGAATGGCATCGGTTTCGCGATGGTGGGGCCGTTCTGTCTGATGTTGATAACCTGGGGCGTCCGTGGACTGCTGGATTGGCGACGTCCATGGCGGTTGGGCATCTTCGCCTGCATCCTTGCCATCAGCCTGCTTGGCGGGTTCCGATCTTTGATCGGGCTTTACGGGCTTCTGTTTGTCATTCAATTCTCGATCGAAAGGCTTTGGCGCACGCGCCATACTATCAATGTCGGACTGGCGGCGCTGCTAGCGGCGGCGGCGCTGGTCGCGTTCTCGCGCCAGCTCCCGGTCACAATCCAGCGCAGCATCAGTTTCCTGCCTTTGGACATTGACCCTCACGCGCGATATGACGCCGAGACATCGTCCGAATGGCGCTTCCAGATGTGGCGCCTGTTGTGGCAGCAGGTGCCGCAATACCTGTGGGTCGGCAAGGGCTTCGCGCTGGATCCGACCGACCTGTATTTCGTGCAGGAATCGCTGCGGCGGGGCTTCATCCAGAGCTATGAGGGCGCGATGATCTCAGGGGAATTCCACAGCGGTCCGCTGTCGCTGCTGATCAACTTCGGCCTGCCCGGCACTGTCACCTTCATCGCCTTCCTCGGCGCGGGCTGGCATGTGGTGCGGCGCAACCACCGGCACAGTCCGCCGGAACTGCTCGCCATCAACAGGTTCGTTCATGCCTTTTACCTGTGCCGCGTCTGCTTTTTCTTCGGAGTGTATGGTGACGTGGGGCTGGACTTGGCTTACTTCACCGGTTTGGTGGGCGTGAGCGTGGCGCTAAACGGCGGCGTGCGGGATCATATACCGGCTCCCGCGCCGGCTGTCGGCCCGGCACCCACACCCGCACTCGATCCGCAACCGGCCTGACCCATGCGCTTTTCCATCGTGACGCCGAGCCTCGGGCAGTCGCAATGGCTCCGCCTGTGCGTCGCATCTGTGGCAGACCAAGGCGTCGAACACGAGCACATCGTGCAGGACGCAGGTTCGCAGGACGGCACGCTTGACTGGCTCACCACCGACCCACGTGTAAGGGCGTTTGTGGAAAAGGACGAAGGAATGTATGACGGCGTCAACCGCGGTCTCCGCCGTGCTACCGGCGAGGTGCTGGCCTATCTGAACTGCGACGAACAATACCTGCCCGGCGCACTCGCATCCGTGGCGGCTTACTTTGACGCACACCCTGAGGTGGATGTGGCGTTTGGCTACACGGTCATTGTGGACGAGGCGGGGCAATTCCTCTGCCAGCGCAAGACGCTCACGCCGCTGCCGTGGCACACTCAGGTCGCGCACCTCACCACGCTCACGGCGGCGACGTTCTTCCGCCGCCGCGTCTTCGAAGCCGGGCATCTCTTCGACACCAGGTTCCGCTGCGCGGGTGATGCGGAATGGATGGTGCGCCTCCTGCGCGCAGGGATGCACATGGGCGTGGTTGGCGATAACACGTCGGTCTTCACGCACACCGGTGGCAACCTCAGCCGCAC
>Ga0163212_1001404_pt1 | contig 10623 bp, 7 predicted proteins | sample Malawi_45m_30L_FD_113532 | JGI IMG/M metagenome (GOLD analysis project Ga0163212, IMG submission 113532) | Freshwater microbial communities from Lake Malawi, Central Region, Malawi to study Microbial Dark Matter (Phase II) - Malawi_45m_30L | ecosystem: Environmental > Aquatic > Freshwater > Lake ...
CAGCGAGCAGTTCGTCGGCGCCCTGCGCCACGACCAGCAGAACCCGCTCTACAACGCGAACATCCGCCAGCTCATCCACGTCGGCTTCAAGGTCGCCGCCAAGATGGGCCCGCGCTACCTCGAGCAGCTCAAGGCCTGCCGCGGGTCCTGCGCGCGCAACGTGACCGGCAATCTCTTCGATCGCCACATCAAGCCGCTCTTCCTGTGAGCGGCGGGCCATCAGGGGGGCGCGGTCCGGCGCTGGCCGTCTGCCTGCTCGGCGGACTCATCGCCTTCGCCCTTGCGCTGGTCGGGCTCCTTCCGGAGGGCGATTTCTCGGTCAAGGAACCGCTGGATATCATCAAACTGGTCTTCGTCCTCGCTCCGGCTTTCCCGTTTCTCCTGCTCGCCGGCGTCGCGGCGATGTTGAAAGATCGGTTCCTCCTGACCGGGACGACCGTCACCGCCGTCCTCCTCATCCTGAGCTGCGGCTTCTATCTGGCGGCGCAGGCCGAGCATCGGGTCCGGCCGGACGGCGCGGAGCATGCGCTCGTCTATCTGATCGTGCCGTTCCTCCAGGTACCGGCCGCTTTTACGGCCCTCGGCGTCCTCGCGATCTGGCGCGCCTTGCTTGGCCGGCGAGACTGAGCGAAGCCGATTGAAGAGGGACGGGTTATCTACGGGCCGCGAAGTCGCGGGCGTAAGCCTCGGCGAAGTAGCTGAGGATCACGTCGGCGCCGGCGCGGCGGATGGAGAGCAGCGACTCGTCGCGCGTGGCGCGGAGCTCGAGCCAGCCTTTTTCGGCGGCGGCTTGCAGCTGGGCGTATTCGCCCGAGACCTGGTAGGCGGCGATCGGGAGGTTCGTCGACTCCCGCAGGTCGCGGATGATGTCGAGGTAGGCGCCCGCGGGCTTCACCATCAGGAGGTCGGCGCCTTCTTCCGCGTCGAGGAGCGCCTCGCGGGCGGCCTCGCGGCGGTTGGCCGGATTCATCTGGTAGGTGGCCTTGGGGATCGGGGCTTCGCCGGCCTTGCGGGCGCTGCCCACGGCGTCGCGGAACGGGCCGTAGAAGGCCGAGGCGAACTTGGCGGAGTAGGCGAGGATGCCGGTGCCGGCGTGTCCGGAGGCGTCGAGTCCTTTGCGGATGGCTTTCACGCGCCCGTCCATCATGTCGGAAGGGGCGACGAAATCCGCCCCCGCCTGCGCGGTGAGCAGCGACATCTTCACGAGCGCTTCGACGGTGCGGTCATTGTCCACGTCGGTGCCGGCGGCGTTCAGGATGCCGTCGTGGCCATGCGTGGTGTAAGGGTCGAGGGCGATGTCCGCGAAGATCACCGTACCAGGCGACTTCGCCTTCACTTCGCGGATAGCGCGGTAGGCGAGGTTCGATGGGTTGAGGGCTTCGGCGCCTTCGGCGTTCTTGCGGGCGGGGTCGACCTTGGGGAAGAGGGCCACGCCGTGGATGCCGAGGGCGAGCAGTTCCGCGCACTTCGCGCCCAGCTGAGCGAGCGGGATGCGGCTGACGCCCGGGAGGGAGCCGACCGGCTCGGCGACGTCGCCTGCGGTGACGAAGAGCGGCTGGATCAGGTGGCGGGGCTCGACGACCGTCTCGCCGAGCATGGCACGGATGCCGGCCGTGGCGCGCAGGCGGCGGAGGCGGACTGACTGGTCGAGGGGGGCCGACATCGGAGGATTCATTTAGGGATGGGAGCGGGGAAGGGCAACGGAGAAGCCAGCATGGGCGTCGGCCGGTGGGACACTTTGTCAGCCTGACCCGCCTGCGAGCGGGACAGCTCAGGGACTTTGCCTCAGAAAACCGATGAAAAGCCAAGATTTCTCCTTGGCACACGCCCTGCCTGTAAAGGGCATCACCTATCTACCAAAACCACACATGAGTAAAATCATCGGCATCGACCTCGGCACCACCAACTCCTGCATGGCCGTCCTGGAAGCAGGGGAGTCCGTGGTCATCGCGAACTCCGAAGGCGCGCGCACCACGCCCTCCATCGTCGCCTTCACCAAGAACGGCGACATCCTCGTCGGTCAGGCCGCCAAGCGCCAGGCCGTCACCAACCCGAAGAACACGATCTTCTCCGCGAAGCGCCTCATCGGCCGCAAGTTCGCCGAAGTGAAAGGCATCGCTGCGAAACTTCCGTACAAGGTCGTCGAGGGCAAGAACGGCGACGCCGCCATCGAATGCGAAGTCGACGGCAAGCCCCGCGTCTTCGCCCCGGAAGAGATCTCCGCCAAGGTGCTCGCCAAGCTCAAGGCCGACGCCGAGGCCTACCTCGGCGAGAAGGTCACGCAGGCCGTGATCACCGTCCCCGCCTACTTCAACGACTCGCAGCGCCAGGCCACCAAGGATGCCGGCACCATCGCGGGCCTCGACGTGCTCCGCATCGTCAACGAGCCCACCGCGGCCTCCCTCGCCTACGGCCTCGACAAGAAGGGCGACGAGAAGATCGCCGTCTATGACCTCGGCGGCGGCACGTTCGACGTGTCCATCCTCGAGATCGGCGGCGGCGTCTTCGAGGTGAAGGCCACCAACGGCGACACCGAGCTCGGCGGCGACAACTGGGACGAGCGCATCATCCAGTGGCTCATCGACGGTTTCAAGACCGAGTCCGGCATCGACCTGTCCAAGGACGCCATGGCCCGCCAGCGCCTCAAGGAGGAAGCCGAGAAGGCCAAGATCGCGCTCTCGTCCTCCAACTCCGTGGACATCAACCTGCCGTTCATCACCGCCGACGCCTCCGGTCCGAAGCACCTGAACGTCACGCTCACCCGCGCCCAGATGGAAAAGGTCTGCGACGACCTCTCCGAGCGCACCCGCCGTCCGTTCGAGTCCTGCCTCAAGGACGCCGACCTCAAGATGGCCCAGGTCGACGAGCTCGTCCTCGTCGGCGGCATGACCCGCATGCCCAAGATCATCGAGATCGCCCGCAGCCTCGCCGGCAAGGAGCCCCACAAGGGCGTCAATCCGGACGAAGTCGTGGCCATCGGCGCCGCCATCCAGGCCGGCGTGCTCAAGGGCGACGTGAAGGACGTCCTCCTCCTCGACGTGACCCCGCTCACCCTGTCCATCGAGACCATGGGCAGCGTCGCCACGCCGATGATCGAGCGCAACACGACCATTCCGTCCAAGAAGTCGCAGGTCTTCTCCACCGCCGCCGACAGCCAGCCGGCCGTCGACATCGTCATCGTCCAGGGCGAGCGCCCGATGGCGAGGGACAACAAGCAGCTCGGCACGTTCAAGCTCGACGGCATCAAGCCGGCGCGCCGCGGCGAGCCGCAGATCGAGGTGACCTTCGACATCGACGCCAACGGCATCCTGCACGTCTCGGCCGTCGACAAGGGCACCGGCAAGGAGCAGAAGATCTCCATCACCGGCTCCTCGGGTCTCTCCAAGGAGGAAGTCGAGAAGCTCCGCAAGGAAGCCGAACTCCACGCCGAAGAGGACAAGAAGGTGCGCGAGCTCGCCGAAGCCCGTAACCGCCTCGATGCCGGCGTCTTCACCGCCGAGAAGTTCCTCGCCGACAACGGCGAGAAGATGCCCGCCGAAGCCAAGACCGCCGCGGAAGCCGCGCTCAAGGCAGCCCAGGAAGCCCTCAAGAAGACCGACTCCTCCGCCGAGGACTTCGAGAAGGCCGCCACGGCCCTCCAGACCGCGCTCATGGCCGCCGCCCAGTCCGTGCCGCCCGCCGCCGGCGAACAGCCGCAGTCCGACGCCGGTCCCGCCCCCGAGGGCAAGAAGAAGTCCAAGGAGGGCAAGGTGGTCGACGGCGACTTCGAGGTCGTCGACGACGGCAAGAAGTAAGCGTCGCGACGCGAAGCAGGGCTGGGGCCCGGGCTAGGGATAGGGCCAGGCAAGGTGAAACAAGCAAAGGGCCGGGGTCGCGAGACGCCGGCCCTTTTTGTTCAGGCCTTGCCGGTCGCGACGTCGGTGATGTCGCCCGCGGCCGAGTTGTCTTCGCTGATCACGGTGAAGTCGGTGCCGGAGACGAGTTCGCCCGGCATGCCTTCCATCAGGCGCACGGCGATGCGCAAGCCGGGGTGGCGCTCGGCGAGGCCATGCAGGAGGGGGCTGGGTTCGGCGATCGGACAGCAGATCAGGAGCGAGCCGGCTTGGGCCACGCCGGCTTCGTTGAGCACCTCGAGTGAGCCGCCGTCACCGCAGAGCGCGCGGACGCCCGATTCCTGGAGGCCACGCACCAGGACGATGTCGCTGTCGACGATGGTGAGCGGGATGCCTTTGAGTCGAAGGTCTTCGCCGACGCGTCGGCCCACGTCGCCGTAGCCCACGATGATGGCGTGCCCGGGGACGACCGCCTGGCCCATCGTGGGACGGCTGGCGGCCCGACGGACGCGCTGGCGGAGGCGGCGGTAGAGCGTCGGGTTGAGGGCGATGGAGATCATCGACGCCGCGACGAGGCCGTTCCAGACCGGTTGGCCGATGAGGCCCAAGGCCTTGGCCGAATTCCCCAGCACGAAGGTGAACTCGCCGATCTGGCTCAGGGCCGCCCCGATCTGCAGGGCCAGCGGACGGGTCTCGCCGGTGAGCCGGACGAGCAGGGAAGCCGCGAGCGGCTTGCCGATCAGCACCACGCCGAGGAGCATCAGCACGGGCGACGGGTGGGCGATCAGGTCGGCCGGGTCGAAGAGCAGGCCGACCGAGACGAAGAACAGCACGGCGAAGGCGTCGCGCAAGGGCAAGGCTTCGGCCGCGGCGCGGGCCGAGAACTCCGAACGTCCGACGACGAGGCCGGCGAGGAAAGCCCCCAGCGCCATCGAGACGCCGAAGAATTTCGCGGCGAGCAGCGCCATCCCGGGCGCGAGCGCGAGCGTGGCAAGGGTGAAGAGCTCGCGGGACTTGGTCGCGTTGACCTTGGCGAGCATCCAGGGGATGACCCGTCCGCCGATCAGGATGGCCAGCGTGGCGCAGAGCGCGACCTTGGCCGCGGCGAGGAGGAGCGGGGTCGCGAGACGCCCGACGTCGCCTGAGCCTTCCTGGGCCAGGACGGGCAGGGCCACCAGCAGCAGGACGGTGAGCAGGTCTTCGACCACGACCCAGCCTACGGCGATATGTCCGGCCCGTGTGGAGAGGTCACGGTTCTCGTTCAGGACGCGCATCAGTACCACGGTGCTGGCCACGGAGATCGCCAGTCCGGCGACGAGCGCTTCGTCCGGAGCGACACCGATGGCGCTCAGGCCGCCCCAGGTCAGCAGGGTGGTGAGCAAACTGGTGAGCAGGGCCCCGGGGACGGAGACGCGCCAGACGGCGAAGAGTTCGTGCAGGTGGAATTTCAGGCCGACGCCGAACATCAGCAGGATGATGCCCATCTCGGCGAACTGCTCGGCGACCTGGAGGTTGGCGGTGAAGCCCGGCGTGTGGGGGCCGACGGCGACGCCGGCGAGGAGGAAGCCGACCACCGGGGATAATCCCAGCCGGTGGGCGAGGTAGCCTAGGACCAGCGCCGCGGCCATGGCGGCCGCGAAAGTCAGCACGATGTCGTTGCCCATCGCTTGCTAGGTAGGCCTTCGGCGGGAGACCGCAAGCCTCCGTCCCGCGGGGTTTCAGGGCGCCTTGCTCACCGCGTTGATGCCGTTCGGCGTCAGCGCCGGGGAGGCCTGCCAGGTTTTCCCGTCGGCGGAGAAGAACATCTTGCCCGGCCAAGCGCTGGCGATGAAGCGGGTGCCGTCGGTCCAGAGGACCCGGCCGGGGGGCCGGAGCGACGACGGCTGCCATTGCCTGCCGTCGGCCGAGCTGAGCACGGTCTTGCCTCCGCCGGCGAGGAACTCCTTGCCAGTCCACCGGATCCACTCGAGTTTCTCTTCGGCCGGGCGCGCCTGTCTCAGCCACGCCTTTCCGTCGGCCGAGGTCACGATGACGCCGTTCCCGACGGCGACGAAGGCGTTCCCGCCGAAGGCGAGGGCGCGCAGCGGGGGGAGGTCGGCGCGGAAGTCGACGCGGGTGCCGTCGGCCGAGGTCATGCACCAATAGGACTCCTTCTTCGCTCCCGCTTCACCCATGAACACCGTGACGCCGTTCCCAGAAGCGGCATGACGGAACCAGAGCGCCCAGCCCGGGATGCCGGCCGTCTGCGCCTGTGCTCCCGGGGTCCAGGTGACTCCATCGTCAGAAATCCAGAGGGTACGATCGGGGCCGCCGGCGAGGAAGCGTCGCCCATCGTGGACGACGGGGTTCACGCGAAAGGGCAGCTTCTTCACTTCCTCCCATTTCGTGCCATCGGTTGAGGTGAGGATATGTCCCGCTTGGGTGTCCTTGCTCCAGCCCCCGCCGCCGACCACGACGAACCTGCCGGCGCCGAAAGCGGCCGACATCAGGTTATTGCTGTCGTCTTTGCCTGCAGGAGCCCACTCGGCGGTGATCGCCCAGTTGAGGCCGTCGTGCGAGACGATGCGTCGGCCGCCGTAGCCGACGCCGACCCAGGTCTCGGCGCCGAAGGCTTGCAGGACCGGAAGAGCCAGCAGCAGGGCGAGTCGCATGCTCAGGCCGGCTCGAAGCCCTTGATGCTGCGACCGTTGCTGCTGCCGAACTTCTCGAGGCCGACATCCATGCGGTGCGCGATCTGGACGAAGAGGTTGGCGAAGCGGGCGTTGTCTTTCCCCTTGCCGCCGGCCACGACGTGCGCGCCGTGGCGGAAGCCCCCGCCGGCGACGATGAGCGGGAGATCGCGCGTGCTGTGGGCGCTGGCGTTGCCGAGATTGCTGCCGGCCATGACGATCGTGTGGTCGAGCAGGGTGCCGCGTCCTTCGCGGACGCCTTTGAGCAGGCCGAGGAGCCGGGCTATCTCGTTGAACTCGGCGCGCTCGATGATGCGCAATTCCTCGATCTTGGCCTCATCCTGCCCATGGTGGGAAAGGTTATGCCAATCTTGGCTGACGCCGTCGATCTTGGGCGTGGCGTTCATGCCTCCGGCGCTGTAGGTGATGAAGCGCGTCGAATCGGTCTGGAAGGCCAGCGCGATCATCTCATGCATCAGGCGGGTCTTCGCGATGATGTCCGTGCGGTCCGCGACATCCTTCGGCGCGACGGCGTCGATCTTCGGCTTGGGGCGGGTGGCCCAGGCGGAGGAGGAGAGCAGCCGGGCTTCGAGTTCACGGACGCTGGTGAAGTACTGGTCGACCTTCTCCTTGTCGCGCGGGCCGAGGTTGGCGTTCAATCTGCGGGCTTCTTCGCCGATGGTGTCGAGGATGCTGCGTCCGCGGCGAAGGTCGGCGAGCTGGCGTTTCACTTCGCTGGGGCTGCCTTCGACGAAGAGCAGTTGGAAGACCTTGGAGGGGGAAGGCTCGGCCGGCAGGCAGACGCCGTTCGCGGTCCATGACATCGAGGCATGGTTGCCGGCCGAAAGGACAAGGGACGAGAACCGGGTGTCCGGGTTCAGTTTCTGGACCAGCAGCTGGTCCAGGGAGATGGTGTTGCGGAAGCCGGGCAGGCCCGGGTGCTTGGCCGAAGTCAGCCATGTGAGCTCGGAGGTATGGCCGTCCGAACCGTTCTGCTCGTCATGCGAGATCCCCGAGAAGACCGTGAAGTCCTCGCGGTGAGCCTGCAGGGGTTCCAGGTAATACGTGGGCGCGTAGCCGCGGCCGGCCTCCTTCGGCACGAGGTAGGGCACGTGGAAGCCGAGGCTGTAATTCATCGCCAGGAAGCGGCGCGGCGGCGTCATGGCCGCCCGGGTCTCGGCGGCGTTGGCGAAGCTGGGGACCATGGCCTCGAGCCACGGCAACGTCAGGAGCAGGCCCGTGCTGCGGAGGAAGGCGCGACGGTCGAGGCGCGCCTTGGTGGCGATGTGCGGGGCGTTCATTTGGTCAGGAAGAGCTCGCTCTGGACGAGGTTGTGGAGGAGGTCGCGCAGGCCGTTGCCGTGCGTGAAGGTCTCATGGGCGATCCGGCGCAGCTCGTCGCGGTCGGAGAAGCCCATCGCGCGCCCGCTGCCGTAGGCGGCTAGCTTGCGCGTCAGCGCCAGCGTGAAGGCCTCGGGGTCGGCGAGCAGCACCTTCTGCTTGAACTCCCGCAGGTCGGCGAAGGTCTGGCCGTCGGCGGTCACGCCGGAGGGGTCGACCGGCGGGCCCACGCGCCACTGCACGCGCTTCAGGTCGGGCGGCGCCTTGAACTGGCGGCCGAGGCTCCGGTAGTGCGTCTGCCAGCCGCCGGCGACGTCGTAGCTCTCGAGGGCGAAGCCCGGCGGGTCTAACTTGGCGTGGCACGAATTGCAGCTTTCGGTGGAGCGGTGTCTGTCGAGCATCTGGCGCAACGTGGTGGCGCCGCGGATGTCGGGGTCCACGCCCGGGATGCCGGGCGGCGGCGGCGAAGGGGGCGTGCCGAGGATGCGGTCGAGCACCCAGGCGCCACGGACGACGGGCGAGGTGTTGTTGCCGTTCGCTGAGACCTTGAGGATGCTGGCGTGGGTGAGCAGGCCGCCGCGGTGATGTTCCGGCTTGAGCGTGACCTTGCGGAAGGCGACGCCTTCGACGTCAGGGATCCCGTAGTGGCGGGCGAGGCGGTTGTTCAGCATCGTCCAGTCGGAGTCCAGGAAGTCGGTGACGCTGAGGTTCTGCGCGAGGATCTCGGCGAAGAAGAGCCGGGTCTCGTCGAGCATGGCGGCCTTGAGCGCGTCGTCATACTCCGGGTAGAGCTGCTTGTCCGGCGTGGTGGCGTCGATGTTGCGCAGCGAGAGCCACTGGTCGGTGAAATCACGGACGAAGCGCCGGGCACGCGGGTCGGCGATGAGGCGGTCGGTCTGCGCGCGCAGGACGGCGGGCTTGAGCAGGGCGCCGCTTGCGGCCTGCCGGCGTAGCTCGTCGTCGGGCGCGGTGCCCCAGAACATGTAGCTCAGGCGGCTGGCCACGGCCCAGGCGTTGAGCCGCCCGGGTTGCTCGTGGAAGTAGAGGTTGGCGGGCGAACACAGGACCGCGGTGTAGGCGGTCAGGAGGGATTCCTCGAAACTGGAGCCGCTCTTCAGCTCGGCTTTGAAGAGGCGGACGTAGGGTTCGGCCTGCGTCGGGGCGGCCTGGGTGCGGACGACCTTCGCGACGAAGTCCTGGATCAGGCGAGGGCCGTCGGCTTCGGGCCGCGCGCTCGTCACCGCGTACATCTGCTGGGTGCGGACGCGTTCATATTTCAGCCGGCGCGCCGCTTCGGCGGTCGGGGCGTTCGGGAGGTTGCCGAAGAGCAGCTTGTGGCCGGGGCCGGGCCACTGCGGCAGGAGCGGGCCTTCGACGCGCATCGGCTTCAGCGCGAGGCCGGGGCCGGGATACTTGGCCGGTCCGGTCTTCCGGTTCAGGTTGTAATCGAAAGCGCGGAGGTCGGGAAAGAGACGGACCTTGTCGCGCGCCTTCAGCTGGACCTCGAGCTTCACCTCGTCGCCCGCCGGCGAGAATTCCTGGACGCTTTGGAAACGCGTCGGGGTGCCGGCGCCGAACGGGTCGGAGAAGATCGTGACCATGATCGGCTTGTCCGTCTGGTAGGCGCGGCCTTGCAGGGTGATGCGATAAAGCCCGGACACGGGGGCCTGGAATTCCGCCATGAGCGCGGGGTAGCCGGCGTCGTTGAAGGTCACGATGCTGCCGTCCGCGAGCTTATGCCAGCTCTTGCCGACATGCGTGGCGTTACGGCCGGCGTCGAAGGCGATGGTCTGGTCGACCTTGGCCGGCGCCTCACCCTTGTTCATCGCGGCGTTGAGCGCCTGGCGGACGGCGTCCATGGCGCGCTGCAGGTGCACCGAAGACAGGTCGAGCGCCTCTCCGACCTTGTCGAACCCCTGGGCGCGGCCATCCTCGGGGAGCAAGGGGGCGAGTTCCTCGTTGATGCCGAGGAGGTCGTTGAGCGTCTGCTCGAATTCGTTGCGGTTGAGGCGTCGCAGGACGGTCGCCTTGTTCGCGCGGTCGGCCGTCACGAGGGTCGTGGCCAAGGCTTTGGTGAAGACCGCCTTCTCGCCGGCCTCGGGGCGGGCCTTCTTCTTGGGCGGCATCTCGCCTTGGTCCACGCGATCGAAGACGCGCACCCACTTGGCCAAGGTCTCGGGTTGGCTGAGGTCGGCGGACAATTTGCCGAAATCGAGCCCGCCCTTGGCGCTCTCAGCGTCATGGCAGTCGACGCAGTGCTTCTCGATGAAAGGACGGAGTTCCTTGGGCGGTTCGGCGCAGAGCAGGGTGGTCCCGAGGAGCCAAGGGAAGATGAGGCGGGGAAGGGCGGAGCTTCGGCGCATCGGGGGTAGACGCAGATTAGGCCGAGACAGGGTGTTGAACAGTTTTTTTCATGAGGAAGGCAGGCCGGCGGGACCCGGCCTGACTCAGCCCTTGCTCCTGGGCATGGTTTCTTCATCAGATTGCCCCGTGAACACCTCGGAGCAGCTCTTCCACCGCGCCCTTTTGATGATCCCGGGCGGCGTCAATTCCCCGGTCCGCGCCTTCCGCTCGGTCGGCGGCACGCCTTTCTTCACCAAGTCGGCCAACGGCGCCCGGCTGACCACGGCCGACGGCCAGGAGTTGGTGGACTTCGTGCTGACCTGGGGTCCGGCCATCCACGGTCATAACGACCCGGACATCCGCGCGGCGGTCCGCGAGGCCCTCGACCGCGGCACGAGCTTCGGCACCCCGAACCCGCTCGAGGTCGAGATGGCCGAG
>Ga0163212_1001407_pt1 | contig 10615 bp, 8 predicted proteins | sample Malawi_45m_30L_FD_113532 | JGI IMG/M metagenome (GOLD analysis project Ga0163212, IMG submission 113532) | Freshwater microbial communities from Lake Malawi, Central Region, Malawi to study Microbial Dark Matter (Phase II) - Malawi_45m_30L | ecosystem: Environmental > Aquatic > Freshwater > Lake ...
GAGGACTGGTACTTTCTCAATCACATCACTCATGCCCAATCAAGGGAGCAAAGCCAATGCAAGCACTCGAACTCCTCAGTCGTGACTACCTCGGGAACTTCGCCTTCCGCTGGTTGCACGTGGTCGTCGGCATCTGCTGGATCGGCCTTCTCTATTACTTCAACCTCGTACAGGTTCCCGCCTTTGCGGCCTACGGCGACGAGGGCAGGGCCCGAAACTTCGCCATCGACAAGGTTGCGCGCCGCGCACTGTGGTGGTTCCGCTGGGCGGCCATTGCCACGCTCGTGACCGGTCTACTTATCACCGGCCTCATCGAGAACTATTACAAGGACTTCATGTCCGGCTCGTCCTTGAACGGTGTCGGCCACAACGTGGCGATCAGCGTCGGCATGGTGCTCGGCACCCTGATGGCCGCCAACGTCTGGATGGTCATCTGGAAGAACCAGCGTGTCGTCCTCGCCAACGCCGTCAACGTCATCGATGGCCGGGACGCCGACCCTGCAGCGGCCGGTGCGGGTCGTCGCGCACTGCTCGCTTCGCGTCAGAACTTCATTTTCTCCTTCTCGATGCTGTTCTTCATGGTCGGTCCGGCGCACTTCTACAGCGGCGCGTTCGCCGATGCGAGCAGTGGCTCTGCGTGGACCTTCTTCGTCATTGCCATTGCAATCACCGCGATCCTCCAGCTCAATGCTCTCGGCCTCCTCGGCGGCACGGCGGCAACCAACAAGTTGCTGTGGCCCTACGAGAACCACAAGAACGCCCTCATCGCCGGTGGCGTTCTGTGGCTGGTCCTCTGGCTGCTCTCTGAAATCCTTCTTGGCTGACACGTCACAACCGTTCGCGAAAAGCCCCGGCTCGTGCCGGGGCTTTTCTGCATTTCGGGTCTTCACCAAACCGGAAAACGAAGTCGGGCGACTCTGGTGCGTTTGCTCGATCTGCATTCTTTGGGGTTTCAATGGAGCGTTTTCTTGTTCTGGTTGCCGTGGCTCTTGCTGAAGTCGGAGTCCTGCAGAACGCGACAAACCGGCCAACGCAAGCGGCCGATCCAGCCCCGCATTACGAAAACCTCACGCGGTCCTGCGGCACCACCAACTATGTCGAGCCGTGCCACAATCGCGACTCGGAAGACGCGTATTTGGTCTATATGGCTGAGTGCTCTGTGTCGGTCACCACGTTCTGTTTTACGGCGACCAAGTCTGAACGGTCGGCTCCTCTGATCGACCGGCTGATCAGCCCGGCAACTAGGGCAAGTTCGACTTTTCTCCGGCGCTGATCAACTTTGCGATCACGGGTCAGGATGTGACGGTGATGATGGATGGCAAGCCGGCGTATCTGGCCGTCGAATCAGCCACACAGCACATCAACTTCGACACCGAAAAGAGCGATGACACGTCGAAGCTCTGGACCGACCACTGCGGAACTCCGAGCATGCGATTCGTGGTCTGCGACGTCGACCGAGCGACGAACGGTGCGCTCACCTTCTATGCCCGAACGAAGACATTTGTGAACGGTTAGGCGACCGAGGTGCCGGCACCGATCTCGGTCTCGACAAACGTCATATATTTCCATTTCCCGTCGATTGGGGTTGACACCGCTGCGAACACGAAGAATCTCGAGGTCAAGACTGCGGCAGCGCACTACTTGTCCGATGGTGCAACGTTGCACGAAGGAAACCGTCTCGCCCACCTTCGTCATCGCGGAGAATGGGGTCAAGGTGGTTTTTCCGAAGATTTTGTATTCCGCGCCGGTACTGGACCAGCCTTGGAGAGGACCAGCCTTGGAGAAGGGCAAGTCGACCTCGTTGCGTGCTCTGATCAAGCCCGTGGGCTCTGGAGCCGTATCTTGGCGAGTGTCGGGTGGTTGTAGAACCGTTGGGGCAAACCTGGTTGCTCCCGCCAGGGCGACAACCTGCGTCGTGACAATGCGACAGGCCATGACCGCAAAGCCGAAAGCCACGTCTAAGACGGTGCACCCCGTCGTGTCGTAATATGGCAATGGTTTTTCGTTCGATTCAGGCAGCAGGGGGAAACTGATGACAACAATCACGAAGCGCACCTTCTGTCGGTTCTGTCATGCGGGGTGTGCGATCGACGTCGACGTCGACATCGAGACCAACGCGGTGCAGACCGTTCGTGGGGTTCTCGAGGACCCGATGTACGAGGGTTACACGTGTGTGAAGGGCCGCCATTTGGGTGACCAGCACGAACACGCGGGCCGCCTGCGCCAGAGCATGAAGAAGGTTGGTGACGCGCATGTGCCGATCGCCACCGATTCCGCCTTCGATGAGATCGCCGAGAAGGTGGCGGGGATCCTTGCCAAGCACGGTCCGCGATCAGTGGCGTCGTATTGCGGTACTGCCGCGTATCAAAACGCGATGGGCCTCCCAGTCGCGATGGCATTCCATTCGTCGATCGGTTCGCCGAGTTTCTACACGTCGTCGTCAATCGACCAGCCGGGCAAGGCAATCGCACCGTTGCGTCACGGGGCGTGGGCCGCTGGCGTGCATGCTCTCGAAACTGCCGACGTCGCTTGCGTCGTTGGCTGCAACACGATCGTCAGCAGTTTCGGTTACCCGGGTGGCCTTCCCGGCTTCAACCCACTCATGCGTCTGAAGCGCCTGAAGGACAACGGTCTGTTTCTCATCGTCGTCGACCCGCGGTTCACTGAGGTAGCGCACTACGCCGATCTGTATCTGCCGGTGCGCGCCGGCGAAGACCCGACGTTGCTGTCGGCATTCATTCGCGAGATCCTCGAACACGACATGTTCGACCGCGACTTTGTCGCGCAGCACGTGAATGGCGTCGATGAACTTCGGATTGCCGTGGATCCGTTCACACTCGACTACGCAAGCCAGCGAACCGGCGTCGACAAGGGTCTCATCGCCGAAGCAGCGCGTCGTTTTGCCGGCGGCAAGCGAGGTGCGTTGACGACCGGTACGGGCCCCGACATGGCACCGCACTCATCGCTGACCGAGCATCTCGTGCTCGCCATCAACACCTTGTGCGGCCGCTACAACCGCGCCGGCGAGACGATCCGCAACCCCGGGGGATTGCTGACACCGCCCGGGCCGCTGCGGGCCCAGGTCGTGGCGCCGCGGCCGGAGGCGCTGACGAAGGGGCCGAAGTCGCGCATCCGCGACATCTACAACCAGCGGGGTCAGGCTGCGACGTCGACGCTCGCCGAAGAGATCCTCCTCGAGGGCGAGGGTCAGATTCGTGCACTCTTCACGTTGGGTGGCAACCCGGTGGTGGCTTGGCCCGACCAGCGCACCACGGTCGAGGCGTTGTCGGCACTCGACATTCATGTTCTCATGGACGTGCACATGTCGCCGACGGCAAAGCTTGCTCATTACGTGATTGCCAGCACGCTCAGCCTTGAGCGGCCCGACGTTCCAACGACGATCGACCGTTGGTTCAACGAGCCTTACCAGCACTACACGCCCGCGGTTCTGGAAATGCGTGGAGATATCCGTCAGGAATGGCAGGTGTACGTGGAAGTGGCGGCACGACTCGGCGTCACGATCAAGATGCCCGGCGGCGACATCACCCCGGGACAGAAGATTGATGCGGATGACGTGCTCGATCTGATCTACGCGAATGCGAAGCTGCCGCTGACCGAACTGCGCAAGCATGTCGGTGGAACATTGTTCCCGGAATACGTGACGACGGTTCTGCCTGCAGAAGACGGCAACAGTGCTCGATTCGAAATGGTTCCCGAAGGCATCGCCGAAGAACTTCGCGAGGTTGCTGCTGAGTCGACGTCGGCGGTGGTGATCACGGGTTTCGACCCTGCCGTGCACACGTTCCGCATGAGTACGCGCCGGCTAAAAAGCGTTTTCAATTCGTCGGGCCGCGAGGTTGAGAAGTTGCGGGCACGTGAGGGCATGAATTTTGCCCACATGAATCCGGATGACCTTGCCGAACTCGGCATCGGCGACGGTGGCACGATCGAGGTCTCGTCGCCGCGTGGATCGATCCGCACCATCGCCAAGGCGGCCGACGACGTTCGCCGTGGAACCGTTTCGATGGCTCATGCGTGGGGAGGCCTGCCCGACACGCCGTCGGATCTTGCGACCTTCGGTTCGACGACCGGTGCCTTGATCGACTTGCAGAGCGGCTACGACGAGATCACGGGCATTCCCGTGATGAGCGCAATTCCGGTTGCGGTACGCGCAGCTAGCTGACGGTCAACGTCGCTTTCATGTTCTGGTGGCCGGGCACATCGCAGAGCAATTGGTAGACTCCGGCGTCGAGTTTGATCGTACCGACCACGGCGTCCCCCTTCTTGCCGGTCACCAACTTGAAGTTCGGAATCTTTGTTCCGTCCTGGGCGATGATCAGACTGTGGCGCACCGAGTCTTCGTTGGCGAAGCCGACCGAAATCTCTCCCGCAGGTGCGGTGTAGTCGGCGGCGTCGAAACGAAGAGAGGGAACGTTGGTCACGGTGAAGTCAAGACCCGCCGGCAAGGTGTCGGCGGGCGCGGAGTCCCCTCCGCCACAAGCGGCCAGAGCCAGGCCCGAGCCGAGCAGGAAAAGAACGGAACTACGACGAAAAAAGCTCTTGGGGACCATGAACGAGAGAGTACAAGGCGCACCCGGCTGATGTCATCTCGTGGCACAGGTGGGCGACTCGGAGGGGAGTCGGAGAGTACGATTTTGGTTGATGACGACAACGCCCCCCTCCGCGTCGGACTCCTTCGGTACGAATTCCTGGCTCGTGGACGAAATGTACGAGCAGTACCGCATCGACCCGACCTCCGTGGCCGACACGTGGCGCGAATTTTTCAGTGACTATACGCCCGGGCATGCCGGTTCGGTGCCGGGTGTCGCTGCGGCCGCTCCGACGCTGTTGACCAACGGCACGTCGCAAGTTGCCGCCCCCGGGGTGGCCTCTGCGGGTGCCGCGGGCGAGCCGATTCGGGGCGCGGGTGCGGCCATCGTCGCCAACATGGAACGAAGCCTCAGCGTGCCGACCGCGACGAGTTTCCGCAACGTACCAGCGCGTCTGCTCGAGGTGAACCGCCAGGGGATCAATGCGTACATGACGCGCGACGGTATGGGGAAAGTGTCCTTCACCCACCTCATCGGCTACGCCATCGTGCGGGCGATCGCCGACTCGGTGCCGGCAATGAACAATTCCTTCGCCGTTGACGATGCAGGAAATCCCCAGATCGTCCGCAAGGCTGAAGTGAACATGGGCCTTGCGGTCGACGTTGCGAAGGCCGATGGAACGCGAACACTCGTAGTGCCGGTATTGCGCAATGCGGGCGCACTGAGCTTCGCGGAGTTCCTCAATGCCTACGAGGAACTGATTCGCAAGGTCAAGACGAACAAGCTCGCGGTGGCCGATTCCCATGGAGCGACGATCACGCTCACCAATCCCGGAACCATCGGCACCGTGCAGTCGGTCCCGCGCCTCATGCCTGGGCAGGGTGTCATCGTCGGTGTCGGTTCGATCGACTATCCCGCCGAGTTCCAGGGTGCCGACGAAAAGGCGTTGTCGAAGTTGGGTGTGTCGAAGGTTGTCACCATCACCAGCACCTACGACCATCGCATCATCCAGGGCGCCGAGAGCGGCATGTTCCTGAAGCGTGTTCACGAGTTGTTGACCGGTGGGCACGGTTTCTACGACTCGGTCTTTGCCAGCCTCGGCGTGCCCTACAAGGCCAAGCAGTGGCGTCAGGACAGCAACGTGTCCGACGACGACGAACAGCGACTGCACAAGCAATTGCAGGTGACCAACCTCATCCGTGCGCATCGTGTGCGTGGCCACCTGATGGCCGATCTCGACCCATTGCGTTGGAAGGAACCCACGCTCCCCGAAGAGCTCGACCCCGAAACGTACGGCTTGTCGATCTGGGACCTTGAACGCGAATTCCTCACCGGTGGAGTCGGCGGCCACACGAAGCAGGAACTCGGCGACATCCTCGCCGTGTTGCGCGATGCATACTGCGGCACGATCGGCGTGGAGTACATGCACATCCAGAACCCGGCGGAACAGCGCTGGTTCCAAAAGCGCCTGGAGGGCGTGGTGTTTCGGCCCACGATGTCGCAGAAGAACCGCTTGATGGAGCGCTTGAACGCCGCGGAGGCGTTCGAGAAGTTCCTTGCCACCAAGTACGTCGGAACGAAGCGTTTCGGTCTCGACGGCTCGGAGGCCGCGATTCCGATCATCGACACGATTCTCTCCGCTGCTGCGGGTGACCACCTCGACGGATCAGTCATCGGTATGGCCCACCGTGGGCGCCTCAACGTGCTGGCGAACATCGTCGGCAAGAGTTACGACCAAATTTTCAAGGAATTCGAAGGCCACATCAAGCCCGATTCGGTGCAGGGGTCGGGTGACGTGAAGTACCACCTCGGTGCGCACGGCAAATTCGTCTCGGTCGAGGGTGATTCCATCGACGTCGAACTGGCCGCCAACCCGAGCCATCTCGAGGCGGTCGATCCGGTCGTGCTCGGCATGGTGCGCGCTTCCCAGGACCAGATTGCACCCGCCATGTCGTTCAGCGTCCTTCCGTTGTTGATCCATGGTGATGCCGCGTTTGCGGGCCAGGGTGTGGTGGCCGAATGCCTCGCGATGAGTGACATCAGCGGCTACCGCGTGGGCGGGTCCGTCCATCTCATCATCAACAACCAGATCGGATTCACCACCGCACCGCAGTTCTCTCGCTCGTCCCCCTACAGCTCCGACGTCGCCAAGACCGTGCAGGCCCCGATTTTGCACGTGAATGGTGATGATGCCGAGGCATGCATTCGCGTTGCGAGGTTGGCGTACGACTACCGGCAGGAATTCCACAAGGACGTGGTGATCGACTTGATCACATACCGCAGGCACGGCCACAACGAGGGTGACGACCCGAGCTACACGCAGCCCCTCATGTACAAGAAAATCGCCGAGCACCGCAGTGTGCGCAAGCAGTACGTCGAGACGTTGGTGAAACGCGGCGACATCACCCTCGAACAAGCCGAGCAACACCTGGCCGACTACCAAGGAAAGCTTCAGGCGGCACTCGATGAAACGCGTGCGCATGCACCGGCGCCGATCAAGGCCGCAAAACCCCCTCAGCCGCTGGGCGTCGTGCCCCACCTCGAGACCGGTGTCGATCGAAGCGTTCTCGACGGGGTCCTCTCCGCTCTCACCGCCTACCCCAAGGGGTTCACGCCGCACCCCAAACTCGCCAAGCAGTTCGAGACCCGCGAAAAGCTCTACCGCGACGAGGGCGAGATCGAATGGGCGCTCGGCGAAGCTCTTGCGATCGGTTCACTGCTCGCCGGCGGAACGAGTGTGCGGCTTACCGGCGAGGACTCGCGGCGCGGCACCTTCAGTCAGCGGCACGCTGCGCTCATCGATTACGAGAACGAGCGCAACTGGGTGCCTCTGGCGGATCTTGCCACCCAAGGGGCGAACTTCTGGGTGTACGACTCCTTGCTCTCGGAGTACGCCGCTCTCGGGTTCGAGTACGGGTACGCGCACACCAATCGATCTGCCCTGGTCATATGGGAGGCACAGTTCGGCGACTTTGTCAACGGTGCGCAGATCATCATCGACCAGTACATCGTTGCGGCGGAGGACAAGTGGGGCCAGGACAATGGACTCGTGATGCTCCTGCCTCACGGCTTCGAAGGCCAGGGTCCCGAACACTCCTCGGCTCACATCGAGCGGTTCCTCCAGGCATGTGCCGAGGACAACATCCAGGTGGTCAATTGCACGACCGCAGCCCAGTATTTTCACGTCCTGCGCCGTCAGGCGCTCCGCGAGGTGCGCAAGCCCCTGGTGATCTTCACACCAAAACAGCCGCTTCGCATGAAAGAAAGCCGGTCGAAGATCGGCGACTTCACTCGTGCCAGTTTCGAAGAGGTTCTGGGAGATCCCTTCGCTCCGCCGGCCGCAGAGGTGAAACGAATCATCATGTGCAGCGGCAAGGTTGCGTGGGATGCGATGAACGAGCGGACCAAGCGCGGTGTTCCCGCGGCAGTTGTCCGCATCGAACAGTTGTACCCGTTCCCCTTCGAGCAGTTGGTCACCGAGATTGCCAAGTACCCGAACGCCAGGGAACTGGTGTGGCTGCAAGAAGAGCCGGAGAACATGGGCGCTTGGCACTGGGTCGAGCACCGAATCTGGCGCCTCAAGGAGCGCGGGTACGACCTTCGTCACGTTGCCCGTGTCGAATCGGGCAGCCCCGCCACGGGGTCGATGATCATCCACCAACAGGAACTCGCCGACCTGATGGATGAGACACTCAACGCCCGGTGAACCTCAGCCAAGGTCGACGGAGATCGCCTCGCTTAGTTGCGACAGAGCGTCGGCGGGATCGACGACCTTGATAGTGTGCATTCCCAATGCTGCAGCCGGTTTCAGGTTGATGCCGAGGTCGTCGAGAAATACGCACTCGTGCGGCATCACATCCACGAGTTTGCAGGCGATCTCGTAGAACCGTGTCTCGGGTTTGCGACAGCCGACCTTGCTGCTCTCGACGACCGCATCGAAGCGTGCCATCACTTCGTTGACGGCGGTCGCCCGCGCCGCGGTCGCCTTGTCACCCCCAACGACATTGTTCGTCAGGCACGCCATCTTGAAGCCCGCAGCCTTCACGCGGTCGAGGGCGGCGACCATGGGCGGGCGGATCTCGCCGGCAAGAAGACCCAGCACGTCTGCTCCGGGTACGCGGTGACCAAGCCGCTCGCTTTCGTCCGCAAAAAGGGTGTCGAAGGCCGGCGGCGCAATCTCGTTGCGCTCCAGCAGGGCCCAGGCGTTCGCATCGGGGTCGGTGGCGTTGACCCTGCGGAGGAACCCCTGGGGCAGGCCGTGGCTCTTTTCGTAGCGCGCGAAAGCTTCAAACGGGCTTTCGAGGATCACGCCCCCGAAGTCCCAGAAAACTGCGCGAAAGCGGTCGTGCGGCACGTGGAAATTCCCCTCGGAGTCGGTCATGTTCGACGCCTCGGGCGCGGCCCGGGACGCAGAATCTGGATGCTACGTCTGGATTCGCCGAGGCCACCCCGTTGGCTGCTTGACTTGCCTTCATGCCCGCCCCAAAGAGTCCGAAACACGTTGTCGTGGACGGCTCCAACATCGCAACCGAGGGGCGCAGCGCGCCGAGCCTCAAGCAGTTGAACGAGGCCGTCCTGGCCTTCATGAACGAGTCCCCCGAAACCAAGGTCACCGTCGTCGTCGATGCAAGCTTCGGACACCGTATCGACAAGAAGGAAGTCGCTGAGTTCGATGCTGCGGTCGACAACAACGAACTCGTCACGCCGCCCGCGGGCGCCATCGGCCGTGGTGACGCTTTCGTCCTGGCAATAGCCGACAAGGTGAAGGCTTCGATTCTCTCGAACGACAGCTACCAAGAGTTTCATGGCCAGTATCCGTGGCTCTTCGAACAAGGTCGGCTGCTCGGCGGCAAGCCAGTGCCGCATGTCGGATGGATCTTCGTCGAGCGCACGCCCGTTCGCGGCGAGAAGAGCAAACGCGCGATGCGCGTGCAAGACTCGGGCAAGCGTGTGGCCGTCACCACTGTGAAGAAGGTGAGCAAAGCCGCCAGTGCACCCATGCCGGTTCCCAAGACACCGCCGCCCGGCGCGCGGGTCCAACCGGTCAAGCCGAAGTCCGCGCCGGCGGCAGAGTCGCCGTCGAATGCTTCGCGCGCGGTCAACGACGTCCTGCCGTTTCTCGCTTTCGTCGAAAAGCATCCCGTCGGCAGGAAGGTCAAGTGCCTCGTCGAGTCCTACAGCGCCCATGGCGCCCATGTCAGCGTGGACGGGATAAAGGCATACGCGCCGCTGCGCCTCCTCGGAAGCCCGCCCCCACGCAGCGCACGGGATGCGCTCAAACTCGGTGAGGTGGTGCAGTTGGTGATCGCCGGATACACGCCATCACGGCGCAGTGTGGAGGTCGGGGTGGTCGAGGCGGTCAAGGTTGCTGCCCCTCAGAAGGCCCCGGCACCACCCAAAGCCGCGGTCAAGAAACACAAAAAGTCGCCGCCAAAGAGAAGCGTTGCGAAGCCGGTCAGAAAAAAGACAACGCCGAGGCCACCCGCGAAAAAGGTCCTGGCGGCCAAGAAGGCAGGCGGGAAGAAGGCAGCAGCAAAAAATTCCTCCGCCCGCAAGGCGCCGGCAAAAAAGGTGCCTGCGAAGAAGTCCATGACGAGGAAGTGAGGTTCAGCCTTGCTGATCGCGACCTGGAACGTGAACTCGCTCAAGGCACGTCTGCCACGGGTGACCGAATGGTTGGTCGAGGTACAACCCGACGTCGTGTGCATCCAGGAAACGAAAATGACCGATGCCGCTTTTCCTGCACTCGCTTTCGGCGAGATGGGGTACGACTCGGTGCATTTCGGCCAGGGCCAATGGAACGGTGTCGCGATACTGTCGCGGGTTGGCCTCGACAAGCCGCGGGTGAACTTCGCATCCGGTGAACCCGATCCCGAGGCGCGCATCATCACCGCCGACTGTGGGGGAGTGACGGTTGCATCGGTTTACGTTCCGAACGGTCGTGCGCTCGATCACGATCACTACACGTACAAGTTGCGTTGGATGGCGCAGCTTCACGAACATGCTGCCGCGGTGTCGAGACCTGACGGCAGTCTTGTCATCGCCGGCGACTACAACATTGCCCC
>Ga0163212_1001408_pt1 | contig 10615 bp, 13 predicted proteins | sample Malawi_45m_30L_FD_113532 | JGI IMG/M metagenome (GOLD analysis project Ga0163212, IMG submission 113532) | Freshwater microbial communities from Lake Malawi, Central Region, Malawi to study Microbial Dark Matter (Phase II) - Malawi_45m_30L | ecosystem: Environmental > Aquatic > Freshwater > Lake...
AGATTGACCGTGAACAGCTCTGTAACCCTCGTAACCGTCGTTACGCCGACCGCTGGCCACGGGCGAGGTGGAGAGTCCCCGTGGTCGACTCAACGAACCTGGACCACGCCGAACTGCGTGGAAGGCGTGTGGAGCGGGTCGTGTTCGGGCAATTCAGCCACCAACTCCACATCTGGATAGACGGAAAAGGCCGACGCAGGCACTGAGGCCGCCGAGCTGAATGTTCCGGTGACTGTTTGTATATCGCCAACGCAATAATGCGAGCCAAGAGACGTGTGCGAGTTGTTGGTCCTGAGACGGGAGTTCGGATAGCAATCCTCACTGAATCAGGACGCTCTTCGGGACTTGCCGATTCACTCGACCGTGTAGGGAGCCTTGATCATGCCTGATAGGTGCCGGAGATTTGTGAGTCCAGAACTGACAGAACCAATCAGCTGGTTCAAGAAGAAGTATCTGTACACGTCGCACCAGACATGCGATCCTTAGTTCAAGCAATCGACGTGATGACCACCGACACCATCGGAGAATCTGGGTGTCGATTCCAGATCAGTTTGCAATTCACTTTCACGCCGCTTCCAATCTGACCTTTTACGGCAGCCGCGTTTTCTTGCGCGATGTAACCAACCGCGTAGCCACGGACTCTCAAGATTACGGCGTTCGGATCGTGCGAGTTGTTTGGCTCCGGCTCGAGGATGCCGTCGATATCAAGTTCCTGTGCAAAGCCGGCATCGTTCGCATCAAAAAGCGCTTGGATGTTTCCCTTGTAATGATTCTGCCCTTTGATATTGCACTTCTTGAGGTCTAATTCAACTTGAGTCACGTTCCAAATCTAACGCTCCTACCGGAGTCAATCGAAGTATCATTTGAACGATGTCTCTTTCATGGCACTTAGTGCGCAATCATGAGAAGAGCAAGATGCGCACTGCATCAGAAATCGGGAAGGATCTTGATTCTGGAATCGCTGAGTTTGAGGCCGCTTCAGGTCAGAAAGTAGACGATCTTCTTCGAGAGGAGATTGGAGTTGGACCCTGGCTGGCACTTGGTGAAGCTCCCGCGAACTACTCCCACCCCGTTGCCCGTATCGAGGCGCATGGTTCGCTGACGTTCCTGACGCTGGCGGTTCCATCGTCGCTGCATAACGGGATCGCAGATTTCACGAATGTGCTGATGCTTGCACATTCCAGGGCTTTGCTGACAGTTCTTCGCGACCCCAAAGGGACGTATGCGGCGGATTTTGGTGGTCGGCTAATCGCTGACTATAGGAGTTTTCAGAAGGGTGAACGGCAATTCACAGCCGGTGAAGCAGTGTTTCGAGCGACTCGGGCTTGTGTACTCAGTCTGGAGACTGCGTTATCAACGCTTCGGGCAGCTGTAGATGGAAGCTCTATAAGGCTTCGTGCGATCGAACTGCGAGAGCAGCGAGTTGGTCAGGATCTCGACGAACTCGAGGCTGAGTTCGGGAAGACTCTCGCGGAGCTGCGCGCGATGGTGCGAACACCGGCGCAAGTCAAGGACATCTGCAAGAAGATTGAACAATGGTCCGGTTCTGGAGAGCAGGATGGTCTCTTCGAGCCGACGTTGGCACGTCAGGTCGCTTTCTTAAGTTCCAAAGTTGAGCAAGTTGATGCGATCCTCAGTACGTTTATCTCGGATATTGAGCGTGCTATCAAGCGCTGCGATGATGTGAGCAAACGAGAGCTGCTCGATGCCCAACGGAGTAATACGTACTGGACAAGTGCTCTGCTGTTGCCCAATCTGATTTTCGCGTTCTTCGGGCAGAGCTTTCTGGGAGATGCCCGGGAAGGTAGTTCCTTCTGGGTCATTTCAGGGGCAGTACTTCTTGTTTATGGCTGCGGTTCCGCCTATTTTCTATTGGCTCGACATCGGCGACGATAGCGCCTGAGTTCGGATAACCGAGTGGCCTTGCCTAGCGGCATCGCCTTTACGGCCTGACGCGAAGGTGTGGGCGTTGGTCAAGTCTGGATTTCCTTACTCACCTTCTTCAAGGTCAATCGACCACCAAAGGGAGTTGCCGTAAACGGGTGTGTGGGATGTCTCTTAGCCGCTTCGTCTCTTTCGCTGATCCATCAGCCAGAGGACGATCCCACCGACACCCGCTAGCAGCCCGATTGGACCCATGATTGCCAATACTGGTGCACCAATGATGAGACCAACGATGAGATACCAGCTTCGATAGTTCACATCTCAGATCGTACTAACCTGGCAGGGCCGGCATCCCAATGACGTGACAACTAAGAACTACGTTCACTTTTGCGGTAACTCGACACATTGCGAAGGCATTAGGCGCGAACCAACTGCAACTTCACATTCGTCGGCGCCAGTAATCCTTGTCAAATGGATTGAACGGTCGTCTGGGAAGGTAAGGGCGAATACCTAGTCTTCGCAGTTTTCTCCTGTAGACCCGATCCCTTCTGCGAACATGGCCTAACCACGTAAAGGGAAGCAGAAACAACAGGAACAGAACCCATTGGATAGTTGACATAGTGCAATGATATGCGCGGCGACACCGCCGGGCTCGTGCCTACTACAAAGGAGGCTTCGTCACGAACCACAATGTGAATGAGGCAGTTCTGTTACGTAGCGAAGTGAGCGGAGCGTGGTCTCGACCCCAGAACCGACTGCCCTAGTTGTAAGCCGCACAACTGGTGCTTGACCAACTACTCTTACCTAGTGCCTCTTGTAAGACCAAAACGTAGTTATCCCACAAGTAAGACAGTCTGCGCAACGGTGATTGCCTGCTTCGCGTACTTGCTTGGCGCGTGTACAACTCAAGTCGAAGAGTCAAAAGAGACTTCGGCGGAAGCTATAGCGGAATTGACCACCATTTCAAGCACGACAACCACATCTACGTCATCAACTACCACTTCAGTGGTTGCACAAACGACAGTGAATACAAACCTGAATCCCTTTGGCGGAGACAGCCCAGAAGATCGATTGATGCCTGACGTCGTGTGCATGAATCTGCAAGCAGCGCAGAACGAGATTCAGGATCGGGGAGTCTTCTTTTCAAGAAGCGAGGATGCGACTGGGGCGTCTCGCAGTCAAATTCTTGACCGAAATTGGGTAGTGGTGCGACAGACCCCTGCTGCGGGTCAGCCAATCGGTGAGTTTGAGGCTGTTCTGTATGTTGTCAAAATTGGTGAGTCAACAGGCGGAGTCTGCTAACTGGGGCCTCGGTCTCGCATCACCCGTGGGGTGTGAAGTTCAACTAGACGAAAGGCAAATCTTGCCACCCAACTCTTTCGGCAAATGCCTTAAGACGGGACTGCTTGATTCGAAAGAGTTGAGTCGTGCGCTCAATGACGTACTTAGTGTTCGTCGAAAAGGTGCGGGTCGATAATTCCCGCTCTAGCATCTTCAAAAGCCTTCTTTCTTGGCTAGTGGCTTTCTCGATTTGCTTGGCAAGCTTCATCGGGTTGATGCTCGGTTGGGGCGTCACAATTCCAGTGAGGTGTGGCGCAAAGTTTTGATACGCACCAAAGAGGCCGTTTGGTGTTGCGGTGAACCGAAAAAATTCGCCTTGATCGTCAGAGACCAACCGCCAAATATCCTTTTTCTCAAGATGTGAAGGAAGGTGAGCCAGCAGGAGAGCTTGCTCGTCAGACAGATGCTCTGGAATCTTGGTGAAGCGTTCAGCCCAAGTAAATCGGACAATTTCTCGTAGCTCGGCTTGAAAGTCGCGCTCGGTGGGGTCCCCAGCTTCTTCAACCGAAGCGACTGCAAAGTCAGAAGCCCCGTGAACCTTGATCAGCATTAGGAATTCATCAAGATTGATCGCTCCGGAAGCGAGCAGACCGGCGAGACGTTGAACATCTTTGTCACTGACGAATTGATCCGAAAGTGGTGACGGGACTGTGCTCTTGACTTCCTTGCTTTCTTCAAACCACGCTCTAATTGACGCTTCGGAATCGGGATCAACAGCCCATAAACGCATCCCGTTGCCACGAATTGCTAAACCCTCGTCAAATTGCTCTAGGACAATCGCTCCGCCTCCAATGTCCCAAGTCTCGGTCTTGCCATCCGCATAAGTGAGCAGGAGTCCGTGGTCCCTGGTCCATGTGGCGCGGATCTCTCCACTTTCGGGTCGCGTACGATTCACGACAATCGCGACCCCTGGCACAGCACGACAGTAGTCTTCGCGGACGAGAAGTCTCGAGTATTTCTGAGGCAATAATGTCTTCCAAAGCGTTGACAGATTGACGGGAGGGCTTACTTGTTTCCAATTCTTGATCACTGTCTGTCCTGGCCTTTTTGGGTAATCATCAAGTAACACCACTTGACCTCAATTGCAGCCCGATTCCCAATTAGTGTTACATTCATGTCTGCCTTCACTTCTTTATGGCGAGTTTGGATTGGCATTGCCCTCGTAGTGTTTTTCGGGGTTCCAGTGTTTTCGGTGCTCCTCTGGATTTCTGGCGGAGTCTTGGGGCTCCTGGTGTTGGTTGCGATTGCAGCCTTTGTTCTGATTTATTTTTTCTCTAGGAAGCCTCAGCAATAGTCGCTGTGATATCGCCAATGATGACCCCACCGCTACCGACACGGGTGCATTGAGCGTGAACAACCAGATTGATCTGAATCGACTTCGAGAGACTCTCAACCGATACGAGTCACCATCCGAGAGTGCACCCAGGTTTCCACAACAGCAGAGGATTCATGTAACGCATGGAACTTCCGGAACTAAGCGACTACTTGTAGTTGTGCTGGTGTTTGGGGGAATCCTCGCAATTGGATGGTCGGCACTTAGTCGGATGACAATCGACGCAAATCCGGCTTCGATCGCTCGCTCGATGACCCCCGAGCAACAGGCCGAGTACTGCTCTGCTGCATCAGGTGGCACCGAGGGTGGTTATCAACTCTGTATGGATGGCATGTATCTGGCGGAGCGCGGAATTCAGAATCCGGTGATACCCGATCTTGCGCAGCCCGCGGAGTGGGCGGACTATCTACCTGGGTACGACATTCAGATGCGGACGACGTTTGTGCAGGCAATGTCGATGGACGGTATGCCTGGATTTGGTGCATGTGTCTTTGACATGATTGCCTCGACCATCCCGTATTCCCGTTTTCAGGAACAGCAAATTGCGATCAAATTGGGCGCCGACCCTACGTCGTTTCCTGACGTGAATCTTGTGTTTCAAGACTGCGAGCGGGGTACCTTCTTCAGCTTACAAAATCGGCAGAGTATTCAGCCAGCTGAAGCATCAGGAAATGGAAGCGAGTCAGAGGCCGCTGCTGGCGTGTCTGATGCTTATGATGATCCAGCTACCGAAGATTTGGACGACACCTCAACTCCTCGCACGAATGCGGAGACTTTGGCGGGGCGAGTCGCGGCCGACCGAGCAGGTGTCGAGGTCATACTTGACACCTGGGTTCCGATTCTCTCGCAGAAGTGGGTTGGACTTGAAGTTGATGGGTTTTTGTATGACGAAGACTTAATTCTCGAGCTCGACGAGGAATTGCGTAACAGTTACGGAACCTTGATGCTATGGAGCGGGGACTACTCAAGTTTTCCGAGATCGGATATTTGGGCTCACATCATTCCCTCCTCATTCACAACCAAGGAGGGTGCTCTCGACTGGTGTCGTTCCTCGGACCGCGGCAGGGCGGATTGCGGAGCGAAGTTTGTGAGCAAGACGCGCCCCAGCAAGGGCTCTACGGCTTGGTTGCCCTAAGCACCGCCTCGAGGTTGTCGAAGCGAGGGAATTGAACACGCATCGATTCCCTTTGTTTGCAGAATGCGTGCCGTAACTCGAGCTACCACGGTCGACGATAGCTTCCCGTTTCGTAGTTGTGAGCGAAGTGCCACATTAAGTCGCAGCGCTGACTGAAGACTCGAAGTAACAATCACATCTCCACCGGCGTTCAGAAACGCGACTGCCGCCTCAACATCTGAGTAAGTGCCAGAGATTGCTGTCATCCCTAACGCATCACTGAAGACCAATCCGTTGAAGCCGAGTGACTCTCGCAAGAGCCCTCGAATGATCGGAGCGCTCATCGACGCTGGTAGCCCATCAGTTGTCTCAGGTACTACGAGATGCCCAATCATCACGCCGGCATCTGGGAACTCGCGTAGGAGCTGGTACGGCCTGAGGTCTTTCTGTCGGAGTTTCTCGAGTCGGGCAGTTGAAGCTATCCCGAGATGGGTGTCGCGACTTGCTGAACCGTGTCCGGGAAAGTGTTTGAATACTGGCACCAGCCCAGCACTACGGAAGGCCATAGCCGCAGCTCGTCCGTAGATCGTCACCGCTCTGAAGTCAGATGAAAAGGATCTCGATCCGATGCCTGGTCCACCACCAACATCAAGAACTGGGGCGAAGACGATGTCTACACCCCAGCTCCTTAACGCTCTTGCATAAGTGTCATAGGTGGCACTTGCCTCCTCTGGTGTGAGAGTTGCTGCAATCGTGGCCGCATCGGGCAGTGGTCCAATGACTCTCCGGTAGCGCTGAACGAGCCCACCCTCCTCATCGCTTGCGACAAGAATGCCCAACGGAAGTGTCTCGGCGCGTAGCCTTCGAATCTTTGCTGCTTCTTGTCTTGTCACGGTGCCAGTCGGAGCTAATCCAGTAACGAGCCCGAGCCGAATAGAGTCCGACACTTCGGCTACGTTTCCGGTGAGGGGCAGGAGGAGCTGTCCGACTTGAACTGAGGGGGCTAGTCGAGATACACAAGTAAGCGGGTCGACTCGAGCTTCGGCCCGAAATCCAGTCAACAATGTGCTCACAAGTAGTGGCACTACAACTAAGAGTCGATGCCACCGTTGAACCGATGACCCCAGACGAGGTCTGTCACTGGTGTCACGCACTCTTGAGGCTGATGAATTCATCGTCGGCGGGATGACGCCCAGCCGATAAACACAAGGAGGAACAGTAACCACCACTCGTCACTGAACACGAATTCCTTGGCATCAAACGCAGTAAATGGAGAGACATTCATACGCGCTAGGTCAGCGCGCTCAGCAATGCAAATTAGGGTTTGATGGGATTTTGATCACGTTCCGGCGAGAATCTGCCGTGCCTTCTCTAGCGCCTTCTTCTGAAATCGCTTCACGCCAGCATTGAAAATGTTTCCACCCATGGCGTTCATCGCCTTACCTCTATTGCCTTCGACGTAGATCGTTGTACGCCCATCCGAGAGTGCCAGGATTTCGAAGGTTGCCGCCGCCGCGTTGTCTTTGAGAAAGTGCCCCTGAACCTCCAAGACCACACCCCCTGATGTTGACGTACCCCAACTGGTCTTCCAGCCCCAGTCAGCCACTTTCAAACGAGCCACGACATCCTGCGCTGGCGCGCTAACAATCAAGCCGTTATCACTCTGTTGAACCTGGAACACGATTGCCCCTTCCTTGTTCATGAAAGACGGTAGCAAATGGTATCCAGGTCGCCCCCTTCACCGAAATAGCCAGTGAATAGCCTCGTCGAGCGAGGAACATCGGAGCCTGAACTGTTGAAGTCTGACCATGTCTGAGACCAGCCCCGCACAGCGACGCCGTCGAGCGATTCGACTTTTGCAGCAGGTCTCTGAAGAGATAACCGAAGCTCATTTGAATTACCAGGCAACGGTGAACTCTCATGAAAGTGTTGCTCGAGCGCTTGTGGCAACGGTCGGAAGTGAGGTGGCCGGCAATGTCTTGGCCCCGATGCTCACGGGAAGTGTCGAGTGGACTGGCGAGGCGTATGTCGAACTTGAGCGAATTCTGGGGGATTCAATTGAATTGCTCAGATCGACACTTACCAAGAATGTCAATCGTGCGAGTAGTGACAACCGAAAGATTGCCACCATCCGAGCACAGATCATCAGACTTGAGAAGTCTCATGCCGAGACGGTACGACGAGTGGAATCACAACATGGCGAACTCGTGCTCGTGAAGTCTCGACTTGCCAGTGTGCGAGCTGAACTTGACGAGCGAGAGCAGTCGTTCCTCTCATTTCTGCGGAAGAAGGACGCACTTCGGCTGGAGATTGGACATTTGGAGACAGTCGAAACTCAGTTGAGTCTTGAGCTGAAATCGCTCGAAGAACAAAGAAGCCTGATTGAACAAGATAGGGATGGTACCGATCGCGTTGCTGCAATCACTGCTTTGGAGAATCAACTTCAAGTCTCTTCCGTCGAGAAGGCGCAGCTTGAGCAACAGATCGCAGACTTTGAGAGATGCACCTCGAGCTTTCTCACTCAGCCGTATGACGAACAGACGCAAGCGATGCGAGAGGAGTTTGAGTCCTCGCAGAAGCGACTCACTGTCGCTGTCCGACGAATATCCGTCTTGGCCACCAAACGTCGAGACGGCCAGAGCTTTGTCGGCTGGATTGCTGAGTGCGATCTGAAGCGATCCACGGTCATCGCTGTCATCAACGCGGCAACGAAGACCCTGAGTGAAGATGAGGCGAAGTTACAAGCGAAACTAAGTGATTCAGTTGTGAAGTCAAAGGAACGAGAGTTAGAGCGCCAGCAAAAAGCCAAAGTGAGACGGCAAGCTGTACGCGAAGCGCGACAACGGGAAGCCGAGCGTCGCGCTCAAGCGAACGAACGGAGGCGATTGGCTGCCGAGCGTCGTCGCCAAGAAGCGGTGAGTCGCTCGCGGATGCCGCGCAGTCAAACTCTTCGTCCTGGTGAACCGGATCTCAATGAGCTACGAAACAGGTTCAGGAGATCCTGACTAGCCCTTCGCTTGTCACGTACCAATTGCACCGCTGACAAAAGCCCGCGAGGTCGCCGTTCAGTCGAGTCATACGCCATGTTCCACCACAGCCGATGCAGGGTTCATCGAGCAGAATGGCACGGCAACTCGGGCATGTCTGGTGCTCAAGTGGAATCACCGTCGCACACGACCCACAAATCATCTCGTGAGGGAGTAGACCTGAATTTCCCGAGGATGATTGCCGAGACGAACGTGTCCGCTCGGCAGGAACGTAGTCACTTCCTTTGCGACACTTCAGCATTGCCTCTGCAGATCGATGCCGGATGGTGCATCCAGCATGCTCGTAAGTCGGGTGAGCTACAGACCGAATATCTCGCGCGATTGATCGTCCCGCGCCACGCACCGCCTTCTTGCCCGTGTAGTACGTCGTCTTAGCTGCCCACTTGAAGAGTCCCACATCTGGGAATCGAGCCGAGACTTGAGTCAATCGGTTGAAATCAAATGGTGCATCGTCGGGTGATACCTTTGCAATCACCGTGGTACTTGAGACATTGAGAGAGAGCCTGTTGCTCTTGATGAAGCCTTAAGTTCACGCGTCGTTTCAGAAGGGAGCATCGTCAGTAGATGGCTGGAGAACGAGGGGACCTGGAGACGCTTTTGCGTGTATCGCAAGGACGTCGACCGCAGCTGAGTGACCGCGCCGCAGCTTCGACGCTCGGCTGGGAGAAGGACAAGAGCAGGGCAAAGACAGAACAGAATCTGAGGAAGCTGGAAGAGCTCCAATATCACTTGTACGCGGACGGGAGGAAATCTTTACTTATTGTGCTGCAAGGAATCGATGCCGCCGGGAAAGATGGTCTCATTAGGAAAGTATTCACCGCATTCAATCCGCAGGGAACTCACGTCACTTCCTTCAAGGTCCCGGCAGGTCAGGAAATTGCTCACGATTTCCTGTGGCGAGTGCATGCAGCATGCCCACCACGCGGTTCAGTCGGAATCTTCAATCGCAGTCATTACGAAGATCTGATTGTGCCGATGCTGAACGAAAGCCTTTCACGAAATCAACTCAATGTGCGAATTGATCACATCAACTCGTTTGAGAAGCTGCTCACCGATGAGGGGACGGTCATCGTGAAGTTTCTGCTGCACATATCGCGAGATGAGCAGTGGGAGCGACTGATGGCACGATTGGATGAACCGAATCGGAACTGGAAATTCAGGATGGGAGACTTGGCAGAACGGCAGAGATGGGATAAGTACATTGCGGCATTCTCAAAGGTCGTAACTTCGACTTCAACGGAGCACGCCCCGTGGTATGTGATTCCGGCGAACTCAAAGTGGTTCCGTGACTTTGCGGTTAGTGGAATCGTACGGTCAGCTCTACAGGGCATGCATCTTCAATGGCCGAAACCATCTGCTGACGTGAAGGTTGCCCGCCGTGAGTTGAAGCGACTTCGTTAATCAGCGTTATATCTCTAGCGCGACCAACTGGGGAGACATGCTGCCTTCAATTGCAAACTTCATCTTTCCTTGAAATCCGTCGGGGAATGTGTATCTAAGTGTCTGTGTCTTACGGCGCATGGTCATGGTGAGAACATCGCAGGAGAAATCAAAGTCACCGCCACTAGGAAACGTGATTCTTGCGCTGCCGCCTTGTTCAATCACGGAGTGTTCAACTCCGTTGTGCGAGACACGAACAGCGAAATCATTCTTACCGACCAGGGCTCGGTCGATTCCTTCGAGATAGAGAACCACGTTTGCGAGCACGAGCGGAGCACCGCAAGTGGGGCATGCAGGCGCTCTGTCTGAGATTTGGTTTCCACAGTCCGCACATTTCACTAGAGCCATTGACATGACCTCCTCGAGTTTTAGGGGGTAACCAGATACGGTACGTAGTGACTAGTCGTTTAGTCAAGTGGGCACTTCTGGGTGCTCGTCAAGGGATCAGGTATTCCG
>Ga0163212_1001411_pt1 | contig 10608 bp, 10 predicted proteins | sample Malawi_45m_30L_FD_113532 | JGI IMG/M metagenome (GOLD analysis project Ga0163212, IMG submission 113532) | Freshwater microbial communities from Lake Malawi, Central Region, Malawi to study Microbial Dark Matter (Phase II) - Malawi_45m_30L | ecosystem: Environmental > Aquatic > Freshwater > Lake...
GTCGACATGACACCGCTTAAGTGAAGAAAATGGTCGGCGATAATGAAGCTGGCGTAGGCACCAAAGATCGTTAGGCCAATTTGTGCCGTACCGTTGCGGCATAGCTGAACGAAAGGCGCAAGAATAACGGCCAGCACAGCGCCCACTGCCACGCCGCCAAAAAAAACCACGAAGAATCGGAGCAAGGCCTGGCCAAGATAATCGCCAGTGATTGTGTCCACAGACAGCAAACCCAGCAAAGCCGTGAAGGCAACAATTGCGGTGCCGTCATTGAATAAGGACTCCCCTTCGACCAGCAGGTTTAAGCGCTTGGGAGCACCAACCTCCTTAAAAAGTGCAACCACAGCGACGGGGTCGGTTGCCGAAATAAGTGCACCAAATAACAAGGCAGGGATGATTGCGATCGACAAGCCCCAGTGCATGCCGAAACCGACCAAGATGGTCGACAAGATCAGACCGACAACCGCAAGCGCAGAGACAGGGACAAGATCACGCTGCAAAGCTTTAAGGTCGATGTTGTAGGCCGATTCGAAAATCAATGGCGGCAGCAGCACGTAAAGGATGATCTCTGGGAACTCTGCAGTCAGCGGCTCGATGAGTTGGGGATTCAACGAGCGAATGCCCCAGCCTGTAACCAAGCCTAAGACCACCAAAAACACGCTATGTGGCAACTTCAACCATTCCGACAAACGTGTCGCAATAAAGCCAATCGCCAATAAGGTCACAACCAACATTACGGCTTCAGCCACGGCGAACTCCTAGTCCGAAATCAACATACGTGAAATAACGTATGCGAGTTTACTAGGGTATTGCCTGCCAAACTGAAGCATTGGCTGAGTATCTGTCTAACCTGAAGCTTGTCCTCAAGGGCCAGCGCGATCTCAGCTGCGGTCCTGACTTTGTGGTCATCGGATGCAGACTTGCCCTGATACAATCAGTGGTCCTTCGGGGTGTAGCTTAGCCTGCAAGTGAACGCTAACTTACATCGTGCCTTTAAGGTGCTTGATCCTGTCCAAACACCCCGCCAAGGTACCGTCCATTCGAAGCGTCCGCGTGTAGCAAAGTCTGCGGTTAGCTACAAGCCATTGGTGATATGCGGCACCGCTTGTGGCTCGAGCTAGGCGTCTTTCAACGCTGGTGCCTTGGCTGTTGAACGGTAGCGAACGAGACCGTCGCAAGCCAGAGGGTTAGCGAGCACTACGCCAGCCTTCAGGTTAGCTACACATGCCCGTCCGGTTGCTCGGGATACAAGGCAGAAACTACGCTTGCCCACATGGACTGGGAGCATCGGGGCGCAGCAGCCAACGACACCGCATACCTCCCACCACGGCACCGCACCTTGCCCATCCTGGCAACGGTCACGCCCATTGCCAACTACCCGACCAAGCTTCGCATATTCAAGACGAATGCCAGCAGGTACTGGCAGGTGCGTTGTTTCCTAAAGGGTCGGACCTACACACAAAGCCTTAAGACCACGAACAAGAAGGCGGCGATCAGCCAAGCCAAGCACTTCTTCCACATCAAGACCGCCGAGCTTTATGGTGAACACATTCGTGATCGCGGTGAGCGAGAAAGCAAGTTCGCCGATTTCGTTCAGGCAGCGCTGGCATTCCAACAAGGTCGGGTGAAGCGTGGCGAGCTGACCGCCTCAAGTCTTGCCATCCTGCGCAACAGACTTCACAAGCACATCCTTCCCTTCTTCGGCGAGATGCCCGTGGACAAGATTGGGTATCAACAGGTCAGCCAATACATCCAGCGCTTGAGCGACGGAAACATGACCACGGTGACCATCCAGCAGCACATGGTCGCAGTCAGGAAGGTGCTTCACTACGCTGTCAGCGTAGGCAAGCTCACCAGCGTGCCCAAGTTCCCCGCCGTGAAGGTCTCCAGCAAGCCTCGCGGGCACTTTTCAGTCACGGAATACAGATCGTTGGTGCAATTGGCTAGGCAGCACCAAGGCGCTCGAGTCCCAATGCTGGTCACTGAACGCAGCCGAAAGGCGCAGGGCACCATAGACCGCTATGGGCATGTCAGCGAGGATCTCGCATGGTTGATCCGCTTCATGGTCAACAGCTTTATTCGTCCCAGCGACATTAAGTTTCTGCAACACCAGCATGTCGCCGTCATACGCGGTCGACACACATACCTACGCTTGAACCTGCCGGAGACCAAGAAGCATGACAAGCCCATCGTCACGCTACAGGCAGCAGTCGCGGTCTATGAGCGGCTACTGGCTTGGCAACGCTCTGCGGGCTTTGGACGCCCCGAAGACTATGTGTTCTTGCCAGACCGTAGCGATCGATCCAAAGCCCTAGAAAGCTATGGCTGGCAGTTCCGTCATATTCAGTCTTTGGGCGGCATAGGAGCAAATGCTGCCAACGGCAAGTCGAGAACCCTTTACAGCCTCAGACATACAGCGCTGACCTTCAGGCTCCTGTACGGCGGCAAGATCGACCTGCTGACCCTAGCCCGCAACGCTAGGACATCTGTGGAGATGGTGGAGAAGTTCTATGCCAGCAATCTCACAGCGGAAATGAACATCGACCTGCTGCACGGTCAGCGATGAGGATGGGGCACTGAACAGACTCATCTCTTAGAGTGCTGAGGACGGGCTGGCTTGATGGGGGTGTCGTGGAAAACGACGGTACTGCGTAGGGCGAGCGAGGTTGACGGCTACGCTTGCCGCAGATAGATTTGTTCGGGTAATTATTTGGTGACTTCGGTATTTGGATGAAGACTCGTTAAATTTGCAAACATGTCACAGCGCTAGCCGTGATTCTGGTGTTCAGATGCAGCTCGTCGAAGGGTAGAGTCTGAAGATGGATAGCAAACTATTAATCGCTGGGAGCCTAGCGGCCGGCTTGGGGGCCATGCTGGGGGAGCTATGGCTGCAGAGCGTCTGGGGGGCTGCGCTTGGCGCGGGCTTGGGCCCAGTGGTGGCTCATCTGCTCCTTCGACGAAGCGACTCCTAAGCATTCGAGGAGTGAAGTCTTGCCAACCGTTCGTTTTCTGATGTTCATTCTGGCCATCGCCTCGACGGTGTCAGTGCTTGTGTTGGTGGCTCAAGGGTTGATGAGCCTTGAGACGTGGTTTAAATCCCTTTCGCCGCTTCAACAGTATTGGTTGCCCAGGGTCTTGATCCCCGTGTCGGCTTTGCTGGCCGCATTGGGGGGCTTCAGCGCGTACCGACGGCGCTCGCGTGCAGAGGGTTCAAGTTGACATGGGCATTCATCAAGTCGGCGATGTCACCATCCAGCCCCAACATCGGCTGACCTGCCATTGCGGCTCGGTGGTGCTGGAACTGAATCTGCCGGACGGCATCGTGAACCCCCGGCGATGCGACTGCTCGATCTGTCGGCGCAAGGGCGCGGTGGTGGCATCGGTCACGCTGGATGCCATCCTCATCGTTGAGGGCCAAGAGCATCTTCGGCTGTACCAGTTCAACACCCATGTGGCGCAACACTACTTCTGTGGCGTGTGCGGCATCTACACCCACCATCGCCGGCGCTCGTTCCCGGACCAATACGGCTATAACGTTGGCTGTCTGGAAGGCGTCAACCCGTTTCTCATTCCCGACATTCCGGTGAACGATGGGGTCAATCATCCGGCGGACCGACCTCCCGGTTCCGCTAATCGATAGGCATTGGATTGGGCATCCATAAACCTTTCCGCCTTTGAGTGCTCATTCGATCGCAATCGGCTCGACGTTGCAGCGATTCACGCATTCCTGACGACGAGCTACTGGTCACCAGGCGTGCCATTGAACGTCGTAGAGCTCGCAGTCATGGGACTTTCTAAAAATCAAAAACCCCATATGAATCCGACATCGTTTACCTTCTAAAGTCTAATATTTGTTGCCTGTAGTGGGCAGGCTGGATAGCCCGCCCACTTGCAGTCAGGGTTTAGTGGAAGAGGCGATTGCACCTCGTTGTGCTGTCTTCCTACAGCGTCCCACCAAGAGACAAGCCAAGAGTCACCACAGCGGGCCCGAAGTCACGGAGGGATCCCCGTGACAGCTTGGCGAAGTTCATGAATGTCGTTGGGTCAACTTCATCGCCCGTTAAGCCCATCACCTTAAAGAATCTTTGACCCAAAGAAACCCAGTCCTCGGGCTTGGGCTGGTTCATCTCAATCAAGACGCTGCGATCTCGTATACCCTGATCCACTTTGCTAAGGTGGTTCGTAGTCATCACAAAGATCGTGCTGTTGGCGTGGGTGATGGCAGTCTTCAAGGACGCTTGCGCTGCAGGCGTCAAGAGGTCAACCTCGTCCAACACTTCGAAGTGCCAGCCACTGGGGCTGGTGGCAACCATGCTCTTGGACCTCTGATTGAGATCGCTGACCAGGGTCACGCTGTTGGATCCCAAGGCACACTCTGTCAACTCCCAGTACCGTGTGCTGGTAAAGAGATTGGCTGCTCGCTGTGTCCCAATCAGTTGACCTGACTGCTCCAGTAGCGATGGCAGCAAAAGTGCCAGCGTGGTCTTGCCCGTTCCATAAGCTCCCCACAGCAGGATGGCGTTTCGCCCAAACAGGGGAAACGGCAGTTGCCCAGAAACAATGCTGTGCAGCTGAAGGCGCGATGACTCATCGCTAATTACAAAATCATCCAAGCTCGCGGGCTTGAATGGGCTGGCGAAATTTGATGGGTAAATGTTCATGGTGTTTAGCAGGGGAAGGTTGCCCCTACCCTGTCCTTTTCTCCTTTCGTTAGCTCTCAGCTGTTGATGCTCTGCTGCAGAGCAATCTCAGTTGCCCGCGGAGCTGCAGCTTCTGCGCTGGATTTGCTGGCAGCCTGAGTCACAGCTTCCTTGTTGTCGCTGTAGTAGGACGCCAGGGCAGCTCGAACTGCAGCGTCGCTTTTCACGACAGCGTTGACCTCCAGTTCCCCAGTTGGGCGATAGGTCACAACGAGCACCATCATCTTGTCCGCATCGTTGGTGTCGAACGCAAAGCTGCGCGGGTCAAGCTTCAAGGTCGTCAGCGCGGAAGACTTCAGAGCCACCTTTGCCACTTCCGCTCGTTGCGTAGCGGTCATGCCTTGATTGCGACTGCCGAGGCGAACCTCCTCAACGCCGCCCTTAGCACTGAGCCAATCGGCAAGCTCTGGCGCGGAGATCGGTGTCGACTTTCCGGTGCCATCCACGGGACCTGCAGCTAGTGCAGCCCGCAGCGCAAGCCCATAGGCGCTGACGCGGCGGCGATCGATATTGCCGAACACTGACTTCACGACCTTGTTCATGTCATGCGTCGTGCTCAATCCGCCGCCATAGCCGCGAGTCAGGATGAAGGTATCCAGCCCCTTCTTGAGGTCCTCGCGCTCTTCCTTGCTGGGCGAAGTCTTCATGTCGAGGTAAAACTGGTAGCAGCTGGTCAGCAGGCTGTAGAGCCGCTTATGGCTTGCAGCCAGTTCCGTGGACTCCCAGTGCTCGCGCTCAGCCTCCAGCCGCTCCAACTTGAAGACGGCACGGTTTACCCCAGAGATCGATTGCGCGATCTGCTGTTGTGACTTCACGCTGACCTGGACATCCCCCACATTCACCGTTGTGTTCTGCAGAGCAAAACCTGCGGATGGCACATCAGTGCCGTCAATGGCAGCAGAGTTGATGGAAGGGTTCTCGATAGTGGCGATGGTTTGCATTTGTTTCTCCTTAAAAAGTTAAATGCGTTTTGAACGACAACCGCACCGCCTGATGCTGAGTTGCCACCGACTTGAACTCCGACTAGCACCATTGCCTGCCAGTTGTTCTGTCGATGGATGTATCTTCTTTTCTTAACTAGCAAGTGTCATAATCTGCATCTATCTAGCTAATAAATGAGCATTCGCCCGCCCAACCCACCAGAGAACGAGGACCATGTCCTCAAGGGCATGCCCAGGCTGCGCTACAGGCGTGCAGAAGACTCTTTGCAGGACGCCAGGACCAGCCTCAGGCGTTGGTGGTGGGAGTTCCTGCGTCTGAGTAAGGACTACTGGCTGGTTTGCCAGACATCCAAGGGTCGTCCTCGCGCAGCCACTGAGGACGAGCTGCTGGGGCGGGTGCACAGAGACTTCGGTGACATCTACAGCTGCAGCTTTGACGAGTGGTGGCTAGACAGGGGCTACCGACTCTTCAGCGAAGTCGAGCCATTCCCCAAGGTCAAGGAAGTAAGCAAGCGCCCCAACGAGCGGGAGCGGCAAGCGCCAGGCGACGACAAGATCTGGGTCGAGATCCCCTTGAAGCTCAGCAAGCGCACCATCCAGAAGCAGCTGGGCAAGTTACTGGAGCAACATGCAGGCGAAAGGTTAGCCAGGCGCACGGAACTGACCACTGCTGAGTTCCGCATCAACACCGCACAGTTCGGGCTGCACACGCTAAAGAAGGTGCATGAGCTTCATGCCCTACACAGAGAGCTGATTGACAAGCCCAAGTGGCTGGCACAGCAGCAACCAAAGAAGGTCAAGTCTGCGGCTCGTGCTGATCTGTTCAGGCTGGGCACGCTGTTGCGGATCAGCCCCAGTAATGAGTCACTGAAAGGCGAGCCTGACGAGATCAGGGCGAGACAGAACCGTATGCGTGTGTCTGTCAGCAGAATCCTCAAGCGCAGCGAGCAGCTGATCGCCAATGTGGAACAGGGCATCTTCCCCAGCTACCAGCCTGTATCCGTTGCCACGCCTAGGTTTACGGCGCGCCAGTTGGCTCAGCACAAAGAGCTGGAAGCCCAGTGGTGGGAGCTAAACCTCATCTCTGAACTCAGCGCAGAAAAGCTGGCTGCTGTCAGCGGCGTCCGATACATCGAGCCCGAGCGAACCCGACAGAACAACCTCACCGTGGACCGTCGCGAGCGGCGAGTGATCTATCGCGATGCCTGACCGTCGTTTGTCACGACAGCCACGCTTCTACCAGCTAGATCAGCTCGACTGCGTTGCGCTTCATGTCGTCATTGGCGTCGATGTAGCGCATGGTCACTGCCGTTGACCTGTGCCCAGCAAGGCTTGCCAAGATGCGGATGGAGATGCCCTTCTGACTCAGTGAAGTCAGGAACGATCTGCGCCCAGAGTGGCTGGATCCTTCAATGCCTGCCTTGCGGTACAGCCAAAAGAAGTGCTGCGTCAGCACATTGGCTGAGAACGCCTTGCCGCCAGCGGTCATGAAAAGCGGCATTGATCGATCCCTCAGCTGCAGCGCATCGGCGTAGTGCTGCAGCTCATCACGCAACTTGGTGGGAAGGAACACGATGCGAGCGTGTTTGCCCTTGGTTTGTGATGCATCCAGCCTGATCTCGCCCCTGACTTTGCCCCGCTGATCCACCACATCCTCGATGCGAAGGCTGGCGATCTCGCCAACCCGCATGCCTGCCCAAAAGCTCATCAGGATCAACATGCGGTTGCGTAGTGCGTGCCTGCGGCTGCTGACATAGTCGAGGACGGCTTCGAACTCTGCGGGGGTAAATGATTTGGCTTGCCCCATGAATTACTCCTTACTCAAATAAAAACACAAAACAAGAGTGCTTTCTTTGGCTGCAAAGAGCAACCGAATTTGGCGGTGAAAAATCTTCAATTAAATCAACGCCACCAAAGAAAAGTGTGTTTTTCTTTGGCGCTGTCGTGAAAAGCGACAGCTTAAAACGCCCTACAAGCGCTTTGCATCCCTATCCCGCTACCCAGACCTTCAGAACCCAAAAATTTCGCGTGTAAAGCCCTATAAATTGAATCTGCGTATAAATACCTTATACGAATAAGACCAAGGTTGCTCGCCGATTGAATTGAGCTGCTAAATCCGTTCTGATGTGAGACGGTAAAGAAGGCGCTGCTTGTTGCGCCGATTCATTGCACTACCCTGCTGAGACCGCAGGATGCTTTAAACGACGCCCCCATGGGCTGTAGCGTTTGCAATGTCTTAACAGTTGCGAAAGAGCCACGAAGGGCTCAATCAAAAAGTGAGTGGGACGCCACGCTCGAAAGAGTGACCCACAAGGCACAGACAACGCCGCCGCATAGGTAGTCTGCTGCTTGCGTAAGACACGCACATAAAAGGAGATCGCAAAACCTGCCTTTCTTGAGCAATCAAGTTGTGTGTATGCGGTATGGGAAAACCTCAGCGAATGTCGCCGCGCTCTTTGAGCGTGGCATATGGCTTCCTAGCGAATATCAATTCAGAATATTTCCATTCAACATATTTCAATCAAACCGATCATCTCTCTTTTAACGAAAAAGAAAGAACAAGCGATGATTGCTTTTGCGTAGCAAAAGATTCATCGCAGTTCGCGCTAGCGAACTCAATAAATACTCACAAGGAGCACAAGATATGAGTTTTACCAAACAGCTATTTGAAAAGACCGCAATGGCTCTGCCCGACATCACAGCCAGGACCTTTAGCAGGTACTGCGGCAAGAGCGAGGGCTACTACGGCAGCATCAGTGCTCAGAACCTGGACATCTCAACCAACAGCTTGCTGTACCTGTCTGAGATCCTGGAGCAGAAGAAAGCCACCAGCCCCAACCAATACATCGCGGAGCTACAGACCATGATCGCCGAAGAGATCGCTCAAAGGATGCAGTCTCTTGGGACGCAAAACCTTGCTGTCCGCAAGATGGTGATCCGAGCGCTGGCGCACTCCTACCTTCAGCGACCTGATGAGTTCTCGGCGCCACCCATCATCATCGCGTGAGGTGCACCATGAGAATCAGCGAGATAGCACCCACAAAGCCCAAGACACCAGCGCAGATGCGACTAGATGCACTACGGCGGCAGAAGGCGGCACTTCAGAAGCGGATCGACACGGAGCGTGGCATGAGCCTCCTGGCCAAACGCCAACAGCATCCCTAGCCTGCCTCAGTAAGCCCCAGTACCAAGCTCTCCCTGTTCTACTTTGGGGAACAGGACTTGGAGGTAGCTCAAGTTCTTGGCGCACTTCGCTCCTAGCCGCCGATAGTCGGCATACACATCGCGAAGACCCTCTACGCTGATCTCATCACCGTCCAGGTCATACATGCCATCCGCGTTGGGCTTCTCTTTCAAGGCGCATTCAACTTCCCACTCGTTAGAGGGTAGCGACATGTATTCAAAGTTTGCCGCGCCGAAGGCTTCAAGAGCGTTGTAGGTGTTGTCAATGATTTCAAACCAGTCGTCGCACATCTCTTGGAGGTAGCGATATGTCGGATCAACAGCAATCTCGCCCTCGTCGTCGACGGTCTCAAAATTCTGATTGATGCTGTTGTCGTAGGTCTGTGGCGACACATACTCGAACTTGCCATCGACATAGATCCGAGCGAACACTTGATCCCTGCGGCCCAGGCCGAACAAGATCATCTTTTGCGTCTTTAAGTTCAGCACGATGAAGTCTGGATTGACGATCGAGTCTTCGCTGAACACGGTACCAAACGCAGGCAACACATCGATCAAACCCTGAAGTCGATCTCCGTAAAACCTACTGGCATCAATGAATACAAGACCCTGATCATTGGGATAGCGACTACTCCACTCCCGAAATTGCTTGTAGTCCCCGCCAAGCGCCTTTGCATTCTTCTTCATCCACGCATCTGTGTAGGGCATGCACAGCAAGCCCTCGCTGTGAAGGTCCTCAAATAGCTTTCTTGCAGCTGCCGTGCCACCGATGAATTTCATGTAGTCCTCGCATCTATCAAATCAAAGCTCCGCACGCCGAGAATTTGTGTCAACCAGCCGTTTAGAAGCCGTTCAGTCTGCCTGGCTTCAGGTTGCCCATCTCAACGGGCCGAAAACACACTTGCCTGTGCTCACTCAACTTTTGAAAGGACGAGCACATGGCATCCCTAGCATCCCTCAAGCTGTCTACAGCTGTCAAACCCACCAGCGTGCCCGCAGTGGTCATGCGCCGCAACAAGCTGGCGCATCGCATCTGGGAACAGGCAGAGCTGGTCAAGGCCCAACAGGCAGGCACTCAGTTCGCACCCACACGCTTTCGAACTGTCGTGGAACACGACACGGGCTTGCGTCGTCAGGTGGAAATGCCCAAGCGGGTCAAGCCTTGGTGGTTCACCGCAGAGAACGGCAAGCTGGCGCTGCATGTTCGCTACGGCAGTCGGGCACTGGAATTAGCCAAGGGCAAGTTCGCCATTGAGGTCGCGTCCGATCGGGACCTTGCTGCCACGCTGGACTTGATTAAAGCAGCTGTTTTGGCGGGCGAGCTTGATGCTGCGATCGATGCAGCGTCAACTAAGGTGCGGGCTGGTTTCGCCAAGTAACGCAGCACGGTTGAGAACTTTTTTAGCAGCGTCGAGCACAAAAGGGCGCGTCAACCTCCCAAATCCTCGTCAAGCGGCGTTAGCATTGCGCATCACACCTTGATGGTGATGGGCCCGGCGCGCGTTGGTGATCGCCACACGAGCATTTAGCCGTGTCCATGGGCTCAGCGCCAACATTAGCCAACGCAATCGTCCCTCATGCAGATCCTCCGACCGTCTGAATCGCATTTGCCGAGCTACATGGCGGCCCTGGAGCGTGGGTGGTCGGCTGACAGCCAACGACCCGAAGCGGCACAAGAAGAACTCGCCCGCTGCCGAGCTGACCCCCAAGCGTTTCTCGACAGCATGGAGGACCGCGAAGCAAAAGGCCCGCCTGTCACCCTCCCAGATGGCTCTACCGTAAGA
>Ga0163212_1001414_pt1 | contig 10598 bp, 1 predicted proteins | sample Malawi_45m_30L_FD_113532 | JGI IMG/M metagenome (GOLD analysis project Ga0163212, IMG submission 113532) | Freshwater microbial communities from Lake Malawi, Central Region, Malawi to study Microbial Dark Matter (Phase II) - Malawi_45m_30L | ecosystem: Environmental > Aquatic > Freshwater > Lake ...
ACGCAAGCCAGCCCGGGCGCTTAAAGCGCTCTCGAACACCCGGTGGCAGTTTTGCAGGATGATCGTCCCATTCAGAAACCACAAGCCAACCGTTGCGATGAGCCTCATCCATCATTGCAAGCCATTGGGGCTGATCCTGCGGGATGATGCGCTGAATCACTAAAACATTGGTGCTTGCCTTCACGCGTGGCGGGCTGATATCGAGCTTGCGCGCATGAATCTCAGCCGTAACCATGGGAATCTGACAGAGCACTTCTGCTGGTTGACGCACCCGCACGTCCATAAAGTCGGGCGCCATGGCACAAACGCGCATATGCATTTGGCCCTGCGTCTTGATGATCACAGGCGCATGAGGCTTACCTGCCTTGGCGGCCTTTTGCTTGCGCTCAAGCGCATCTTTTAAACTCTCAGACATAGCAGGTACAGCGGTGGGCGCAACAACTTGAGGGCTGACTTTCGCCTTAGTCATGGCTAATTCGGCAGGGTGTGCACCCTGTTGACTTGACCATGGAGCGATGGGTAAACCTGTCTGTAGCCGGTTATTTAGTAAGTCCTCAAGAAGCTTGACTTGAGCAGGTAAACACACGCGCTTTAAGTCGTAGTCTCGAACGATGCGCTCGCGGGCGCGCTTGCGATGCTCTAGATAGTGCTCAGGATGGGCAAGTGCATGAACTGTTGCACTTACAAGAGCGTTCTGATCAAAAAATGGAACTAAGGTCCCTTCAACGCCGTTGGTGATGAATTCACGGCAAGGTGTGGTATCACTTGCTATGACGTTACAGCCAGACGACATAGCCTCAACCATGCTCCAGCTTTGTACAAAAGGATAGGTGAAATAAACATGGGCACGACTGACTTGCAAGGTCTTGAGGAAAATATCGTAAGGAACACGGCCCAGAAACTGCACACGCTCCATATCGAGTAGACCTTGCACTTCCTCGAGGATATGTTCCTTCCAACCTTTCTTGCCGTGTGGTGGCCGCCCGTAACTCACCTGATCTCCACCAATCATCAAGACCTTCGCCTGCGGCCTTGCCTGCATGATCTCAGGCAGCGCCCTCATAAACCGGTGATAACCTCGGTAAGGTTCTAAATTACGATTAACGAAGGTGAGTAGCTCTTCGCCTTGCTGGTAAGACTTACCTTCCCACTCAAAGCTCACATGTTCACCAGGCGCTATGCGATCTGTATCAACACCATCAAAAATCACACTCATCTCATTGCGATACTCTTGCGGATACGTGCTTGCCTGCCAGTGGGTGGGCGAGATACACCAGTCGCCTGCATCAAAGGCTAGCCAGTTAAGGGCGTTTTTCGTGGGTATACGCAAAAAGTCATCGGGTGTTGCAGGAAACTCGGGATCAAAGCCAACGTCCTGACCGCTTGTGCGATAGAAGAACTCATAAAACCCAAGTACCTTGCACTGTGGAAACACCTGCTTGATATAAAGCGACTCTCCCCAACCAATATGGCCAATGGCAGCCTGAGGTACAAAGCCTTCGGATTTAAGTTGCAATAAATGGCGAAACACCTGCTGGCCCCGGCGCACGCAGGCCTCGGTGTTTTGCAAGTAGTGGTGGGTCTCTTTACCTGCACCACGCGGCGCCTCATAGGGTCGCACCTCGATGGTTTTTGGCCAATCAGTGCGATGGCCAATATTGGCCTTATCGCCAATACACACAACCCGGTGGCCCATGCGAGCCATGGCTGGTGCCCAGCTCTTGAACTGGCCAGGAAAATTTTGATGATAGAAAAGAAGGTTCACGGACAATCCCGGCTAGATGCAAATTGGAATAAGTCGATTGTAATAAAAAAGCCCGGGATTTCTCCCGGGCTTTGAGGTTCAAGGACCCGAACAAAGTTTGACTAGCCGCCGCCAGGCCCCGCCATTGTCGAATCATCGTAGAGTTTGTAGACGCCTGATCCCAGATCAGTAACTCGATCGATATCAGACACCCCTACAAACTGAACAACACTGCCAACTTTATTGGAACCGGATCCTGTCATGTTTGCACCAACAGCGACATACCATGAGCCTGACCAGTAGAAGGCAAATACTTCACCAGCAGTTAAGTCGGTTCCTAGCCAGCTCTCGACTTCCGTAATAGCGTTTGCTAGAGTCCCGCCAGCCGTTGAACTGGGCAACCCAGACACTGCATCAAAAGCAGCCCCGCTCAATACACCGTTCGTCAAATAGGTTCCCGCACCAACCGAATCTGCAAGAACAGAAAAGTCGAACCGGAAGACATCGTGAGAAATGGACTCTGCTGCAGTGTTCCCGTCAACGTCAAAGTTGATCACCGAATCAAGGTTTGCTCGACTCGAATGTTGCGAAGCTGCTAAGTCAGCAGAACCAAAAGACGACCCTAAAGTCTCTGCACCGAAGATTAAGTAATCGGTATCTCCCGCACCTGAAAGGCCCAGATCAATGTAATCAGCACCAGATCCACCCGTTACAGTATCTCCAGCACTGTCTGCCGAGGCACCGACGCCTTGAGCGTAAATCGTATCGCGACCACTACCGGTACTAATACTATCTGCACCGATGGAGGCGTAGATCGAATCATTCCCATTGCCGGTCATGATGATATCCGCGCCGGTGTCGCCACCCGTTATAGAAACGTAGACACCACCACTATCAGCTGTTGCGTACAACGAATCCAATCCGACACCTAAGTAGATGTAGTCAACTCCTGCTGAATCAGCGTTAAGCGTAACGATATCGTTGCCCGAACCCGTAAAGATTGTGTCAAAACCGTGCCCGTCCACCACGGAGTCGTTGCCATCACCTGTTACAACTGAGTCATTGCCATCCCCAGAACTCACGTAATCCGAATCACCAGACCCAGTACCTGAAACATCAATCGTGTCAATACCCGCACCTGCATAGACTGTATCCGACCCGGAATAGAGCTTAAACCAATCCCCAAGGGAATCTTCATCTGCTCCAACCGAATCAGCACCTCCGCCACCATAAACCCAATCAATGCCTGTACCGACATTAACAACGTTTGCACTATCGGCAACTTCAGCTACCAAGCTGCCTGACAGTTGGATCGTATCGTTACCCGCGCCTGCATCAATGGAATCAGCACCTACGTAAGCGAAAATCAGATCATTGCCCGCTTCGCCCCGCACAGTGTTTGCCCCACTTCCAACATCAATCGTATCGGCACCGCTTCCGGCAATTACCGAATCAGCGCCGCTACCTGTACTGATGTAGTCGGCACCAAATCCAGTGCGGATGACATCATCAGCGTTACGCGAGTAGATCGCAATCGCAATCGTATCTGCGCTGTTATTCCAGTAGATTTGAGTTGAATCAGCTTCGGCAGTTGACCCAGCAATGGAAACCGTCATTGATCCACTGGTTGCAGTGGACACAAAACTCAAGTCGTAAAGTGGTGGTGTGGAATCCGCTGAAAGCTCGATCGTACCAACTTTCACATCATTCATCACAAATTGACTTGTCGCTGTCATACCAAGGAGAACAACCTTATCTGACGAGTCACCTTGGAAGTGCAAGTCCCCGTTCAAACTATCAGAGGCAAAGACACTTGCAATTTCCGTGAGCCCAGCCTTAGCCGTAATAGTTAAGGCGGCAACAGCTGTATCGGCCGACACTGTTACGGTACCGGTCTCAGTAATGAACGAGTTGTTTACCGAAACCGAGGCTGCACCTGTAAACGACAGACTGATTGCCGAGTCAAAAGCAACATCGTTAAGCGTGATTTCGTTTGTCCCCGATGTCCCGCTAACTGCAATTACCTCAAAGCCTGAGACACCCGAAAGGTTATTAAAGGCGCTAAGCGCTGCAGATGGACTCTGCACAGAAAGCGTGTCTGTTCCATCAGAACCCTTCAAGGTATCGTAGATCGTAAAGCCCGCCGTGCTCGTGGTTGCGTCGATTGCACCGCTACCAAGGACAACGATGTCATTTCCTGCTCCCAGATCGACATAATCAGCTGCTGCACCCAAACCAACATTGACCGAGTCCGCACCCGACCCAGCTTCAATGCTGTCGTTACCGGAGCCGCCATCAAGCGTATCGTTCAACGAGCCGCCGATGATGGTGTCGTTGCCGTCTTCACCGAAAGCTGTATTTGAGTCCGCCGCATTGGTGCCAGCTACGTTGATCGAGTCGTTACCGGCTCCACCGTAGACGATATCAACACCACCGCCTGTAATGATCGTATCGTTACCAGCGTCACCGTTGACAGAATCGCCAGAAAGACCACCGATAAACTGATCAGAGTCCGCACCTAAATCAACAATATTAGTGCCTGACACAGAAGCTGCAGACAAGTCAATATAGTCACTACCAGAGCCTGCAACAATCACATCAAAGGATGAATCACTAGCGCTATGTGTGACAGTGTCGTTTTTCGAACTTAACGTAACACTATCGGAGCCTGTACCAAGATCGACATTTACTGCTGATCCAGCGGTGCCCGACACCAATAGAGAATCAGCTCCTGCGCCAAGCAGCACAATATCAGCGCCAAGCGAATCTGCTGCAAGGCCCGTAATAAAAATTACATCATCACCCAATCCGGCATCAACTGAATCAACGCCCACAGAAACGTTAATCGTATCGTTACCTGATCCAGCAATAACGGTGTCATTACCAGACCCAGCGTTCACAAAGTCAGAGTCCGCTGCGCCGCTACCAGATACATCGATATAGTCTGCAGCCGATCCCGAGGTAATACTCTCAGCACCGTTGCCACCCACCACGCTGATTTTGCCGGTTGTTGCAACAATACTGTCAGAGCCAGCACCGAGACTAAAGACATAGGTTAAAGAGTCTGCCCCTGAAACCGAAGCATAAATCGTTGATACAGTATCGCCTGAGGCAACTGATACCGTAAGACCACCTAATGCATCCGACCCAAGCCCAGTAAGCGATACGACACGGGCTGTTGCGCTATTTACCACGATCGAATCAACACCTCGATCTGATGAATCAAAGGCATAGGTTGAATCGCCCGAGCCTCGAATACTAATCTGATCTGAGCCACCCGTAACCGTACTTAATTGAATAACATCACCCGACTCAATCGCTGATCCTGTATCAGCAAATAAAGTAAGTGTCGTGAGTGAATCTGAAGTAATCCTGAAGGCTCCGCTTGCGCTTGACCCAAGATTAATCAAAGTGGTACCCATTCCAACCATTGAAATCGTATCGGCTTCGCCTAAAAGAACCGTCGTGAATCCAGCAATATCTGCAAAAGATCCAAGAGTCACGACATCTGCCGCATTCGTTGCAAGATCGATAACTTCGACATTAGAGAAGTTTGCAAAGACCGAGTCAGCCAGAGAAACCGCAGCCGTAAACCGGACGGTATCGACACCGGAGCCACCATCCACCGTAGCAGTAGCCAAGTTGGTGCTACCCGTGAGAACAATCAAGTCGTTATCACCACCTGCGCTAATCCAGTCGTAGGAGCCATTAACTGAAATGAGATCACTACCCGTGTCAGCATCGATGTACAGGGCATTGAGTGAATCGGCAGTACTTGACGAAAGAATAGTGTCGTTGCCAGCTCCAGCGTAAACGGAGTCACGGGCATCTACGAGGATTGAATCGGCACCACCACCCACCGACAGCCAATCGTTAACAGAATCGCCATCCTGGTCTGCTAACACCGAGTCTGCAGACGATGTACCGGAATCGGTGTAACGGTTTCCGAAACGGGCACTTGACAAGACAAGATAATCATTACCTGCACCGGATGTAACAGTCACAAACCCCGCGGTTGCCGCAGTTAGGCTAAGGGATAAGCTATCAGCAGAAGCTGCACTAACTATTATAGAAATTGAATCTGCCTCTGTGACTGTGGCTACTGCTGCACCAGATGGTGTTGTTGCCCGGGCTATCGTCAAACTATCGAAATTATCGACATTTGTTAAGTTAAAGGTTGTGCTAGACGATATCGAAGCGGTAATGACATCGGTCGTTTGAGTAGGCGATGTCTCTGACCCGGCATTCAGTACGTCCTCAGAGCCGATTCCTTCGTTTGCACTAATAACAAGATCAGACAAAGAATCTGCAGTCACCCTCGCAATGCTGTCAGAACTGCTTGTGCCCGCCGAAAGACTGATTGATGTCGTCCCAGTGCCTCCAAAATCAGTCGTGAAGGTTAACGAATCACCGTCGATAAGGATGGTTCCGAAGGTAGACGACGTACCACCTGTGAGTGTAAGCGCGCTTGATACCCCTGATGCTGTCAGATCGACGGCTTCTATACTGGTTAAATTATTAAGCGCACTTGATGTCACGCCCGCTGATAAGCGAGCGGTATCGGTACCATCACCACCATCAATTATAGTTGTTGAATCAGCGCCTTGACTGCCTGCAAGCAACACAATGACGTCATTACCCGAACCACCATAAACCGTGTCGTTTTTACCGGCATGTAGGGTATCAGCACCGCCTTGACCTTCGACATACAACGAATCGGATGCCGCACCACTAATCAAAACACTATCAGCACCGTCCCCGCCATACACCGTTGCCTTTTCCGCGTTGGTGAGATTGATCGTATCGTGCCACGACCCACCTTGAATCGTTACCGTATCAGAACCGGCAGCGCCATTTACAATATTCACCGACAGTGCCAGCGAATCGCCGTTGCTGTTTGACGTAAGTGTAAGCGACTGCCCAGTTACCAAGTTAACAGTTGCCGTTCCAGCGACGGTAGCAGCCCCTGTGAGACTGATAAAGTCCAGCGAACCAGCGTTGGTAAAGTCATAGGTTACGCCAGCAGCAATGGTGTCGGTGAAAGTGTCGTCAGCACCTGACAAATTCAACGTATCGTTTGATTGCAAGCTATCTGCAACAACTACGATAGCTCCGGTGGTGGTGTTAGCACTAACGCTCACCGGGCCCTGATCAATACCCGAGAGATTAATCGTTAGTGTCTGAGCGAAGTTTGTAAGCGTTAATGTATCGCCGCCGGTTAAAGTTATTCCTAGAAGATCTGAGCCTCCAGCGATCGAGCTGCCTGAAATCGTGAGGCTTCCGTTAACAGTCTCTGCTCCGGTTCCGCCAAAAGTTATAAATTCCACACCTGATACAAATGCTAAATCAGCTGAACTTATAATCGAGTCCCCAGGACTGCTGGTATCGAGCCCGAAAATAAGCGTGTCGGTACCCTGGCCGCCCGAAATAGTGATTGTGGAGTCAGCCCCAGTTGTTGTCAGCGTGATTCGATCGTTTCCTGATCCGGCAACGATACTGTCATTCTTACCGTCAACCCGAATCGTGTCATTGCCGGCTCCTGCATCGATTTGCAAACTATCGCCAGTACCGGACGAAACAATAGTCTCGTTGCCTGCGCCTCCAGAGACTGTCAGGGAGTATGACCCAGCACCAATCACGATAGTGTCATTGCCCTCACCACCGATTACGCTTCCTGAGGCTCCAATTGTAATGGAGTCATTACCAGTGCCTCCGTCAATCGTCGCAGCCGCCACGGCAGACGAACTGCTCAAGTTATTAAACGTAATCGAATCGTTACCTGCATCGCCGACTAATTGTGCCCCGCTTACGCTCGAAGCAGAAAAAATAGTATCGCTTCCAGAACCGCCTAAAATCGAGTCAATACCTGAGCCGCTTGTTCCGCCGATAAGGGTATCGTTATCCAATCCACCCACTAGCGTATCGCTGCCCACCCCGCCTGTGAGGCTGTCATTTAAGTCACCACCAATCAGGTAGCTTCCTGCTGCTACGCCCGTTGCGAACACTTGGACTTGAGCTACTGTCCCATCGATATTTTCAAAATCAGTGACGGTTACGGTTTCAGCAAAGCTTGCAGCGTTTTTCGTACTACCGATGTACTGATTTGCCGCTGTTAAGTCAAACCTAAAGTCTCCAGCATATGAGAGCTTTAAAGTATCGGTGTCTGGCCCGCCTCGGATGAACTTTGCATCTTCGGAAAAAGCAACCACATCATTTCCTGCGCCAGCAGTGATCTGATCGTAGCCTCCACCACCATTAATTTCATCATCGCCTGCCAAACCGTTGATAATCTCAGCAGAGGTTGATCCACCAAGGGTATCGTTGCCACTTGAGCCCCCTGTACGTGTAAAGACCGTGACGGTGAGTGTGGAGGTTGCTGTTCCGCCTTTTCCGTCAGATACCGTGTAAGACACAACATCTACGACACCAGTTGGTGACCCATCACCAGTCATGGACTGATAACTCAAAACGCCGTTCGCTCCAATGCTGACATTTCCACGGCCCGCGTTAGCACTAGTCACTGTTAAGGCGTCGCCATCGACATCGGAATCATTTGTTAACACATTTGCGTTTACCGCACCGCCGCCTACCACAGAGGCTGTATCGGCTACAGCAACGGGTGCATCGTTGACGCCTGTAACGGTGATAGCTAGGGTTTGCGTGGTTATTGCACCTGCCGCATCGGTCACCTCAATTACAATCGAGTCAGCTCCAGCATAGTTAAGCTCAGGGCTGTAGCTAACCGTACCAGCCGAATTAACACTTGCAACACCCCTACTTGGTGCCGTTTTTATCGCATAAGTGAGCACATCACCCGTGTCTGGGTCTGTTGCCCCAACAGCACGAGTAAAACTTTGATCTTCGTTAACACTTACACTTACAGAAGCCGTCACTGAAGGCGAATCATTAACAGGTGTAATGGTTACGTTAACAGTCTGACTAACCGTTTCCGAACCGTCGCTTGCTGTAATTACAAAACTATCTGAACCGTTAGCGTTAGCGTTAGGGGTGTAGACATACGACCCGTCGGTAGCGACAGCAACCGTTCCTTTAGCTCCCTGGGTCTTGACGGCATAAGACAACACGGCACCTTGGTCAACGTCTTTAGCACCCATCGTGCCGGAAAGCACACTGTCTTCGAGCGTTGTCTTTGATGAGACTGAATCAGCCGTTGGGGCATCGTTCGTGGCTGCGATATTGACTGTAATCGATTGAGTCGACTTCTCGCCCGCTTTATCGGTTGCGGTAAGAACAAACGCGTCGCTGCCGTTAGCATTGGCGTTCGGTGTATAGGTGTATGCACCCGTTTTGCCATCTATGGCTACAACGCCTTTGGTTGCTGTGCTTGCCGTGTAGGTAATGGCGTCGGGAGATGTGTCTGCCGTGTCGACATCAACAGCGCTCACGGTGCCCTTAAAAGCAACATCTTCCGTGACAGCAATCGTGTCAGCCGCTTTAGCAAATGTGGGAAGGTCGTTGACAGAGGCGACCGTCACGGTCACCTCTTGCGTTGAAATCTTTGTGCCATCGGTTACCTGAATAACAAAGGTGTCGGTACCGTTATAGTTCGCCTTTGGTGTGTAGGTGTAACTTCCATCCGCAGCAAAACTTGACACGGCACCGTTCGTTGGCTGAGTCTTAACAGCAACAGCAAGCGTCTCGCTACCTGGGTTTGTGAAAGATATAGCCGTAGACTTTGCGCTATCTTCAGTTGCAGCAAGCGAAACTTTGGCAACAACCTCATTTACCTCTTTGACAGTGACATTCACGGTCGATGAGGTCACGCCGCCTTGACCGTCCGAAACAGTAACTTTGAAGCTATCGCTGCCTGCAAAGTTTGCCTTCGGTGTATAAGTAAACGCACCGGTGCTTGAATTGATTGCAACCGTTCCGCCTTGTGCCGATGAAGCATCTGCAGCATAGGTCAGCGTCGTGTTATCTGCGTCTGTAGCGGATACTTTGCCGCTTGCAACTGCATCCTCGTTAACCGATACCGACGTAGCAGCAATCACCGGATTCGCTGTGTTGGGCTTCTCAGGGTTGATGACCAGATTAAAGATCAGGTCCGATTTGGAGGCAACCGCATTCGTGACGGTTTCGGCGCGGTAGTCAACCGTGGCAAGCCAAGTAGCCGATGAGGTGACAGCTGTTTGACCCGAGTAGGCTGCAATTTGAGCAGGTGTTTTAAGCGAGTCTGTAAATGACTGCGCAGCGGTTGAGCGATTGCCGATTGCAACTACGTCTTGCTGAGTAATCGGGTTTTCGGCAGCCGCATTATAGAGAATGATCGATAACTGGCCAAAACTAAAATTGCCCTTAGCAACACCGTTGTACCAGTAATCAAGCCCTGCAGCATCATAAGGCTTGCCAGTGGCTGGGTCCGTTGCAAGCGGATCGCGTCCAAACACCGTTTTATAAAGCGTCTGGATATCGGTTTTTAGCTGGGTCAGGTTTGAGGTTGTACCAAGGCTTGGGTACTTCACCTTCGCTTCAGCGGAGTTTGAGAAGTCCTTGGCAACCGAGTCGAGGCCATTCTTAGAAATGACATCAGCCCAATACTTCAAGCCTGCAGGATCGGCAGGACGTCCGTAGTACGTGACATAAAAGAACTGGGCCTGCTCTGTAGCGGTCAGTTTCGAAATTGCGCTAGATGCCATTTTTTTTCCTCAAGTTGACCTGTCAAGGACCGCCGATTTGTTTCGAGACTAGGCGAAAACATCAGCGGCCACGCGATTCTTGCACTGCAAAACGATTTAATTCCACAGGCGCACAAACGCATGCGCAGCCCTCCGAGGGCCTTTACACCCCTCAATCTTATATCGAATCGAGCAAGAAGGTGTGATTTGTGTCACAT
>Ga0163212_1001416_pt1 | contig 10597 bp, 9 predicted proteins | sample Malawi_45m_30L_FD_113532 | JGI IMG/M metagenome (GOLD analysis project Ga0163212, IMG submission 113532) | Freshwater microbial communities from Lake Malawi, Central Region, Malawi to study Microbial Dark Matter (Phase II) - Malawi_45m_30L | ecosystem: Environmental > Aquatic > Freshwater > Lake ...
TCTCGGCGATGCCGAGCTGCGTCATGGGGAGCAGCGTCGTCCCGTACGGGACGATCGATCGAACCTTCTCCGCCGGTGCGTCGGCGGCGATACAGAGGAACCCAGGGAGTCCGGCCCTGGCTCCATACGCCGACATCGACGCCCCGCCATTGCCCGATGACGTGCCTATCCAGCCGCGCAGGCCTCGTCGCAGGGCATCATCGATTGTGGCGGCAGCGATGCGATCTTTGTACGAGCCAGTGGGGTTCATCCACTCGGCTTTTGCCGAGATCATTTCGATGTCCAGATATTTCGCGAGAGCTGAAAGTTCGAGAACCGGTGTGTTTCCCTCGCCGAGTGACAGATTCGGCATTGTTACCGCTCATCCTTGACGGCATAGATCAATGCCGTATCACCGACATCGACTCGAGCATCGCGTCGTCGCATCATGAGGTAACCCGTCTGCGGTATGCACATTTGATTGAGTGCCTTGCCATCCTCGTCAACAATGTCTGCAAGCACGTGACCCGCAACGCACGGCTCTCCACTCTTCACCCGTGAGACCAGGTATCCCGATGTGGGGGCCGTGATGCCGATGTCGGTATTGCCGTCGCCGAGCACTCGCACGCTCGCCCGCGTGCGGGTTGGCGCATTGGCCACCATCGAAAGTTCGTGCAGTACCCGGAGCACGCCGTCGATGTAGCCAGAAAGTTCTCCGTGCAGAATCGACCTCCCACCTCCGCCTTCGGTGTAGATGGCCGGAATACCCAAGTCGAATGCGGCGGAAAGCGACCGACCAGGTGCTGGTTTACCGGAATGTCGCCATGTGAAGTCAGCCGCGAACGTGTCGGCATAGCGACGGGAGTTGCCTGCAACGGCACTTCCGTCATCCTGGAATCCGCAGAGAAAAGGCATCTCAAAGTTTGTTCCGGCTGAGTGAAGATCTATAAGCAAATCCGAACCCTTGAGCACTCGTTCGGTGAGTTCGTGGGCTACTACCTCGGTCGCCGACCCGTCTGGACTACCCGGAAACACTCGGGCCAGGTTCTTACCGTCGACGGGACTCTCACGCAATGTCGTCTGCCAGGCGGCAGGGTGCGCCGGGGCTGCAGCCCGAATCGTCCCTTTGACCAAGACCGAACGCAGGTGAGCAATGAGCCAACGTGTCGCAATGACGCCCTCGTACTCGTCGCCGTGAACCCCCCCGAGCAGTGCCACCGTCGGACCAGGCAATTGCCCCGCGATCGTCACCACTTGCGGCGATGTGTGAAGCATCGGCAGTTGCTAGGGCGTGGCAACGGCGCGCGAACGCTGTTCACCCAAACCGTCGATACCGAGATGCATCTCATCGCCGACTGCGAGGTATCGCGGTGGGCGCAGACCGAGCCCGACTCCTGCTGGTGTACCGGTGTTGATGATGTCTCCAGGTTCAAGAACCATGAACTGGCTGACATACCAGATGAGATGACTCACCGGAAAGATCATGTCGGCGGTGGTCTCGTTCTGGAGACGCTGACCATTTACCTCGAGGAACATGTGGAGGCGCTGCGGATTGGACACTTCGTCGGCCGTCACTAGCCACGGACCAAGGGGGTTGAACGTGGCACACGACTTACCTTTGTCCCACTGACCACCGCGTTCCAGTTGAAATTCGCGCTCCGACACGTCATTAGATACCGCGTATCCGGCAATATGGTCAAGCGCTTCTGCAGGACTTGCAAGGTATGATGTCTCCGATCCGACGACCACCGCCAGTTCGACCTCCCAGTCGGTCTTTTGCGACTTGTGAGGAATTCGCACATCATCGTGCGGGCCAACCAAGGTGTTCGGAGCCTTCATGAAAATGATCGGCTCCGTGGGCACTTCCATGCCCGACTCGAGGGCGTGATTGCGATAGTTGAGTCCTATGCAGACGATTTTGTCTGGCTTGCGGATGGGTGCACCAATGCGCAAGCCCTTCTCGCGCAAAGGTGTGAGCTTGCCGCTGGCAAGTGCATTTCGAAGCCGCTCAATGCCACCGTCGGCGAAGAAGTCGGGATCGAAGTCTGATGTGACGGCGCGTGCATCGAGAACATCCGGCGAGTCGGCCAATTGAACGGCGGGAATTTCACGACCATGCTCACCCATTCGAACGAGCCTCATTCTTGAGCAATTACCTTCCCTGGATTCATGAGACCAAGCGGGTCAACGGCCTTTTTGATCGAGCGCATGAGATCCACTGCCTCGTCACCGAGCTCGCGAATCAGATAGGGGATCTTTCCGACACCGATGCCGTGCTCGCCCGTGCAGGTTCCGCCCATGTCGAGCGCACGTGAGATGAGACGTTCATTGAACGACTCGACACGATGCATTTCTGTGGCATCGTCGGGTGTGACGACGACGATGACGTGGAAATTTCCGTCACCGACGTGCCCAATGATTGGCCCGAGGATTCCGGATGCGGCAATGTCGGCATGCGTCTGGGTGATGCAATCTGCGAGCCGCGAAATAGGAACACACACATCAGTAACGAAGATTTGGGCCCCGGAGCGTTGAGCACGAATCGCCCAAGCGGCATCGTGGCGGGCCTGCCACAGCACTGTTCGCTGCGCTTGATCGGTGCTGAAGGTGAAGCCGGTTCCGCCGTGGTCGGCGAGGATCTCGCCGGCCAATTTGGCTTCGTGTCGAACCACCTCATCAGAGCCATGGAACTCGAGGAGCAACATGTTGGAGTCGGCTAGCGATGTCCTCGAGTAGGAATTCACGGCGGCGACGGCGGCCTTGTCGAGAAGTTCGATACGGGCCACTCCGATACCCAGCTGGATTATGGCGATGACCGACGAAACTGCCGACTGCAGGTCGTCGAATTGCACCGTGGCCGCTGCCGTTGCCTCGGGAATTCCAAAGAGACGCAACGAGATTTCGGTAATCACCCCGAGCGTGCCTTCTGAACCCAAGAAGAGATGGGTGAGGTCATACCCGGCCGAAGTCTTTCGTGCACGGCGCCCGGTTTCGATGACGCTCCCGTTCGGCAACACCACCTTGAGCGACAGCACAAGCTCGCGCATCGCACCGTACTTCACGGTGGTGGTACCAGAGGCGCCGGTGGCGGCCATACCACCGATGGTCGCGTCGGCACCCGGGTCGACCGGGAAGAACAGCCCGTAGGGCACGAGTTCTTTTGCGAGTTGCTTGCGCAGTACTCCCGCCTCGACCGTGCAGTCGAGATCGTCGCTGCTCACCCGTAAAACACGGTTCATTCTCGAAAGATCGAGCGATATCCCGCCGTGCAAAGCATTGACATGGCCCTCGAGTGAAGTCCCGACTCCGAAGGGAATGACGGGGATCAGATGGTGGGAGCAAATCGACAGGCAATCGGCGACATCCTGTGTCGACTCCGCGAAGACGACAAGATCCGGCTGACCAGGCAGATGGAAGCTCTCGTCGTGCGAATGCTGGGAGAGAACATCCTGTCCGCGAGTGGCCTGCTTGCCGAAACGTTGTTCGAGCTGGATCAAACCCACTTCGCGTTGTCCGTGGTCTTCGCGCGCACCACGACCCGAGTCAATCGTTGTTGACATGTCAGTTCTTGCCGGTCGAGGATTCAACTCTCTGCCAGTCGGCCTTTAAGAGGCTGACCGTGGTGATGAGGTGAGTTCGCAGGGCTTCGGCGGCCAGGTCGTGGTTGCGTGACGACAGCTCGTCGACGATCGCCTTGTGTTCGTCGTCGGCGGCATCGTGTCGGACCTGCAACGACAACTGTTGGTAGCGCTCGGCATGCATCCAGAGTTGACGGATGATTCGCATCCGGCGTTCCGAGTCGCAATTACGATAGATGCGGAAGTGGAATTCGCGATTGAGTTTCACCACGCGACTTGAATCGTGGTCGGCATACGCACTCGACATCTTTTCGATAAGACTTCGCAAGTCCTGCAGGGCCTCGTCACTGAACGGCTTGCTCTTCGCGACCGCATCGGCCTCCATGGCGATCCGCACGTCGTAGAGGTCTTCGAGGTCATCCAGTGAGACGGGTGTGACCCATGCGCCGCGATTATGGCGAAAGAGGATGAAACCCTCTGCCTCCAGGATTCTCAGCGCTTCGCGAACAGGGATGAAACTCGTGCCGCAACGCTCGGCGATTTGCTTTGGAAGGATTTTGGAGTCGCGACGGTAGTGACCCGTGATGATGCCGTGACGCAGGTGCTCGACGACATGGGTGACGGAACTGTCGTTGGAAACCTGCGTTCGGACGGAACTACTTCGAATTGCTGAACGTTTCCTCATCGGCACAAATCAGATGCTATACGATTCCATCGTCCGTTTACCAAAGCCAAAGTAAAGGTTCGGCCGTGATAACCCTGCACAACGACCGCCTGAAGGTGCACCTCGACGAGCGGCGGGGAGCCGAGATCACTCAGATCGCCGTTGGCCCAGTCGAACTCCTTGCGTATTACGACTGGGACAGTCCCGTCGCAGTCGGAAAGAGCACCTCGTACGGCAAGCATCGCCATGACTGGTTGTCGGAATATCGGGGAGGTTGGCAATTCTTGGTGCCCAACGCTGGTCCGGAGTGCGAAGTCGACGGTGTGAATCTTCCCTTTCACGGGGAATGGTCGCGTACCCATGTCGACGTGATCGCACAGTCTGAATCCATGGTGCGAGTACGGGCCGGAACACGACTTCCCATCACCGTCACACGCGAGATCACGTTGCGTGGGAATCCTGATCGAGTCGAGATCTCCACCGAAGTACACAACCCGTCGAAAGAATCGACTTCGTTCATCTGGGGTGAGCATCCAGCGTTTCGGGCGCTGGCAGGAGACACCATCGATCTCCCGATGGCGCACGTGGCCGATGCTTCGGGCGCATCGTTGGGGCGTTGGCCACTCGAAGGTTCCAGTCGCATCGATGTGATCGACGACAGCACGCCGCACGAGAGTCTGCACTTCATCACCGACCTGACCGTCGGCTGGGCTGCCATTCGTCGCGCTGACATCGGAGTTGCGATGGCGTGGGATGCCCGTGACTTTCAGCACGTGTGGCTCTGGCGTGAACACGGCAGCAAGGGCTTCCCGTTCTACGGTCGCGCGGCGATAATAGCAATCGAACCAGCATGCTCATGGCCCGGACTCGGACTCGCCGAGGCACGTCTCCGAGGTCAGGCAATCGAGCTTGCACCAGGAGCGACGCGAAGTACGAGGATGTCGCTCACACCGTTTGAGTCGAACGAAGCGAGAGTGACGCAGGTGACCGTGGACGGTCGCATCACCTTCGGACGTTGAGTGTGTTTCGAAGGCGAGCACTGCAGAAAGGTTTTCCGGCTCGTCGAACCCGCGAGGTCGGCTGGTCAGTGTTCGACCCCGACGTATTAATGCCCACCGCGGTGCTCCTTGGTTCAGCGATTCGAAACAACAGTGAGAGCTTCGCCGACTACTGCTCGCGCCACAATGTGTCGTTCTCGCCGCACGGCAAGACGACAATGTCGCCGCAGCTGTTTCGAAAACAGCTCGACGACGGTGCATGGGCAATCACCGCAGCCAACACGTTCCAAGCAAGAACGATGGTCGCGCACGGTGTGCCTCGCGTATTCATTGCCAACGAGGTGACCGCACCGGGTGACATGGCTTGGCTTGCCGGTGCCACCCGACGCGGACACGAGGTGTACTGCTGCGTCGATTCGATAGACGCGGTGAGCCTGCTCGACGCTGGTCTGGCGCAGCTGCCCAGCGACACGCGGGTTCCGGTGCTCGTCGAACTCGGTGTGCCGCATGGGCGCACGGGATGCCGTAGTGCGACCGAAGCGTTGAATGTGGCTCGACACGTGAGGGACAGTGCAAGGCTTCGACTGGTGGGGGTCTCTGGATTCGAGGGCGTCATCTCGGCGAACGAGTCGCAAACCGCAGAAGAGCGTGTGGATGGTTTTCTGTCGGAGTTGCGTCGGGTGGCCGACGAGATCATCGCACAACGACTGGTCGACGTGACGGGCGAACTGGTGATCAGTGCCGGTGGCAGTGTGTTCTTCGAGCGGGTGGTGGCGCAGTTGTACCGCGCGAACCCCGCGATGAAGGAGCGAGTGGTGATCCGCAGTGGTTGTTACATCAGCCACGACGATGGCGTGATTCACCAGATGTCGCCGCTTGGTGCCGCGCCACGCGACCGCGGAGAGGTCTTCAAACCGGCTCTCGAGGTGTGGGGAGCGGTATTGTCGCGCCCCGAGCCGACGCGGGTGATTGTGGGTGTGGGGAAGCGCGATGTTTCAACCGATGGTCTCTTGCCCGTGGCCAAGAAGCGACGCCGACGAAGCGATGGTCGCGTGGAGTCGTGGACCTCGCTCGGACGGGCAGTTCGGGTCGACGATCAACACACGTACCTCGATGTGGTGGCATCGGACGACACCGCGGTGGGCGACCTCGTGGGGCTCGGCATCTCGCACCCGTGCACCACGTTTGACAAGTGGCGTGCGATTCCCATCGTCGACGATGACTATCGCGTGATTGAAGTGGCTCGAACCTACTTCTAGTCGGTGAATGCGGCGTTGGGCTCGAACGGAAACATCGGTGTTCGACGACGAACGTAATGCAATGTCGACAAGTCGGCACTCGTGCATCCCGGTGTATTGAGCTGGATGAGCTCGGCGGCGATTGGTTCGAATGCGCCACGCGGCGAGTGCACGCCCTTGGCCACGATGATCTTCAGCTTCAGCGGATCGAGCCCGGCACTCGTCAGTTCAGCACGGCTGGTATTGCCCATCGGACGTGAGTTGAGCAGCACGAAATGGTCGTCGTCGGTGTGTACCAAGGCGCGCTCGCCGGCGTTGAAGAAACGGAAGCCACCATGGGTCACTCCGGTGTCCTCGAATCGGCCATCGTCGACGTGCTTGACCACGCCGGCGATGTGCACGGGCGAACCATGGAGCGCGTCGGTTTTGCCGCCGACCTGAAGATCCACCCGCGCCCCGACTCCGGCGACGTGACACGCTTGCGCGCTCGCCGGATCGCAGAGCGAATGGAAGAGACTGCCGACGCGGAGTCGTTTGGCTGCTGCCAACACGTGGGTCGAGTCGGCCGGACTTCCTCCGCCGACGTTGTCACCAACGTCGAGCAAGACGACGGGGCCGTGCGGTGCAGATGCCGCGCGATGCAACGCCGCGTCGAGGTCGGTTCCGTCACCGATGAATTGATCGCGCATCTGCCAAGCCTCATTGGCCAGCGACCGGGCCAACTGGTGGGCGAGCGACGGATTGTCATTGGTAGTGACGATGAACGACATGCCGAGCTCGGAAACATCTGCATAGGGGAAGCCTTCGATCACGCTCACCGACAGGACCCCATCGCGTTTCTGCATCTCGTTGGCGAGACCAATGAGATGCGACATCGGGAAATCGGAGGTGCCCTGCCGAAGGATGTTGATGGCCGCTGGAATCGGGACGAAGGCCGTCGTTGGCCGAATCTCGTCGCGAGCCGCTCGTACGGAGAGGTCGGCGACCTGTCGGGCGCGCTCTCGCGGGTCGACGTGTGGGTTGGTGAGGTAGGCGTTCATCACCGTGCTGTTGCGCACCATTCGCTCGGAGATGTTCGCGTGCATGTCGAGTGCGACACCGACCATAACTTCTGGACCAACGAGTCGACGCACCCGCTCGATGATCTCACCGTCGGCATCGGGTTGGTGTTCGGCGACCGCGGCTCCGTGCAGTGCGAGCAGCACCACGTCCCAAGGCCCGTCGGTGGTGAGCCGTTCAAGCATGCGTCCGACCAGGGTTTCGAACGCCTCCTTGGTGATCGTGCCCATCGGGTTCAGGTCGGCATGAAACAGTGGCGTCACCGTGAGATTGGAAACCGAACGCAACTCGAGAAATCCGCCGAGCGTGGCCTTCGATTCGCCATAGACGCGCACCAGATCGTCGCCCTCCACCGGGCCAGCAGCCATGAAGCGTTCGAGTGATGCCGGCACCGGAGCGAAGGTGTTCGACTCGTGATGGAAACCAGCGAGTGCGACGCGAAGATGCCGGGCTGCAGCGTTGATGCGAGCAACTCTACGGTGACCGTGCGAATTTCGAATGTTATAGAGTTGGCGAGTCATTCAACGGGGGCCACATGAAGTATCGACCGCTTGGCAGTACGGGAATCGAGGTGTCGTTGCTCGGCTTTGGCATGTGGCCGATCGGTGGCACCCAACACGCTGGCGACTACGGCACCGTCGACGATCACGCGGCGATCGCCGCGATTCATCGGGCGCTCGATCTTGGGGTGACGCTCCTTGACACGGCCCCTGCATACGGCAACGGCCGTGCTGAATCGATCCTGGGAACGGCTCTCGGCTCGCGGCGTGGCGATGCCGTGATCGTTACCAAGTGCGCGGTGCACTGGGACTACGCCAAGGACCAGTGGGTCACGACATCAAACCGTGAGGCGATCCTCGCATCGGCCGAGCAGAGCCTGCAACGCCTGCGAACCGACCACATCGACGTGCTGCTCATCCATGTGCCCGACCCCGATGGTTCGCCGGCTGGATCGATGGCGGCATTCCGTGAACTCGTCGATTCGGGCAAGGTTCGGGCGGTCGGTGTCTCCAACTTCACCACCGAACAGCTGGACGAGTATCGCAAGCACGGCGTGGTGCAGGTGCAACAGTCGGGCTTCAACATGCTCGACCGTCGCACCGAGTCGAAGATGGTTCCTTATGTGCAGGCAAATGACATCGGCTTCATGACCTACGGCTCGCTCTGTCACGGGCTCTTCTCTGGAACCTGGAACTCACAGACGTCGTTCGCCAGCGGTGACTGGCGCGCGAAGGGCGACGTCTTCGGTTTGCCGCTCTTTGCGGGCGAGAATCTGCGCAAGAACATCGCCATGGCCGATCGGCTGAAGGCATTCGCGCAGGCTCGCTCACACACGCTGCCGCAGCTGGCGATCGCCTGGGTGGCGATGCACGAGTTCGTCAGCACCTGTTTGGCGGGGATGATCACTCCCGCCGAGGTCGATGACAACGTCGCCGGCGTCGATTGGTCGCTCTCGGCGACGGAACTCGCGGAGGTCGATCGCATCCTTGCCGGAGCCGCGGGCACCGAGGGTGCCGATCACTATGTCGTCAAGTAGGTCGATGTCGAGGTACCCAACGACGGGTCTGCGGAACGCTCCGTGAACATCATCGGCATCGAAACGATCCTGCCCGGTGACCAGTCGCCGCTACCCGAGATCGTCTTCGTGCGGGTGTACACCGACGCTGGAGTGATCGGGCACGGCGAGACGTACTACACGCCTCGAGCGGTGGCCGAATACCTCCATGAGTTTCTCGCCCCGCGACTGCTCGCACACGGGGGTTGTTCGCCAGAAGCGCTCTGGGAACACGGCTATCGTTCGGCAGCCCGGTTCGGTGGACGCGGGCTTGAGATGCGGGCGCTCTCAGCGGTCGATGTTGCCGTTTGGGATGCCTGCGCACTCGCCGCCGACAAGCCGCTGCACGTGATGTGGGGAGGACCGACCAAGGAACGCCTCTCTACCTACAACACCTGCGCCGGACCGAGCTACGGAAAGAGCTGGCGCAGCGGAGGGGCTTCCGTTGGACGCGGAAAGTACGAGGACTTTCACTCGTTCTTCAATCGTCCCGGTGAACTGGCCGTCGAACTCGTCGCAGAGGGATTCTCGGGAATGAAGATCTGGCCATTCGATCGGATGGCGAGTTTCCCGGGTGCACCGACCATCGACCCCGCGGACTTGCGGGCCGGAGTGGAGATCTTCGAGAAGATCCGAGCCGCCGTCGGATCGGACATCGAGATCATGGCCGAAGGTCACGGCATGTGGTCGGTGGCCGCCGCCAAGACCATCGCCAAGGCATTGGAGCCTGTTCGTCCGGCGTGGATCGAGGACTTCATCCTCGCCGACAAACCAGCGTTGCTCCGTGAGCTGAAGCAAAGCACCACGATTCCGCTGCTTGCCAGCGAATACCTGATCTCCCGATTCGAGTACGCCCCGATCATCGACATGCAGGCAGCCGACATCATCATGATCGACCCCACGTGGTGTGGTGGCATCACCGAATCACGTCGCATCGTCGGCCTTGCCGAGGCGGCACGACTGCCCGTCACGTTCCACGACTGCACGGGGCCATTCACGCTGCTCGCCGGCATCCAGCTCTCGTTTAGTTCGTCGAACGTGCTGTACCAGGAGGTCGTGCGCGCCTACCTGCATTCGGTGTATCCCGAGTTCGTGGATGAAATGCCTACGCTGCAGCGCGGCAAATACCTGCCTCCCACGCGACCCGGAATCGGCGCGGTGCTTCAACCTGACATCGTGAATCGACCGGGCGTCGAGGTGCGGCTGACCGGCAGGCGTTAGCGCGACGAGTGTTGTAGCACTCGACCCGGGCGCTCGGTGGTGATGGTGCCCTCGTCGAGCACCACACGACCATTCACGAACACGTGGGAGATGCCAACCGGACCTTCCGGGGCCTTGCCGAAGTCGGCGCGATCGATGACGTGTTGTGGATCGAGCAGCACGAGATCCGCGGCCAATCCGGTGGCGATGCGACCCCGATCGTGGATGCCGAGGCGACGCGCCGGCTCGTGGGTCATCTTTCGTACCGCATCGGCGAGTTCGAGCTCTCCCCGGTCGCGCACGTAGCGACCCAGCACCCGCGGAAA
>Ga0163212_1001419_pt1 | contig 10592 bp, 6 predicted proteins | sample Malawi_45m_30L_FD_113532 | JGI IMG/M metagenome (GOLD analysis project Ga0163212, IMG submission 113532) | Freshwater microbial communities from Lake Malawi, Central Region, Malawi to study Microbial Dark Matter (Phase II) - Malawi_45m_30L | ecosystem: Environmental > Aquatic > Freshwater > Lake ...
GCGGAACGCTATGATGAGGGTTGAAATTTATGCTACCTTTTACGAAAAACTAAAAACAAAAAATGAATGGGAGTGGACCTTGGCATTGATTTCATTGGGAGTTACGCTACTGTGGGTGCTATATCCTACAGCGTTGGACAGCACTACCAACTTGTGGTTTTATGAAAAAACCAAGTACCTCACCGACATTCCTGTACTGGGTTGGATTTTTAAAATTTTTGGTTTTTTCTTCGTTCTTGGAACCCTAATACGATTTTTGAGTGCGGTACTCTGGTTGATTTCTCCCAACCCAAAAATGGCTAAAAAAGAAGACGAGCCTTTCGACGATTTTAAAGAACTTTAAATTCCTGCCTGTAAAAGCATCTTTCCACTGGAAACGATCATTTGAATCCCGATGGATAACACCAACAATCCCATTATTTTGGACAGCGTTCTCAAGCCTGACTGACCTAAATACTTCAAGATTAACGGTGCTGATGATAGCACCAAATAAATCACCGCGGCTACACCAATAATGGAACCAATAATCGAGGCTTTTTCAATGAAACTTTTGGATTGAATCCCAAGGTTAATGAGTAAGCACATAGATCCCGGACCTGCCAATAACGGCAGGGCAAGCGGACTGAACGAAATATCTTCTTTGAGTCGGGATTCTTTTTCAATTTCTCCCTGTATATCGGATTTATGTTGCGAGTTTAAGAGCTGGAACCCGGAACGGGATATGATGATGCCGCCTGCAATTTTGAGGGCGTGGATCGATACTCCAAAGAATTCTAGAATGAATTCACCAATTAGGAACGAAATGATACAAACTATCAAAACATAAATTGCCGTTCGACGAACGGTTCTATACAAATGATCCTTCGGAAATCCGTTGGTAAGCGATATAAAAACGGGCATTGCGCTCAACGGATTAATCAACGAAAAAAGCGAAATAAACGAGGAGATAAAGAGAGTTGTCATAAAATTCGATGCAAAGGTCGGAATTCCGTACCGATGGATTACCTAAATAATTGTTAAGATAGTGTAATAGTAAAGCTTGTTTTTTTTCACACCTCGAAAAAATACAGGAAAGACCTTTCATCTTTTGTCGCCCTCTGCATAAGTTTTTATTGCTCTCAGTCGAACTCCACCAGCCACCGCCCTCGCCAACGATGTAGAATGTACCATTGTTGAGACGGAGCCCGACCTCCACCTTTATAGACGTAACCATCAGCAATGTAGCTAGGCTAGTACGAACCTTGTCGATATCTCCGAAATGTCAAGACAACGCCTGATTTGGGAAGGGTTGAAGGAAATTATCTCACTAAATGCACAAATCCATGTCCTATGGTTCCTTCTTCGGTAGTATACTTATACGTGTAAACCCCGTCAAGAAGAGCTGTGCCTGAATTGTCCTCGCCATTCCAGTTATTCTGATAGTTTGTCGAAGAAAACACCACATTTCCCCAACGATTGATAATGATTACTTCTGTATTTTCAGGTAAGTTTTCGATAGCAAAGAAATCATTGGCACCATCCGAATTGGGTGTAATTACATTGGGAAATTCATAAGGCAAGGTTGGCGTGAGGGGCTCTGGACAATCCAACAAGCTTATGTTTTGGGTGATCGTATCCGTATGGCAGTTAAATTCGACAATGGCGGTAATTTGATAAGAAGCCAAATCAGAAAACTCGTGCGTAGGATTTATGGCTGTTGAGGTATTATTGGCTCCTGAATTTGGATCGCCGAAATTCCAAGTTATTTGATTGATGGGTAACGTTGTTGCAATAGAAAATGTGATGGTGCTTTGCCAACATGAGTCGGGAGAAAAAGCAATGAGTGGACTTGAAAAATTCCGTTCGTGAACGCGAGCGGGCAAACCCAAAAGGCACAATCCGTTAAGCGTAACGGCATTACTCGTGTAATCGCAAAACGAACTATTTGGTGAATTGATGGCATCTAGCACATTGCTTCCCCCAATGGCAACATACAACTTCCCGTCTTGTCCTTCTTCGATTTGAAACGTTGGATCATTTGGTGTAGCTATTAACGTGTGTGAGGAGGCAATATTGATGGAGTCATACGTGGTTAATTTCAATTGATAGACTGAAATGTTATTGGTATAGTAGAACATACTTCCGTCGGGCGAAAAACTACAGCCGTATTTTCGAATGGGAGACGCAGGCGTGTTGTCGGTTACTTCAACGGTAATGGGATTCGACAATTGACCGCTGGTTGCATCAAAGGAATAAAAATCAATGAGTTTGCTATCGTCAATGGGCATGGCAATTCGATCTCCGGCGTTGTTAGCTTTCATGGAACCATAAAAAGGCATGCGCGGATCAAAATTAGAATTAGCTCCCAACAAAGCGGTTCCAACATTGCTTGAAACAGGCGCTGGATCTACACCGCATCCGTCTACTTTGTAGGCTAAAAATTGATCGCTTTCTCTTTTGTGAACAATCACCCAATAACCACGAATGGATTCACTCCTCACCACCGTCATTTTTTCGGAAAGAAAATCGGTGAGAAAAATATTCTTTTGAAGGGGATCCACATCGCCCAACCCGCCATTTTGAGTCATATCAACCACCGTGTAGCGTAATCCGTTATCCAGTTGCGGAACATCATACTCTAGGTCGTCCATCGTGAAAAGGTAATACTTTGTAGGATCTTCGGGAAATGGAACAATGAGTGGTCCCTGAGAACAGGAAAGAAAAGCTCCTCCAAACAGGTTAAATCCGTTGGGCATTGGATTGTGGTTGGCGTCCCAAACGCTTTGGCCGTCGGAATAGAAAAGCAATTGTCCGGTAGAGGGATTAGATACCGTGGCACACTGTTCATTGCTATAAATTGCAGCAGCTCCATTTCCCACAGGAGCTCCTGCTGAAAAATCAACCCAGCAATTATAGCCAAAGGTCCAATGGGTGTTTTGAAGCTGTGCGTGAACCGGAGCCAAGCCTATCAGCCACCATAGCAAGTTGAAATATAGTTTCATGGATGAATGCCCTTAAATTTACACCATTAAAAAACTATTTCGGCAACATTGTTGAAAAATCCAAAACAGTTCATGATGAACAAAGAACAGGTGTTGCTCAAAAAATACCAATCTATTAACTCCGAAAGCATTACCGACAGAATCGTGGAACCCTTTGGGTTTACCGAAAACTACCAAACCGTTATGGCTTATGAACCGGCGACTCAAAAAAACAAAACCTACAACATCGACCGGATTGGTTCGGTGGAACCCCTCGGTATATTCTAGATTTAACAAGGGATACAGAGGGACAAAAAAAAGACTCACCAATTATTTTAACTGATGAGTCTTCGCTAGTAGCGGGGACAGGAATATCCTGACGCTCCCTACGCTCGGTCAGGATGGACCTCGGGGAGGGCTTAACAAGGGAAACCGAATTGCTTCGCAACTCTTTTTTTTATGCCTTAATCCTTCATTCAACCCTTCGGCTTGATTCAGTTTGCGGCATAAAAAAACCTGAGCCAAATGACTCAGGTTTTCCTTGTAGCGGGGACAGGACTCGAACCTGTGACCTTCGGGTTATGAGCCCGACGAGCTCCCAACTGCTCCACCCCGCAATGTATTTTTTCATTGCTTTATTTCAATTTTGCCCGATTCGTTCATCGAGGAAGGTAAAGATAAAAGGTTTTTCGTTATCCACCAAATCAATCGAGTAACAATTGCTGCTTTCGATTGATAGCCCCATGTTTTTCAATGATGCATTTTAAGCCTATTGCATGGGAATGGAGGTTAATCCCCTGAACGCTCGACCTCGTTCGATCGAATAAATAATTGATCGTCAAAATGTCCTTAATTCTGCACCCCAATCCCACTTGGACATTGTTCAAATTTTGCGTGCCTCCCCACACTTGAAATCGGTAGGCGTAATTCACTCTTACCGCCAATTCGTAATTAAACGGGGCATAGCGCACCGGGGTGATTTTTACCGAAGGCAACAAAAACCAATCCTCGTTCAATACCACCAAATGACGGTAATAAACGCCCCATTCCGTTCTGAGCTGGGCTAGGGTGCCAATTTCTTTCCACTTCGAAGGTCCAAGATCGTTCGCGTAAATTCCGGAAAGCGAATTTCGGGTGCGGTAACTCAATCCCATTTTATAGGTAGGATAATTATACGTAGAAAACCGGCTGACTACCACATCCTGCTGGTTCGTGGTAACGTAATCCGGATTATACCCAACTTGCATAAATCCTCCCCCTATTCCCAAACTCAACCGATTTTCTTTGTTGGTTTTGATGTTTACCGCCCCTTCCAAGGTAGCTGTTGAAAAGGTAAACGCGCCGTTGCGCTCAACCAAAAGGTTCGTGCCCGCCCCAAACATCGCTCCGTCGCTTTTGCTGCCGCTGAAGGGAAAAGACAGGGTTGCATTGATGGTCTTGGGTGCTCCGTCAAATCCAACCCATTGCTGCTTTACCCCCAGGGCCGCTTCTACATATTCATTCAGGCCATGATGGGATGGGTTGATGCTCGCCCAATTCATGCCGTACCATACCCGGTTGGGTGCTTGCTGAGCGCCAACGGATAGGCTTAAAAACAACATCAAACCAAGCCCTTTCCACCTCATCGAACAATGCTTATGGTTCCTTTTTTGACAACCCCGTTGCCCAAATCCAAAAGAAAGTAATAAACCCCATCGGGCAATACTTTTCCGTTGCGCGTTCCAGCCCAAGCATTCGCCGATCCATAAGAAGCCGATTCGTACAGGACGTCTCCGAAACGGTTCATAATAACCATGCGGTTATCGGGGTAATTCTCAATGCCTGGAATGATCCACACATCGTTGCTGCCATCGTTGTTCGGCGAAAAGGTGTTGGGTATATTGAACACATTGCTCAAGAAAACCGTGACATAGTCAAAAAACACACAACCCGCGTAATACCCCATTAACATGTAAGTCGTGGTTTGAAAAGGAGTGGTTTGAACGCTCGGTAGTGTGGGATAATTGAACAGATACGAAGGGCTCCACATCAACGAGTCATAATTTCCAGTAGCCTGTAAGGTCACCACGGTCCCAGAATCAACGGTTTGATCTAGGCCAGCGGATAAGTTAGCATCGAGCACCGATACCGAGGAAATCGCCGTATCCAAGGTCACGGTTCCATTCACGTCGCACGCGCATACTACTTGAATTTGATGGCTGTTTTGAGTGGGCAAAAACACAAAAGTTCCCGTTGCATTCGACAACACCGAGTCACCGTTTACCCAAAAGGAATAGGCCGCATTCCCTGCACAACTAGAGGTCGCTGTAAAGGTGAGGCTTTCGCCTGGACAAAGCGTATCACTGACTGGAAAAAGTTGCACCTGAGCCCTGACAAGAGAACCAAGATGCACCATTAACAAAAGAATAACAAGCCGTTGCACAGATTACGATACCTAAGGTTTTTCGGGAGAAACATCCAACAGGAGCAGACTGCTTTACCCAAATTGTACGCAAACTACCGAATTTTTTACGAATTTTGGCATTATTGTCGACGCGAAGCAATAATTTTTAATACTTACATCATGCAAAAAATTACCTTTTCCTCCCTCTTGACCTTGTTGATTTCCTTGAGCGCCTTCAGTCAGCGCTTGGATTACGACCATTCCTCGAAATGGTTTTTTGGTATCAATGCGGGAGCCACTTGGAGTTGTACCGACATTCGAAATGAAAACGATGGCGGTTGGGGTTTTACCTTGGGGAAATCCTACAACTGGAAAACGGGAAGGCGTATCAGTTTTGATCTCAGAGGACGCTACCTGTACGGAGATTGGTACGGTCAGGACAACGATACCAGCAACTTGAGCGCTTACGTCAGCGGTCCACTCTCCCCGTACAAGGATACTTTCAACATGACTGTCCACAATTTTCTAAATGAGCAGCACCGTTTGGCCTTTGAATTAGTCCTTCACGCAAACCGCTTTACTGAGCGCACCAACTGGGACCCTTACATTTTTGGAGGAATTGGCATTACTTGGCGCAAAACATGGGGAAATCTATACAAGGACGCCGTTTTATACAATTATCCGGACATGTTGGCTAGCGGTGGTATTTCCAATACCATTAGCACCGATATGGACAACACCTACGAAACGCCCTTAAATGAAAACCAAAACGATCGTTGGAAGGCTAAATGGATGCCGAGCCTGGGAATTGGAATCGGATATATCGTTGGCCCAAGATTTTCAATCGGCATTGAGCACAAAACCACCTTTACGGGAATCGACGATTGGGATGGGGTGGTTTCCTCCAACCGCGTTAAAAACGATTGGTATAACTACACATCAGGGTATCTGCAGTTCCGTTTTAGAACCGAAGAAAAAGAACCGCATCAAGAGGAGCAAAACAACATCAATAACATCAATAACTACAACATCAACTGCATTAAACCGACCATCAGTGCAATAGAAACTTCGGTTACCACCAGCACCGAGAACTATTACATTCGATTTAATACTTCCGAGATTACTGCTAAAAATACCATTATGATCAGGGATGCGGGAGGGCTAACTGTTCCTTTTACCTTTGATCCAACCACCAACTCCGTAAGTTCCGGAGTGGTTCTCAAGCCTGGCATCAACCGATTTACCTTGTTCGTGCAAAACGATTGCGGCAGCGCTACCCAAACCCTCGAGATTAATTACAATGATTGCCGCCTACCCAACATTACTTTCAGTAATTTAATCAAGGACGGATCTACCACGGTGCAACAATCTACCTTAAACCTGAGTGCAATCATCGAAAACACCATGTCCTCCAACATTGCCCTCTATGTCAATGGTGTTTCAAGAACCCAATTCAGTTACAACTTTCTAAACGACGTTTTCCAATCCACCCTTTCTTTACAACCTGGGAAGAACCTGATCAAAGTAGAGGCTAGCAACCTGTGCGGAAGTTCCTTCGCAGCTACCGAAATTATCTACGACAATTGCGTTATTCCTTCCTTGAGCATGATGTCTCCATCCAATAGCGGCACCACCGTTAGTTCGGCCTCGCAAGTGGTTACGGTGTCAACTTTTGGTTTTAGCGGTAAAAATGAATTCAGCGTTTTACTTAACGGTCAGACCATGAACAATTTTTCTTGGGCGAACGCTGTATTAACCGTTCCGGTTACTTTAGTCAACGGCAACAACACCCTGACGGTCAACGGAACCAACCGCTGCGGTTCGGAATCTTTGGTAATCAGCTTAAACTACCAACAATGTCAAGCGCCTGTTATTACCTTGCAAAATCCTGCCAGTGTTAACGTTTCTGTTTCCAAGGCACCTTACACGGTGAAGTTCAAAACGCAAAACCAAAGCAGTATTAGCCTCTTGGTTAACAACTTGCCGGTCAAGAATTACACCTACAACGCAACAACAGGTATCCTTGAATATTCTTTTTTGCTTACCCCAGGCCTAAATATCGTAACCCTTACGAGCAGCAGCGCCTGCGGAGTTGATATGGAAACCGTCAACATTACTTACTTAACCTGTACCTCGCCCACCGCAACCCTAACCTCTTCTGGAGGAACGGTAAGCGCCTCGGGTTACGTGTTTTCTGCCACAACGAATGGCATAAATTCAATACAAGAAATTAAAGTAACGCAGAACGGAAACGCTATTCCCTTTACATTTTCTTCGGGCATAGTTCAAGCGATTTCTTTATTAAATCCGGGTACCAACACCTTCACCGTTACCCTAACCAATCTCTGTGGAACACAAAGTCAAACACAAACGGTTAACTACAATAACTGTTTGACTCCAAGTGTTGGCTTGTTGCAACCGATTGCAAGTGGAATAACGGTAAATCAGAACGCCTACGAACTTCAGTTTACCACCGCTAATGTGAATAATGCCTCTGAAATCACCTTAAAAGTGAATGGCAAGGCAACCCCATTTCAATGGTTGAACGGAATAGTAAGTGCCAGTGTAGTTTTGAATGCAGACATCAACAACGTCGTCGTTTCCGTGAAAAACGCGTGCGGCAGCGATAGCAAAAGCCTGCAAATTTCCTTTAAACAGTGTTTGGTACCATCGGTTGTTATGAACTCCCCAAACCAATTGAGTACCACCACCAACCAAAATTCAATAAATATTGATGTAGACGCAGTGAATTGCAACAGCGCAGCGCAAATTACGGTAATGCGAAACGGAACCGCTGTTCCATTCTCGTTTACGAACGGAAAAATAACCTTGAATCCGACTCTTACTCCGGGACTGAACACCTTTGTCATCAAAGCCACCAACGACTGTGGAAATGACATTGGACAGCTCAACGTGACCTATGACAATTGTCTAGCGCCACTGATATCGCTGAACACGCCTATTTCCGGGGCCACTTCCAATGCCACCTTGGCCATTTCAGCAGCACTTCAAAACATTGCCAATGCTTCACAAGTCATTTTATTGGTCAACGGAATTGGTGTGCCATTTACGTTGACTTCGGGTACATTGACGGCCAGCGCAACGCTTCAAGCAGGTAATAACACTGTGGTAATTTCTGCTACAAATTCTTGTGGAACGGACGTTGAAACGAACAACATCGTTTTCAATCCTTGTAAAGCGCCTACGGTAACCGTAAATCAACCCGTAACTTCAGGCTCTACGGTATCGAACGCCACATTTGCCTTTAACGCAACCTTGGAGAACGTCAGTCTGAGCAATCAAGTTATCCTCAGTTTGAACGGTAACGCAATCACAAACTTTCAACTAGTGAGCGGTCAATTAAGCGCTACCCTTTCGCTCATCAATGGCGTCAATACCATCGTGTTGAGTGCGAACAACGGTTGTGGTGCGGCTCAACAAACAACAACCCTTACTTTGAGTACGTGCAACTCTCCCTCTGTCAACATTCAAACGGCGAACGGTCAGACGGTTTCCAACGCATTGTTCCCCTTCACCGCCCAAGTATTCCAAATAATCAATGTTCAAGGGTTGACGTTCATGGTCAATGGACAAATTACCCCTATTTCCTTGGTTGGAAATACCGCAACCGCCTCAGTAACACTTCAAAACGGCCAAAATACCTTAATGCTTTCAGCAACGAATGCTTGTGGAACGGACACCAAGGCGATTCAAGTAAATTTTATTCCTTGCACAACCCCTTCGGTTAGCGTTCAAAATGCGAACAACGCGACCGTTACCTCAGCGACCTACGTCTTAAATGCCACCGTAACCGGTGTTACTTCAGCCCAGGTATCAATTACGTTGAACGGAAATCCCGTTAATAATTTTACGCTCAACGGCAGTAACCTGAGTGCGACCCTAACCCTTACCCCGGGATCAAACCACGTTGTACTTGTTGCTCAAAACAACTGCGGATTTGACCGCGGAGATTTGAACGTGATTTATGAAAATTGTACCACGCCTCAAATTAACGTTGGATCCATGAGCGATACGGTTACGCAAGGGATTCTTACCTACGCTGCGAGCCTCACCAACATGCCTTCGGTTCAAGGTATTGGGTTAACGCTCAACGGACAAATTATTTCCAACTATTCGTACGTGAATGGAGTGCTTTTAGCCAACCTAAACCTTGCGAACGGGGACAACACAATCGTGTTAACCGCGAACAATGCCTGTGGAAACGCCAGCAACACCCAACATATTTATTACGACCACTGTCAAGTACCGATCATAACGGTGACGTCTGCCTTACAAGCTAGCGATGGTTTATACTATTTTGAAGCAACCCTTCAACATGTCTACGATATCGAAGGAGTTTATTTCACGTTCAACGGTCAAAACGTTCCATTTTCCTTCAACAACGGTCAAGTAACGGCAACGGTCACCTTGAATCCAGGAACCAACACTTTTTACATCAGTGCCGGAAATAATTGTGGAACCGATACGGAAACTACCAACGTGAATTTTGCCAATTGCAATCTTCCGATAATAGTCCTGGTAAATCCCTCCTCGGCGTCTTCAAATGTGACAGTTGCGGCATATACCATAGCCCTAGATGTTCAGAATATCAGCAGCGCAGCAGAGGTAAATCTCACCCAGAATGGTACCCCCTTAACGGGCATTAGCTTAGCAGGAACATCGGTTACGCTTCCTGTAGCCTTACAGTCTGGAATGAACACCTTCCAGGTAAATGCAAATAATGTATGTGGAGTTGATCAAAATTCTTTCACCATCAATTACACGCCAAACGGCAACAGCAACAATGGCGAAAGGCCCGAAAATAATTCAGGAGGTCAAGGTTCACCCAATAATAATGCCGAAAAACAAAACCCACCTAAAGACATTAAGCCCGTAACTCCGGCACCTGCCCCGGCCAAAAAAGATCCACCCAAAGACGTTAAGCCCGTAACTCCGGCACCTGCCCCGGCCAAAAAAGATCCGCCCAAAGACGTTAAGCCCATAACTCCGGCACCTGCCCCGGCCAAAAAAGATCCGCCCAAAGACGTTGAGCCCATAACTCCGGCACCTGCCCCGACCAAAAAAGATCCACCCAAAGACGTGAAACCAGTAACGCCTGAAAAGCCCGTGATTAAACCCAAGCCCTCGCAACCTGAACCCAAGGAGACTAAACCGGAAGAAAAAAAACCTGAAAAAGGCGGGGGAAAATGATTGCCATTTCAGATGGAGGGGTTTTTAATAGTGAATAC
>Ga0163212_1001420_pt1 | contig 10591 bp, 9 predicted proteins | sample Malawi_45m_30L_FD_113532 | JGI IMG/M metagenome (GOLD analysis project Ga0163212, IMG submission 113532) | Freshwater microbial communities from Lake Malawi, Central Region, Malawi to study Microbial Dark Matter (Phase II) - Malawi_45m_30L | ecosystem: Environmental > Aquatic > Freshwater > Lake ...
CTCTTTTACTCAAGTTGCAGGGCAGGGAGGTGGAATTGCCCGCCCAGCTTCGGTTTCGGCCCGGCGAGGTGCTCTGGCTGCGCTACACCGAGATGGGCCGCGGAATGGTCTTGGTTCCCACGGCCAATCAGTCAGCCGCCGGAATTGCTGGTGGCGGAGGTGGCGCAGGCGGTTTGGCACAGGCCCAAGCCCATGCCCTGCCAAGTTCTCCAGCGATTGCGGGTGGGTGGTCGCCCTCGGTGGCCTCGCTTTTTTTGCGGCCAGCCGATTTGTCGGGGCTCCTTACTTTGTTGACCGGTGCAGGGCTCTTCGCGGGACTCGCGCAGCGGGTGCAGGGCCAGCCCGCTCCGGGCCCGCTTGGGCAATGGTTTGCGAGCCGACTCACAATGGCGCGGCTCACACCCGAAGCGGTTCGCCAGGCCATGCGCTCGAGTGGTTTGTTCACCGAATCGATGATTGCCCATGGCGGCGGCCCGGCCGTGGGTGATTTGAAGCTTGCCTTGCGACAGGCCCTGACAGAGATTGAGCTCGACACCCTTGAGCAAGGCTTAAGAGAGAAAATTGAGTCGAGCCTGCATGAATTGGAGTCGAGCCAGGCCGACTCCTTGGTGGCTGCGAGCCAGCGGGATTTGGTCTTCAATTTCGTCATTTCATTCAAGGATGCCGATCCAGTCCTTATTTCCTTCTTCCGGCCCAAGCGCTCCGAGGAGCAGCCCAATCCTCCCTCGGTCATCAACATCTACACGCGAAGCGAGTCCCTTGGGGAGGTCTGGCTCAAGACCGTTGTTTTCTCGGGAGACGTTCTTGAACTCACCATGTGGGCCGCGCAGACCGATGTCGCGTCTCGTGCCCGGCGGGCGGTGGGCGAACTGGAAGAGGAGATGGCCTCGGCGGGTTTGGTTTTGCGTTCGATGAGCGTGCTCAACGGCCGACGGCCTTCAGAGGATGCCCCGCCCGATTTAAAGCCCGGGGCCGTTCTGGACTTGAAGGCTTAAGGCGCGGAAGCGGGGTCAGGAATGCACAAAACACAGCGCGAGGCGGTGGCCTTGGAGTACGGACTGAACAAAGCGCCAGTGGTGGTAGCCAAGGGAACCGAAGAAATCGCCGAGAAAATCCTAGAAGAGGCCCAAAAGCATGGTGTCTATGTGGCCCGAGACCCCCAACTGCTCGCCATGCTTGCCCGGCTCGATGTCGACCAAGAAATCCCGCCCAATCTATACACCGCCGTGGCGGTGATTCTCTCTTGGGCCTATTGGCTCAAGGGCATGGAGCCCGGCGATGAGCAGAATGAGGGGTCAGACACCAAAGGGCAGGATCTGAAGGGACGAGTCTAGCCACCACGGAGCGCCCTAGCGCTTGCAAACTTTCCGCGGATTCAGCGCCTTGCCGTGACCTAAGCGTCGCCCAGGCCGCGACCGCGTCGGCCTGCGGAGAGTCGGCCGAGCTTGTCGTAGACCTCAACAGAACTGGCCGCCTCTGCCCCTTGAAGGGTATTGAGGGCACCGCGGATGGCATCGAGCTTGCGCTGGATGAGAATTTGGTTGCGCCGATGCCGGTCTTGGCAATCTTTGACGAGGTCGAGGAAAGGGGTCCAGGCCTGCACCTCGGGGCCGGATTCGGGAAGCTTGAGCGCCCCCAAACCCTGCAAGATAGACATTTTTTCCGGTTGATAGGACTCAAATAGCGTGAGATCTTGAATCTTAAGCGCTTCGAACTCTGAGTCCAGAAGAGTGAGCAGGCGCTCGGCCTGCCCAATGGCCTGCCCAGGAGACACCTAAATCATTCGCTCCAAGGCCAGGAAACTCTCGGCGATTCGGCGAGAATCCAGGGGGTAGTTGCCCTCTCGGATGGCCTGCTTGATTCGCTCGACCTTCTCGGAGTCGAAGTCGGGCCCGGCCATGGCGCGTTCCTGTACGCCACTGAGCTCGACTCGGTCATCCCGAAAATCGTCCTCGGGGCGCAGCGTTCTGGCGGCTTCCTTTTGATTTTCCTCGACTTTTTTCGACCGATTGTCGATGGCAAGGTCTTGGCGGTTCGCCCGACCAACGCTCGAAATGTAATCAGCCATGGTTGTGTCCTTTCGTTTCCTGACGCCACTTACTTTAACTGTTGTTAAGAGACTCGGCAGTAACTTTATTTACTTTAGCGTTTTCTCAAAATTTCTTTATTGCCTTAACGCATGCTTACCTGGGCCCAGCCCGAGACCAGCCCGGTGGTGGTTTTGCCCGATTCCATATTGCGCAGCTTAATCTGCTCCCCAAACCGACCATCCTCCAGGGCGGTCATCTTGATCGAAATGTTCAGGCCGGGCACGCGCTCCATCGCAAGAACCACTGGCTGGCCGCGTTTAATGAGCACGGCCGAGCGTAGATCCGCGGCTCGAAGCGGCTTTCCCGCAGGTATCGCCTTGATTACCTTAGAGAATTCGAGGCCCTCTGCGGTGGTGAAGTAGGTCTTTAGGGGGCCGGTGAGCGCGACTTCTTTGATTTCGAAGAGGGCGGGATCAAGGGGCTGGTTGGCTGGAATATTTGCCTTGGCCACGAGCACCTTTTGAGTAGAGATAGCGGGACTGGCTGTGGCCCGGGTGGGCGAAGATTTCTGCACAACCGTCGCATCTTTGGCCTGATTAACGAGAAAAATTGTCCATTGGGGTGCGGCGCAGCGGGCCCGAATCTGGCTAGGCTGATTGGGGAAGGGCCGGTCGAACTCCATCAACGTATGACAGGTGCTTGGCCGAACCCGAGGGTCAATCGGCGCGAAGTCCGCGGGACCAATGGGTGTTTTGGGCTTTCCGCCGACAGCATTCACTTGTCGGTCGAGCCAAGCGGATGCCTGCCTGTGAATCTCCTGCTCGAAATCCGTCTCTGCGGAGGACGAGTCGGCAAAGGCAGTCATTAATACTGTGAGTAAACAGGCAATGACCCAGGCGAAGCGGCGCTGGAATCGGGTCTCGTCCAGATCAATAAAGTCTTCGGGTCGGTGTCTTAGGCTCGGATGCATACCTGTACTAAAGCAAAAGTTGAACCAAATTTGAGTTGGCACGGCTTTCGCTCAGGTGGGGATCATGAAGATCCTTGTTCAAAATGGCGACACCCTCAGCGGACTGACTCGACAGGCCTTGAGCCAATCGGGGCAGACCAAGGCCTCATCGCTCGACTTCCGCTCGCTCATGTCCACTATTCACAAGGTGGCCGAGCGAAATGAAATTCGCGACCCCAACCTGATTTTCCCTGGCCAAGTAATTGATTTCACTGGTTTGGCCATGAAGGCGGGGCCCAACGCCGCATTCTCAGGGGCGAATGTCCCTGCCGCCGCGGGTGCGCACCCCCCGACAATTCACAACAACCGAGTTGCCGCCAATGATGTTGCTGCCGTGGTGCTTGGCGAGAGAACGGGCTCCCAGTACCGACTCATGGAGCGCACCCTGGATCGGGCGGTCTCGAAGGGATACATCCCGAAAGAAGATGTCGCAGATGTCCGTCGCCGGATTCTCGACATGTCACGCGAACATCGCTTCAACCCCGACGACTTTGCGCGGGTGGTTCTGATGGAGTCCGACGGACTCAATCCCAAGGCAAGCAATGGAAGCTGTCATGGAGTCATTCAATTCTGCGACGGCCCGGACCGCGGCGCAGCCAGCGCAGGATTTGGCAAGAACCCAGAGAAAATCTTGGACCTCAGCGTTCTCGAGCAGATGGACTTGGTTGACCGCTACTTCAAAGACACGGGCCTGGCTCAGTACAAGCCCGCCTCACTCGACAACCTTTACTTAACGGTTCTATACCCAGCTGGACGAAGCGAGCGCCAGATGCACCAGCCCCTTGGGGTGCCAGGCATTCAGGCCTCGGCGCTACACGTGGGTGGGTCGCAGGGCAATCCGATTACCCGTGCCTCGCTTCGCAAGGGTCTGATCGAGAATGCCACCGCACGACTCAACGCCTTCGCACTGGAGCAGGCCAATACGGCGCCCGTGCGGGTAAGCCGACGTGACGCATCGACACGCGATGTGCTCGCACTTCGTCATTAGAAATCAAGCAGACCAGGAGCACCTCAAGGAGAGTGGGCAATGAGTTGGATACAGAGAATTCGTGATTGGTGGATCACTGAGCAACAGCAGGGCGGCAAGTCTTTGCCGGTTTATGCGTGGTATGCCGATTGCTTCTATCGAGCCGACCAGTCATTTCTGAAGAGGGACTGAAGTGAAAATTCTCGACAACGCATTTGGAATCCATGAGCGCGCGCTGGCCGTTCGGAATCGGCGCGTCGAGTTGATTTCTCAGAATATTGCCAATGCCGACACGCCTAACTATAAGGCGCGTGACATTGATTTCAAAAAGCTCATTGCCGGCGCCGAGGGCGTGAAGATCAAGGCCACGGCGGATAAGCACTATGAGGTGGCCAAACTCGAGAACGAAATTGATGGCCTGAAGTTTCGCATTCCCTTCAACGCGGCCGCCGATGGAAACACCGTTGAGATGGCCGTTGAACAGGCCCAGTTTGGTAAGGCCACGGCCGACTACCAGGCCACCCTCATGTTCCTTGAGAGCCGCATCTCGGGGATTCGCAAGGCCCTCCGTGGCGAGTAACGACCGACCCTAGGGCCAAGGAGTAATAAAAATGATTGACAACATCTTCGGAATTGCGGGCACGGCACTCAATGCCCAACTCACCCGCATGAACCTGACGGCCTCGAACCTAGCCAACCAAAACACCACCGCCACCACCGAGGGCGAGGCCTTCAAGGCCAAGCGCACCGTATTCAAAGCACTCCTCTCGCAACGCGACACCCATCCCGGTGCCGCCTATGTTGGGGGTGTTCGGGTCGACAAGATTGTCGACGTTCAAACACCCAATCCGCGTGTCTATGAGCCCGGCAGCCCCCATGCGGACAAAGACGGCTATGTCTTCATGAGCAATGTGAATGAAGTCACGGAGATGGTCGAGATGATGGCCGCGGCCCGCACCTACCAAAACAACGTCGAGGTGGTGAATACCGCCAAGGCACTGATGATGAAAACCCTGGAGGTCACTAAGGCATGAGTATCAACGCAAGCACCTATCAGGTGCCCCAGACCATTCCAACCGTCTCGGGGCAGAAGACAGACTACACGAAGGTCCAGAACGAGGAGATGGGCCAACGGGAGTTTCTGCTTCTATTTACCACTCAACTCCAGAACCAAAATCCGCTTGATCCCATGGAGAACGAGGCCTTTGTTGCGCAGTTGGCCCAATTCTCGCAATTGGAGGCCACCACAAGCATGTCCGAGCAGATGAAGGAGTTGGTGAGCTCTATTAAGGGCGAGCGACTCCTCTCTGGCGCATCACTGATTGGAAAGTCTGTTGCAGTGCCCAACGGCCCAGCAGTGCTCAAGGACGGCGGAGCGATTAGTGGCGTTATCTCGGTGCCCCAGGGTGCCGGTGCCATTAACTTGAGTGTCTACGACCGCAGCGGCGCCTTAGTGAAAACCCAAGAATACGGCCGCAAGGCACCTGGCGATGTCACAGTGAGCTGGGACGGCACCAATATGAAGGGGGAGCGCATGCCCGTGGGCAGCTACACCATCGTGGCCACCGTCAATGACCTAAACGGCAACGTGACCAAAGTTCCCATCTCAACCCCCGATGTGGTCAAGAGCGTGACCTACAGCGCAGAAGCCAACGATCTTCTGCTCGAGACCGCCAGTGGCGGCTCGGTCTACCTCAGTCAAGTCAAACAGATCAATCAGTAGGTTTGCGCAACACACTTCGATACAAAGTTTCCTAGGAGCGATCCACCATGTCTTTCTATACCTCACTCACCGGCCTCAACGCTGCAACGGCAGCACTGAGCGTGACCAGCAACAATATTGCCAACGTGGGCACCACCGGCTTTAAGCGCTCCCGGGCAGACTTTGGTGACATCTTTGCCACCTCGCCCCTGCAGCGGGCTGCATCCGTTATTGGTCAGGGCGTATCGCTCAAGCAAGTCACGCAGGAGTTCAGCCAAGGAAACATTCAGTTCTCCGCGAGTTCTCTTGACCTCGCCATTACCGGCGATGGCTTCTTTCCGTTGAAGTCACCCGATGGATTGCAGGACATCTACACCCGAAACGGAACCTTCCTCCTGGATGACTCATTCGCAGTCGTTAACTCCGCGGGACAATTCCTTGAGGCCGCACTGGTCGACAGTAACGGCAAGGCCGACCTCGACAATCTGCGCAAACTCATTATTCCTAGGAGCACCACGGGCGATGCCCGCGCAACCAGTCTTGTTGAACTCGCTTTGAACTTGCCCGCGGAAGGCGAGGTGATCACCACGGCGTTCGACAAGGATGAACCCGAGACATACAACCTAACTACATCGGTGACGGTCTTCGACGCCGGCGGAAACGAATACTTGGCAACTGTCTTTTACGTGAAGACCAAGCGCGCATCCCCCGACGACCCGACCAACAAATGGCAGACCCATGTATTCATTGGCGATACCAAGCTCAATGAGTTATTGATTCAAGCCACCGACCAGAAAGGCGAGCGGCTCTATGTGAACAAGTACGGCGAGATTCGCTCTGAGACGGGTTCGCCACCCATCCCCCCCGAGGACATTGCCCGGGGCGTGACCAAGTTGTTTAACCTCGATGATCTCAAGGACCTCCAGCCTTCGGTGCCTGCGACCGCTTCGAGCTCGCCTCTGACCGAAGGCCTGATCGCCTCCTGGAAAAATGGCTTCAACATTCCCAATCAACTCGCGACGATCCTCGATGAGTCCCCGGTGGACGGCGTAACCAATCGCTCGCCAATTACCTTCGCGCTGAATGTGGATGGCTCCGATGAGCCGGTCATTGTCGATTTGAGCTACCTCAATCAACCCGGTGCAAGCCTCACAGAAGCCTACACAGGCGTAGAGATTGCTCGGGAAATGACCAACGCTATCAACAAGGCCTATGGTGATGAGCGCTACTTCGACCTCACCTCCCTCAAGGCCACCGATGCCGCCACCTCGGTCAACCTCTTTGAGTTATCGGTGAGCACCGATGGTGCAACCCCGAGTGACAACGACAAGTTTGTTGTCTCCCTGAGCGAGACGCGAACGGGGGCAGACCCGCTATTCGGAAGCTTTCGCCGACTATCGGAGATTCGAACCGAGGCGGCAGTGGATGCCATTCAGTCGCAAATTAACGAGCGGGCCTACACACTCGGACTCACCGGCGCCCAGGCCCTGGCCGCCGCAAACCAGTTCGCCTCGGTAAGCACGGTTGCCGCGGCTGGCACAACCACACTTGGCAACGTTCTGAGTGTCATCGACACCGAACTCACAAGGCTTCGCGCCTTGGATACTGCGGCCCGGACAATTGCGACCGAGGCGGCCGCCGAGGAGCGCTCGGAGAAGCAGTTGGTTACCTTTACCGCACCGTCGCCGGCTATCTCCGCCAATACAACGAAACAGATTACAGTCGGCGGCTCGCTGGTCACGCTCACCTCGACCGATGACACGGCTGCCGAAGTGGCGACCAAAGTGAAAGCCGCTCTCGAGGACGATCGTTTCGGCACTATTCCCGAGATTCAGACTCTCACCTTCGGCACACCCACCACCACAACCGGCGGTGTGATCACCGTGGGTGGGGTTCCAGTAACCCTCGCAGCAACAGATACCACTGCCGCGGCGGTCGCCGCAAAGGTCACCACAGCACTCCGGGCGAGTGACTTCGTTGGCGAGCGCCAGAAGATTACCTTCAATGATCAGCCCACTGCCAATGGCACCATACAGGTGGGAGGCGTTGATGTGGCCGTTCTTGGAAACATTAACCGCAAGGATACGGTGACTCTCTCAAATGCAACAGTGACAGGTAGCATAACGGTAGCAGGCGTCGTTGTTGCAGTGACGGCAGGCGAATCCGCCCCCACAGTGGCTGCCAACGTAAAGACTGCACTCGAGGGGAACACAACATTCGCCGCTCGGATTGTTACTGGGGGTATCACCGCCAGTAGCAACGTCTTGACCATTGAGTTTAAACACAGTGATGGTGGCACGTCAATAAATGCCGCGGAGGGCACACCTGCAACGGGTGCAAACCCAGACGTTGACACTCTTCAGGAATACGTTGATGGAGACAGCGTGACCGAGGTTGCCACCAAGGTCACCACGGCGCTCAATGCCGCCATTGCTGCTGCGGGAACAAGCACATTCAAAACCCTCGTGCCCTCGGGCGGCGTGGTCAACAACGGCGATGGGTCCATCTCCATCGCCTTCAAGCAGACCGCAGGTAACACGGCAAATCTTGCCTTTGTTGCCTCAACCACCGGTGCGACAGCAGCCGTCAAGACTGTTCGTGAGTTCAATGAGCGCACGATTGTCGACAACGGCGACGGCTCTATTACCGTGAGTTTCGCAAAGAACGACGGCAACGTTGCCGACATGACCTTTGCCGATACCGGAGCAACTGGCACAACGCTGGCCTCTCTTGAGACAGACCAGGCCTACGCTGCGCCAACAATAACCAACAATAGCGATGGATCACTCACCATCACCTACCTAACCGACTCTAAAGACGCGGCACCGCTGAGTTTTGTGGATACAGGTGTGGCGGGTGTTACCCAAAGGGTGGCCACCACTCGCGCCTATCGCCAAAATGTTGGAGAAAAGCAAACCATCCAGTTCACCAATCCGACGGTCGATAGCATGGCAGGCAAGTCGATTACCGTTGCCGGTGTAACCGTTGCTTTGGCGAGCACAGACACCACGGCTGCATTGGTGGCCACCAAGGTGGCCCAGGCGCTGCGTGCCAATTCATTCATTACGGCAAACCCCGGCCGCTCTGTGACCGACAACCTCGACGGCACCATCAGCATTCAATACTCACTCGATGACGGAGACATTGACGACACCGAGTTCATCGATGCCAGCTCTACCGGCATTCGCGCAACGATTAGGATTGACGATGAGTATGCCAACACGGACGACCTAACTGAGAAGGAGCTCGCACGTGGGGTGGCCGAGTCCGTCGCGCCCCTTCAGATGGCCGCAAAGATCTTGCTCGACGAGAAGGCAACCAAGGCAGAGATTCTTGCAGCCATTGAGTCCACCGCCAGTGAGCAGGCGACCGGCAGCCCCTACTTCAGTCTGGTATCAGGAGCCCTGGCTGCGGCACGGACCGAGGCGGCCCGTGCGTCGTCCTCTGCACTGAGTGTCTACGAGGCGGTTTTGGCCCAGGCCAATGGCCCCCAGCGAGCAGCCATTGAGGCCTACTCCAGCCGGTCGGCGACTGCATCAACAGTGCTGCAGGCCATTACCAACGCCCAGACAACGGCCGTAACTGAGACCAATACCCTTCGCACTACTGTGGCCGGGTTGGTGACTGCGGCGGGCGCAACAATTGCGAGTGTTCAAGACTACATCGTTGAGCAGTCGGATGCGAAGACGGCCGACTCCAATACGAAGATTTCTCGGGCCGATTCCTTCCGAGGCATTGAGGTGACTTACGATGCCGTGGCAGGAAGCTTCGCCTTCGATGGCCGATCCAATGACCAACTCTTCCTTGGGTCTGCCTCGGGAGGCCGAAACGAACTCTTTGGCCTTGAACTCGTTCCCACGGCTGTGGACTCGGATACTGGCCTCTATGGCGCCGTGGTCTATCCCAACGGAGACGAGATTCTTGAGCGCTCTCAGCAGCGCTATGGAATCAAGGTCACCTTCAATGACACCGACCGTACATTTGAGATCTCGTCCGGCAAGACAGGCGATGAGTCCAGCGTGAAGATCAGTGACGCATCACAGATCGCAAACCTGCTCTTTGGTTTTACAACGGTGGCGTCCGACGAAGTCGTTCCCGCTGCGACGGGTGCGAGTCCTGTGGTCTTGACCTCTGATGTCCCGGTTCGTGGTATCGACTCCAAGCCCGCTGTGCTGGTGGGCAACCCGATTGGTATCAACCTGGATAATAAGTTTGCCGTCGATGCCCGAAACGACACCTTTGTGGTCACGGTCGACAACGTGACGGGCTTAATTAAGATGCCGCGCAAGCCCGATTACAACATTGAAGAATTCCGTGATCTTCTGGAGCGCCGCGTTAATTCGCTCTCCGATCGGTTTGGTCGAACTGTCAACGGCGTTCAGGTGGAAGTAATTACCAACCCCGTGACCAGAACCAAGTCTTTCCAGTTCACCACCGGAACGTCGGGCGATGCATCCTTCTTGAAAGTGTCTGGCCCCAGTGTGTGGGGATTGAAAGATCTCGAGAGTGCTCGCGGAACGACCACCGAGTGGATTGAGCCGCTGCAGGCCACCGATGCCGACGGCTTCCCGCTCTATGTGGACCGTGACGGCAATGAGACTACCGATGCGGGTGACTATTCCGAAGAAGAGAGCCGAGACCTCTGGGCGCCTATCTTCCTGGACAAAGGTGAGCTCACCTACAACACGGCTGGTCAGTTGACATCACCTCTGTCTGCCATTCGGTTCAAGGACGAAACCATCGGCACATCCGGTGCGACTCTTGGAATCGCAATTAACTATGCAGGCTCTACCCAGTTCTCCAACCCGTTCTCGGTTTTGTCTCAGGATCAGGATGGCCGACCCGAGGGAGACCTGATTGGCCTTGACATCGGTGACGATGGC
>Ga0163212_1001424_pt1 | contig 10572 bp, 9 predicted proteins | sample Malawi_45m_30L_FD_113532 | JGI IMG/M metagenome (GOLD analysis project Ga0163212, IMG submission 113532) | Freshwater microbial communities from Lake Malawi, Central Region, Malawi to study Microbial Dark Matter (Phase II) - Malawi_45m_30L | ecosystem: Environmental > Aquatic > Freshwater > Lake ...
CGGTCAAGGTCCCCGACGCAACGCTCGGTCGGCCCTACCTGCGCCCGATGTACGACGAACCCGAGTTCATCGTGCACAACGTGTGGCGTCAGTTCGGCGGATGGTGGGACGGCGCGGCATCGCGCCTCAAGCCCGCACCCGACGCCGCAGTCGGCGCGGAGGTCGCCGCGCTTGCCGGTGGCGCCGACGTTCTTGTGCGCCGCGCACAGAAACTCGCCGAGGGTGGTGACCTGCGCCTTGCCTGTCACCTTGCCGACTTTGCGGGTTGGGCCGCACCCGACGACCCTGAAGTGCACGGCATTCGTGCCGAGGTCTACGAACGTCGCCGGAAGGCCGAACTGTCGTTGATGGCCAAGGGCATCTTCGCCGCGGCCTCGAAAGAGTCGAAGCGCATCAACCGGCGCTGACCAGCACAAGTGCAACCAGTGCCAAACTAACTCCCACCCACTGTGCGGGGTGCAGTTTCTCCTTGTCCAGCGACGTAGCCAACGCCAACGTGCTGACGGGATACAACGAGGCGATCACGGCGACCACCGACAACAGCCCGTGTCGTGCCGCAATCAAATAGAAACCGTTCGCGGCCGAATCAAGAATGCCGCTGGTCAACGCCCAACGCGTGGCCTCGCCCCTCGTGCGCAGCGGATGCCGCGTCGAAACGACGACCAGGAATACGAGCGGAAGGCTGACCGACCTCAACGCCACCAACGGCCACAACCCCGCATCCGGTGAGACGTAGTCGAACGTGATGAAGATGGTCGCAAAGCAGGTACCGGCGAGGGCGGCCAGCACGACGATGTCGGCCGGGGTCCGCTTGTCCTGCACACCCAGCGCGTCGGTCACCAACACCACGGCAAGCACCGCAACGACCATTCCGACATACGACAAGAAGCCCGGCCGCTCCCCTGCGACGAGACCCCACACCACCGGAATCGTCGTACCCACCAACGCCGTGATCGGGGCGACGATCGTCATCGACCCCGAAGCCATCGCGCGGTAGAACCCCAGCAGCCCGAGCGAACCGGCGACACCGGCCGCCCCGCTGATGAGGAGATCACGGCCGGACGGCACCGCATCGCCGATGAACACCGCCAACATCAACGCCGCGACGAAGCCCGCGCACTGACCGACGAATGTCACCGTGAACGACGAGGCGAGCCGACTACCGCGGCCTCCCGAATAATCGGCGATGCCGTAGACGACAGCCGTCAGCAGAGCGAATACAACGGCCACGGGGCCAAAGACTACGGTCAGCGCCATGGAGCACGTGAGATTCGGTCGCACCGGAATGATGGTCTCGAGGCTGTGCCTCGGCACCATGACCTTCGGACACCAGTGCAGCGAGGAGCTGTCGGTTGCGATCCTCAACCGGGCGAAGGAACACGGCTTCACGTTCATCGACACCGCCGACGTGTACCCCATCGGCAACATGTCGGGGGCTTACGGCGAAACCGAGAGCATCATCGGCCGCTGGATGAGAGGCCAACGCGACAACTTCATCCTTGCGACCAAGTGCTACGCGCCGACAGGGCCGAACCCGTGGGACCAGGGCAACAGCCGCAAGAACATCTTCCGCGCCGTCGAAGCCTCGCTGCGCCGGCTGCAGACCGACCACATCGACCTCTATCAATTGCACTTCTACGATGCAAAGGTGCCGCACGAGGAGTCACTCGCGGCCCTCGATGACCTTGTCAAGCAGGGCAAGGTCCGCTACATCGGCTGCTCGAATTACCTCGCCTACCAACTCGCCACGGCCCTCGGCCGCAGCGACGCGAACGGTTGGGCTCGATTCGCCAGCATCCAACCCCGTTACAACATGCTGTTCCGCGAGAACGAACGCGAGCTTCTTCCCCTCTGCGAGCAGGAGAACATCGCGATCATTCCCTACAACCCGCTCGCGGGCGGCTTCCTCACGGGCAAGCACAGCCCCGGCACACCCGCCGAGGGCACCCGCTTCTCGATCCAGGGCGACGGCACGGCCGGCCGCTACCAAGAGCGCTACTGGCACGACCGCATGTTCGAAACGATCGAGGTGCTGCGCACCACCGCGACGGAAGCGAACATGACGATGGCACAACTCGCCGTCGCCTGGCAGTTCACCCGACCCGCCATCACGTCACCGATCATCGGTGCAAGCAGGCCCGAGCAACTCGCCGATGCCGTCGCCGCGCTGTCGACCCCCCTCGACGCGGAACTCACCAAGCGTCTCGACGTCCTCACCCGCGAATACCGCTTCGGAGACTCGGCACGGTGAAGTTCCACGCTTCCGTCATTCACCCCGCCACCAACACCCCCAGCACGCAGGGGATCTGAACCGTTCGGTTCGACAACAGCGGACTCGCATCCTGCCCGCCCCCGGCCGGCAGGACTCAGGCAGTGACGCGGGCGTAGGGCACGGTGATCTCGAAGGGAATCACCACGTCGTAGGCCTGGCCGGGCTGGCCGTCGTCGCCACCCTGCCATCCGTGCCAGGGATACATGACCGCCCCGTTCTCACGCAGGACCGGTGCACCGCTGGCGTCGAACTCGAAGAAGGGACCGTGTTCGAAACCCTCGGGCACGGGCAGGCGGTCGCGGTGCGCGGCGCCGGGTTCGGCGGTTTCGTACATACCGCCCGTGCCGGTCCCGTTCGACACGACCCAGTGCACCTCGGCGAAGGCCGGACTGGTGGGGCCGGGCGGACGGCCGTGGTTGTGCGTCGACAGGTCGACCCCCTTGCCCGCGGTCCACAGGTAGAGGTAACAGATTTCGTCGCCGTTGGCATCAAGTAAATGGAAGCCCGGCGTGAGACCCGCATCGAGGCCGTTGAAGTAGTCGGTATAGGCGGCGAAGCGTTCGCCGAACGACGTCCATCCGAGATGGTCGGCGTGCGGGCCGACGAGGGCGATGTCGTTCATCGATCTGACGTGGTTCGGCGCGGCCGGAGTTTTCACGAGAACCGTGACGAGCGCGCCGTCGGCACCGGCAACGAGTTCGCTCTCCGTCACGCGCGTGTCGGCGAGTGAACGGGCCTCGATGTAGGGAATGCGTGCAGGTGATGCAAGTGCGCCGGTGACGACCTTGATGTAGGTCGTGCCCTCCTGGCCGAGATCGATCTTCTGGCCGCCGTCGAGACGAACGAAGTACAGCCTCCACCCGCCGAAGGACCATGTGTCGCTGGTGACGGGACCGGGGCCGTCATACATGCGCAGGTCGAGGCCGAGACGCTCTTTCGACAAAGAAACCGGAACGGTAGCCATGGTGTTTCCCCCAGTCATACGCGATTCCCCAACCGCGTTTTGTGGGCACGACGGGACTCGAACCCGGGACCTCTACCGTGTCATGGTAGCGCTCTAACCAACTGAGCTACGCGCCCTGAAAAGGCAACGTGGAGCATAGCGGAGGTCGAGAAAGTTCAGCGGGGCGGCGCGGAGAAATGGGCGCGCACGAAGCGGCCTTCGAGTCGCTCGAGACGACAGACCGAGCCCTTGCGTGTGTCGGGCCAGTCGACGATGTCGAGGCCGTACCATTCGAGGCGCTTCAAGACCGCGGGGATGACGTCGCCGTGGCTGCATGCCACCGCACCGTCCGCCAGAGCCTCGAGAAATGTGAGGGCGGTGTCGGTGTCGACCCCCTCGCGCAGGGCATCGACGCTCTCGACCGCGAGGGATGTCATCTCCGCGAGTGGTTCGAGCGTTTGGCGGCAGCGCAGAAACGGACTCGACACGAGACGCGGTGGATGCAACGGCGCGAGACGCGCCGCGACGAGACAAGCCTGTTGCCTGCCCTCGTCGACGAGGGGTCGCAGCGCATCATCCTCTCCCCACGCCGCGCGACTGCCGGCCTTGGCGTGGCGCACGAGATAGATCGCGTTCGTCATGTCAGGCGAAGAGTAACCGCATTGGCGAGCAGTCTCCCCCGCGGCGTCAGCACGACCCGGTCGTCGACGACCGCCAAGAGTCCACCGGCGGCCATTTCGTCGATATCACTGTGTTTGTCGGGCGCGATGTCTGCCAGCGCAGCGCCTTGGCGGCAGCGGATCGTCAATTGCAGGCGCTCGGCGGCAATCTGCTGGGTCGTGAGTTCTTCGAACGCGGCCTGCGTCGACCCGCCAGTGTTGACGAGGTCGACGTAGCGCTCGGGTGTACGAACGTTCCACCAACGACGACCCGCAGCGTGCGAATGTGCGGCACACCCGAAGCCGCGGTAGTCGGCCTGTGTCCAGTACAGCCTGTTGTGCCGGCTCTCGTGACCGGGCACGGCCCAGTTCGAGATCTCGTAGTTGGCAAGACCCGCGTCTTCGAAGGCCGCGTCGGCCATCGGGTACTTGTCGGCCTGGTCGTCGTCGTCGGGGTGGCGTGCGTCGTCGGCGGCGAGGGGTGTCCCCGCTTCGACGGTGAGCGCGTATGCAGACACGTGTGGTGGTGACAATGCAAGCGCACGGTGCAGGGTCGTCTGCCAATCGTGGGGTGTTTCGCCGTGAGCGCCGTAGATGAGATCGAGATTGAACGTGGGGATTCCCACGCCGCGAATCGCATCGACGGCGGCCACGACGTTGTCGGGGTTGTGTTGGCGACCGAGCGCGGCGAGCACGTGGGGAACCATCGACTGGACACCGAGACTTATGCGGTTCACGCCGGCGTCGCGGTAAGTGCGCAGCAACGATTCGGTGACGTTGTCGGGGTTGCACTCGACCGTCACCTCTGCGTCGGGCGATCTCCGTACGGCTGTGATGACCCGGGCGAGAGCGTCACCCGGAACGAGTGACGGCGTTCCCCCGCCGACGAAAACGGTCTCGGCGAGCGGCATCCCCGCGTCGGTTGCACGCCGCACCTCGGCGAGCAGTGCCGTCATGTAACCGTCGATCTGGCCCGCCTTGTCGTCCCAGGTCGCAAAGGCGCAATAGTCACATTTGCGCGCGCAGAACGGCACGTGGATGTAGACACCGAATCCGGCGGGTGGTGGTGTCTTCATGCTGTGGGGGGCACGAAGATGAGACCGAGCCCTGCAAGCTCGGCGGCGACTTCGTCGACGGGGACGTCGAGCATGACGGCAATTGCCCTCGTGTCGTGGGCCCGCACGGTGATGACCTTGCCGTTGAAGTCCTGGCGTTGCACCTGGATCATCCGCAGGAAACGCTCGAGCATGCGGAACTTTTCCTCGGGGTGCGCCGCAAGTTTCGCCACGTCGATGCGGATCTTCGTCGGACCCGTGGCACCGGGCTGGTTGCCTTCGACCGCGAGCGGATCGCGTGGCAGCAACTGATCCACGGAGACCCCGTAGAAGCGCGCCAGGCGCTCGAGGCGGGGCACGGAGATGACTCGTTCGCCACGTTCGTACGCACCGAGCACCGACGCGCGGAATTCGTCGTTGGTCCGCGCTTCGACTTCGTTGAGCGACAGCTTCTTCTGGCGCCGGATCGCGCGCAGCCGCTCACCAACGAGACGCGAGTACGGGGATTCGTCGAAGTCACCATCAGCCATGAGAACCCACTGTCATTTGTGGAGACCAACGAGGCGTGCACCCGCTACCAACGCCGCAGTTTGGGCACGCAGAATTGCGGGACCGATGTTGACGCGGGCGACCGACGTCGGGATTTCACCGTCGTCGAAACCACCCTCGGGACCCACGATCACCAGCCGGTTCGCTGCGGACGGCGGGATGCCATCGGGGTCGGCGACCGCGGCGCCCGACAGAGCGACGACGTCGACGAGCGGAATCCCCAGATGTACGGCGGGCAGGAAAACGCGTCGACTCTGCATGCAGGCCTCGCGGACGATGCGGCCGGCGCGGTCGTTGAGGCGGTCGCGTGCACCGGCAACGGCGCGCTTGGTCGGCGCGACGACGAAGATTTCGTCGACTCCAACCTCGACCAATTGGCGAATGGTGTTTTCGGGCTTCTCTGCCTTCACCGGAACGAATGCCACACCGAGGGGTTGCGACGGGGCGGATTCGTGCCTGATGTCGCCCGCGGGTTCGATCTCCTCGCGCCCGCGCGCCCGGCATTCGCGCCACGATCCACGGCCGTTCGTGGCGGTGACGACTGCGCCGTCATGCAGGCGCAACACGCGGAAGAGATGGTGTGCATCGGGTGCCTCGAGGCGGGGCACGTCGAGATCCTCGACGATGACGTGTGCCGCCGAACCGCGCAGAACCGGATTCACGAAAACGCCGACTTGATGCGCGACTTCAGTCCCTTGTCGGGGCCCGACACCGCGTCACCGCGTAGTTCGGCGAACTGGCGCAACAACTTCGCTTCGTCCTCGGTGAGCTTTGTCGGGATGTCGATCTGCGCGACGACGCGCAGGTCGCCGCGCCGACGCCCGCCAGCATTGAGATGCGGCACGCCCCTGCCCCGCAGGGTGAACTCCTGGCCGTGCTGGGTTCCGGCGGGAACGCTGAGTTCTTCGCTGCCTTCGAGCGTGTCGATGGCTGCCGTGGTTCCAAGGCTCGCCTGGGCGATGCCGAGCCGCAGAACATGGATGAGGTCGTAGTCGTCGCGTTGCAGCGTCGGGTGCGGTGCAACACGCACGTGCACATAGAGGTCTCCCGCGCCGCCGCCGCGCGGACCGACCGCACCGCGGCCGGTGAGGCGCAGTGTTGCGCCGGTGTCGATGCCGGCGGGAACGTCGATCTGGTACGTCGCAGTGTCGACAACGCGTCCGTCACCGCGACACGTCGCGCATGGCGTGGCAATGACCTGGCCGAGGCCGCCGCAACGCTGACAAGGGCTTGCCGTCACCATCTGGCCGAGCAGACTCTGGCGCACCCGACGAACCTGTCCCGTTCCTTGACAGTCCACGCAGCTAACGGGCTTGGTGCCCGAAGCGGCACCCGTTCCGCCGCAGTCGTCACACTTGAGCGCGGTCTTCAACGTGACGGGAACCGTGCCGCCGAACACCGCGTTCTCGAAGGTGATGTCGGCAATCGTTTCGATGTCCTGGCCGCGTGGCGGTCCCGCCGGCCCGCGCCCACCAAAGCCACCACCGAACGGCGAGTTGCCACCGAAGAAGGCGTCGAATATGTCGCCAAGTCCCCCGCCACCGAAGGGGTCCCCGGCACCGGCGGCGCCGACGCCTGCTTCACCGAAGCGGTCGTAGTTCGCACGCTGCTGCGGGTCGGACAGCACTTCGTAGGCGCGGCTGAGTTCCTTGAATTTCTCCTCGGCACCCGGGTCGTCGGGTTTGGTGTCGGGATGCAGTTCACGGGCCCGTTTACGGTACGCGCGCTTGACCTCGTCGGCCGACGCGTCACGCCCCACACCAAGGATCTCGTAGAAGTCGGCCATGGTCAGGGCTCCGGCGGTCAGACCTGGCCGGCTTCGCTGAGGCGGCGACCGAGTTGGGTGCTGACCGCCTCGACGGTGGCAAGCGCCTGGGGATAGTTCATGCGGGTCGGACCGAGCACGCCCACCGTGCCCAACTTCTCACCGTCGGCGATGACGGGTGCCAGGACAACAGAACACGCCGACAGCGGTTCGACGCCGTGCTCACTGCCGATCGCAACCGTAAGACCGCGGTCAACCACGTCTTTTATCAACGAGACCACGACGTACTGCTGTTCGAGGGCCGTGAGCACCGAACGCACGACGTCGACCGCGTCGAATGCCTGCGCCATGGCAGCCGCACCACCGACGATCACACTCGCATCGCTTTGATGCGGTTCCAGGAAACCGAGTGCTTCGGTACACACTTTGTCGACTCCCCCGTCACCGGTCGGTGCGAGATGCACCTGCCCGAAGGTGTGTCCGAATGCCGCGGCGTTGAGGTGTGCACTCGCGGCTGACACCTGGACGTCGGAGACCGTTTCGTTTATGTCGAACGACTCGCTTTGCACCACACCGTTGGACATCACCGCAACGACGGTCGCCATCCGCGGCGACAAGCGAACCACCTGGACGCTGCGCACAGTCGCGGCTTGACCACTCGAACCAACGACGAGGGCTGCGTACTTGGTCATGTCGGTGAGGAGACCCGAGGTTCGCTGCAACAACTCTTCGAGACGACCCGTCGCGTGGGTGAAGAACGAGCCGACGCGCTCGGCGGTGACCTTGTTCGGCCTGCCGGAGAGTTCCAGAGCATCGACGAAAAAGCGGTAGCCCTTGTCAGTCGGGATTCGACCCGCGGATGTGTGCGGTTGTGCGAGGTAACCGTCTTGTTCGAGGATCACCATGTCGTTGCGCACGGTCGCGGGCGACATCTTGACGCCCGCGACGGCCGCTACGTGGGCGGAGCCCACGGGCTGGCCCGTGGCGATGTACTCCTGCACGACTGCGCGGAGAATTGCGGTCTTGCGCTCGTCCAACATGCCGCATGTCAGGCTACTTGCCGGACACCGCCTTGTAGCGGGCGAGGCTCTCTTCGCGCTCGACGGAATGATCGACCATCGGCGTCGCGTAACCCGCGAAACCACCCGCACCGGGAAAGTGGATCTGTCTGGTTGGACAGTCGGCCAGTTCGGGCACGAACTCGCGGATGTAGGTGCCGTTCGGGTCGAACTTCTCGGACTGACTCTGCGGGTTGAAAATTCGGAAATATGGTGCGGCGTCGGTACCCGTGCCCGCGGTCCACTGCCATCCATGGTTGTTCGAGGCGATGTCGCCGTCGACAAGGTGCCGCATGAAGTGGCGTGCACCCCACTGCCACGGCAGGTGCAGGTCCTTCACGAGAAAACTTGCGGTGATCATGCGCATGCGATTGTGCATCCACCCCGTGCGCAGCAACTGACGCATTCCCGCATCCACGATCGGATAGCCGGTTTCTCCCCGGCACCACTTCTCGAAGCGAGCCTTTGCCCGCCCGTCGGTGTCGACGCGCATCGCCACCATCTTCGACTGCAGGTTCTCCCAGGCCGTGTTCGGCTGGTGGAACAAGACGTCTGCATAGAACTCGCGCCAACACAGTTCCGAACGGAAGTGTTCGTGGTCTTTCGTGGCCTTCGTGCCGTCGATCACGAGATCGGCGATCAACTGCTTGGGATGCAACAAACCAAAGCGCAGGTACATCGACAGCTTCGACGTGCCGTCGATACCAGGCGTGTTGCGCTTTTCGTAGTAACCGCTCAGTGCATTGTCGGCGAACCATTCCCAGCGCTCGTGTGCCGCGGTTTCGGTGGGCGTGGGCAATTCGACGTCGAGTTTCGGTCGTGGCGGTAGCGGTTGGGTCCGAACCGCTCCGGGAGCCACGAGCAGGCTGTGTAGCGGGTCGCTTTCGCAGAGAGGCGTGAGAAGGGGTGACCACCGCTTGTAGAAGGGCGTGAAGACCGCGTAGGGCGAACCGTCGTCCTTGGTCACCGAGCCCGGCTCGACGGCATACGGACTGCCGACACCGCCCAGACGCACGCCCGACTTTTTCAGCACCGCGGCGACGGCCATGTCGCGACGCCGACCGTACGGGGCGAAGTCCTTGGCGACGTACACAGCCTCGGCCGCCGCCTCGTGCGCCACGGCGGGCACAACCTCGACCGGGTCGCCCGCACGCACGACGAGCGTTCCCCCGAGGGTGTCGTTCAACGACTCCAGGGCACCGAACAAGAACCAGAGCCGTGCTGGGCCTGCTCGTTCGAGGAACACAGGGTCAAGAACGAACAGCGGCACACATGGTCCGTCGGCACAGGCGGCCGCGAGCGCCTCGTTGTCATGGCCGCGAAGGTCGCGGCGAAACCACATGACGCTCGTCATGCCTCCGATTGTGGCCCACGTTTCATCACCGTCGCCATCCAAGCGCAACAAAGCAGTGCGATGACCCCTCCGTACCCGAGTGACCATTCGGGACTGACGTGGTCGGCGATCCAACCCGTCATCGGACCACCGATGGGTGTCGAACCAAGGAATGCGACCGCACCCAGGGCGAGCAGGCGCCCCCGCATGTTCGGTGGCGACATCACCTGAGAGATGGCGTTCACACTCGCTATGAAGCCGGCACCGCCGATGCCCAGGGGCACGGCAAAAACGAATGCCAGCGCGAGGTTCGGAGCCCATGCGAGGGCGATGTTGCTGACCGCAAGAACGAAGACGGTCCAGTTGAACCAGCGCAGCGAAACGGTTTCACGACCGGCGGTCATCAGGCTTCCGATCAGGCTGCCAACACTGACGACGGCAAGCAACCAGCCGAACGAATTCTCGCTGCCCCACCGCGCGTCGGCCAGCTTGGGTAGCACGACGCTGTAGTTGAACGCGAACGTGCTGACAATCACCAGCACGATGAAGAGAGGTCGGAGCACGTGGTCGTTTCGGATGAACCCAATCGCTTCGCGCACGGGCCTGCCACCGCGCGGAGCGGGCGGTGCGACACGCAGGAGTGACACATCCATGGCAACGATGCCGAGGAGAATCGCGGCGAACGACAGGCCATTGATGACGAACAACCACCCCGTTCCCAGTGGGCCCACGAGTGTGGCGGCAAGCGCCGGCCCCAGGATGCGCGAGCCGGTCATCGCCGCAGTGTTCAGCGACACCGCGTTGCCAATGTCATCGACGTCGACCAGTTCCGTGACAAGGCCGCGCCGAGCCGGATTGTCGAAGGCATTGATCACACCGAGTGCGAGGCTGAGCACGTAGACGACCCCTATGTTGATGTTGCCCGTGAGGTCGAGCAC
>Ga0163212_1001425_pt1 | contig 10571 bp, 8 predicted proteins | sample Malawi_45m_30L_FD_113532 | JGI IMG/M metagenome (GOLD analysis project Ga0163212, IMG submission 113532) | Freshwater microbial communities from Lake Malawi, Central Region, Malawi to study Microbial Dark Matter (Phase II) - Malawi_45m_30L | ecosystem: Environmental > Aquatic > Freshwater > Lake ...
CAAGCAGGCGATCATGGCGGCTTACGAGCGTTTTTATCGTGGGGATATCGCAGCAGAGCTCGCCTCATCCATTCAGGCAGAGGGCGGATTGATCACCCGCGAAGACCTCGCCAACTGGCAGGTGAAGATCGAGGAGCCTCGCCAGGTGAACTATCGAGGCATCGACGTCTACAAGCTCGACGTGTGGACCCAGGGTCCGATGATGCTGCAGGCCCTCAACATCCTCGAAAACTTTGACCTGAAGGCTATGGGCTATAACTCAGGGCGATATCTTCACACCCTGTATCAGTCCATGAACCTCGCCTTCGCCGATCGAGACTTTTATTACGGGGACCCAGCGTTTCCGCCCGTTGAGCCCGTGCGCGGCTTGCTCTCAAAAGAGTATGCAAAGCAGCGTGCTGCGCTGGTCGGTACGCATAACGATCCCTCGATTGGACCAGGTGATCCCTATCCGTTCGAAGGCGGCGTCAATCCCTATTCGAAGTGGTTTACCGAGCGCCCCAATAAATCGACTTCGACCGAGGAACGCCCCTACTCACCGGGCGGTGTGACACCGACGGTCCTGCGTAGCTACCCGCTTGATGATCCGGAAGGTCCATTCTGGCGCGGCACTACCACGGTCGTAACCGCCGACGTCGAAGGCTGGCTCGTGTCCGTGACCCCGAGCGGCGGTTGGATTCCAGCGGTCATTGCAGGGAAAACAGGCATCGGACTCTCGCAGCGTATGCAGTCCTTCGTGCTCGATGAGCGCGAGAATCCATTCAATGTGGTCGCGCCCGGTAAGCAGCCCCGAGTCACGCTGACCCCGAGTCTCGCCATCAAGGACGGTAAATCGTGGCTCGCGTTCGCCGTACAAGGCGGCGATAGCCAAGATCAAAACCTGCTGCAGTTTTTTTTAAACGTGGTGGAGTTCGGGATGACGCCGCAGCAGGCAAGCGAAGCGGCTAACATGAACAGCTTTCAGCTTCGGGATTCTTTCGGTAAACACGAAACGAGCCCCGGCAGGATGCTGCTCGATGACGAAACCCCTCGGTGGGTGAGAAGTGAACTGACGGAGCGCGGCTACCGATTGGAATTCCAGCCGCGGACGGCAGGTCCCATCAACGCCATCATGATCGATCACGCCAACGGTACGTTCTGGGGTGCCTCGGGTAATCACGGCGAAGATTACGGCATCGCCTGGTAGCGAGCGCTTTTTAATAAAGCGGTGACGCGCCTGATCCCCTGCCCCCGCGTAACTCGTACTCTTGAGTGCCGCGTTGGTAGATATGGTCGGTGTCGAGCGCGGCGGTCTTGGCGTATTGGAACCCCGGTGCCAAGGCCTCATAAATGGGTTCGAAGCCGCGTTGCTCAGTCATGTGGAACAACTCGCGAAATGATTCGATTACGAAGTACGTCGCTTGCAGATCGGAGATGGTGTAGTCGGTGCGCATCGCCCGATCGACGTTGAGATGGATACGGTTCGGCGCACAACTCTCTAAAGAAAATACCGTCTCAGTCGGGCCCGATAAAATTCCTGCTCCATAAATACGCAGCTGCCCCTCCTCTAGAATTAGCCCGAATTCCACCGTGTACCAATACAGCGCCGATAGCGCTTTGAGGCGGTTGTATTTGAGCGCTTTCCAACCTGCTCGACCGTAAGCCTCCATGTAACTCGCAAAGACGGGGTCGGTCAGCAGCGGAACATGACCGAAGACGTCATGGAAGACATCTGGCTCTTGGATGTAGTCGAACTGCTCTCTGGAGCGTATGAAGTTCCCGGCAGGGAAACGACGGTTGGCGAGGTGGAAGTAAAAAACATGGTCGGGTATCAGCATCGGAACCGGCACCACCGACCAGCCTGTCAGACCGCGAAGCTCTTCGTTCATTTCTTCAAAGTTCGGGACGCCTCCGCGGTGCAGATTTAGGCGATCGAGCCCGAACATGAACTCTTTACAAGCTCGGTTCGGCATCAACCTCATCTGACGATCGTACAGGTCGTCCCAGATCTTGTGCTCTTCGGTGGAATATCGGCGCTGAGCGGGCTCGAGCCAGTCCTCGCTGAGTCCGGGGGGTCGATTGAGGGGTGCCACATAGACCGAGGCGGAAAGCTCGGGAATGACCCGGTAATCTGGCTTTATCCCCATATCGGTATCCCAACTCCAAAGCGCGTCTTGAGACGCCGGCGCAATATTTTAGGCGTATTTAGTGGCGCTCGGGATGACCCAAAGGATACCCCTCCAAAGTTCGAGCTCCGTCCGTTCAAACTCCTTGATCACTTTGTAGCAACTACACGCGTGGGCTAATAATTCCGGAGAGCTCTTGTTGCGTCAGGATGATGGGACGTCCATCACCGAGGGCATCGACCGCTTCGAGTAGAACGAGCGAGAGCCGGCGCGAGCCATTATGAACCCCCACACAATGGGTTAGGTTTCTAACATAACGACTTACCGGTCAATCGAGACGGATTTAGACTCTGCGCGATGGGTTTCTTTGATCAAATTGCCTGGGGACTAGAAGATTTTTTGGCTGTTGGAGCGTTACTTGTAGCCCTTGGTAGCACGATTACGCTCGCCTGGCGCGCCTCAACGAGCGGGCTCTATCGAGCCGGCGTCATGCTCGCCGCCCTCGGCGGGTTCACACTCATCTATATCAATCTCGCCGTCGGCATCATCGGCGATGAACAAAATCCCCGAAATCTGGTCTTCTTTGTGATACCCGCATTGGGGTATGTGGGTGCTCTGATCGGGCGCTTTAGGGCGCTTGTGATGGTCAGACTGCTGATCGGCATGGCCGCCGTTCAATTCTCGACGGTGTTATTGGCGCCTGCCGACATACTGCACATCATGATTCCCTTCACGGGGTTGTTTGTCGGCCTCTGGCTCCTGTCAGCCCTGATGATACGACGCTCTATTCGTCCATAAAGAGGGCTGCGCCCTCAGTCAACTCGCGACGGCTATAAACTTGGAATGCGACGAGCGTTTCGTAATCCACGATTCCCGATAGCGCGTGAACCTCTCCACTGACGATACCCGCCAGATCCTCATTACGTGGAGCCCGAACGATTGCCACCAAATCGAAATGGCCCGCCACCGAAGACACTTCGCTGACGCCTTTGACTTCTGCGATTTCTTTGGCAAGTACCGTACTGCGAAACGGTTACGCCTTGATCATGATCATTGCGGTCACAGACATCGATAATCTGCCCTAAATTCAGGTGACAGTCATACGGGCGATGGATACGTTGCCAGATTCTCGCCAGAAATGAATTTCGTCGCGCAAGATCTCGACGGCATCCCATACATCGACATAACGAAGATAAAGCGGTGCAAAGCCGAACCGCAGAAGATTCGGCGTGCGGAAGTCTCCGATTACGCCACGCCTGATCAGTCTCTGCATGACGCTATATCCGTCGCGATGAGCAAAAGCGAGGTGACTACCGCGCCGAGCAGTAATGCGTGGCGAGATCAGGGTCAATTCGCCTCCGAGCCCCTGATCTTCCACCAAACTGATAAAGAGTTCGGACAGGGCGATTGACTTATTTCGCAAGTCATGGATATCGACACCATCGAAGACGGTCAGAGCGCCCTCGAGTGTCGCATACGCGATGATGGGTGGCGTACCACAGCGATGGCGCGCCATCCCCTGCGCGGGAACATACTCATCAGAGAAATCGAAGGGACGTGCATGCCCAAGCCATCCAGATAGCACGGGCTTCAGTGCATCTTGCAGATCGCGGCGAACATACATGAAGGCGGGCGCACCGGGCCCGCCGTTAAGATACTTGTAGCAACACCCCACAGCGAAGTCCGCGCGAGCCGCGGAGAGGGCCAAGGGTACGGCGCCGACAGAATGCGAGAGGTCCCAGAGAATTTTCGCGCCCGCATCGCGAGCGATCTGAGTGATCCTCGCCAGATCGAACATTTCGGCAGATTGATAATGAACATGGGTCAGCACGACGAGGAACGTCTGCGAGTCGATTGCACCGGCGAGCTCATCGCGTGAAACCTGCACCACTTCGATACCCGGCACCAACCCGGCTAAGCCGTCCAACATATACGGATCAGTCGGAAAATTTCCACGCTCAGTCACGATTTTGTGTCGTGTTCCGCGATCTCGCGCTGCGGCCGCTGCAATCTTGAAGAGATTCACGGACGTCGAATCGCAGACCTCCACGTCATCGGCAGAGACCCCAAGCAACGGGGCAAGGCGTCTGCCCAAGGTCCGAGGCTGATCGATCCAACTATGGAGATTCCAGCTCTTGATCAGATCACCGCCCCACTGGGTCGAGACGACCTCCTGCACCCGATGAGCGGCCGCATGGGTCAACGCACCAAGCGAATTACCGTCGAGATAAATGACCCCCGGCGGTAGATTGAACTCCCCCCTCTTAGCTGCAAACGGATCGGCTGCATCGATCTCCTGGCAGTCTTGTCTCGAGATCATTGACATCCGTCGATCTCTCTTAGCACGGCTCGGACGGGCGTCGCCTCGATGCCGGCGATCGGTAAAGGCAATGCGATCAATTCATAGCGCCCTTCTTTGAGATGATCGAGTACCAAACCCTCGAGGATCGCCATGCCTGCCCGATGCGCGGCATGATGAGAGCGCAGTAACTTGCAGGTTTCCGGATCGATCGAGGGTGCGTCAGTACCAATCAGGCGACATCCCCGTGCTGCCAAGGTGTCGATGAGATCAGGGTCTATCGCGGTGAACCCGGAGGGCCAGTGATTCCAATCGGGTGTACGCATCGTTCGTAACAACACGCGCTCGAGCTTCGACGGTAGCCGGTCGAGGACGTCGGAGAGCGTGACTCGATCCCGCGCCGCACTGACGTCGCGGAGCTCGCACTCACCCACAAAGGCTGTCAGATCGAGTTGGTCGAGAGGGATCGCATCGTCCCGAACGTGGCGAGAGCACTCGGCATGGGTACCCGACTGCGTCGACAAAGATATCTTATGTAATGTGACACTCGAGCCTTGCGAGACGGCTGCGGTGACCGAGCAGTCAAAGAATGAATCACCAGGCCATACCGGCAGTTCAGTGCGTAACCGTTGCGAAATATCGTGCAACCGAATTTGGCCCACGCCTCACTCCCGTACGAGTCATGGCCTGAAGGGACCGTGTTAGTCCTTGGATTATGCCGGCAATCCCAAAGGTCGCTAAGACCCTGATATAATCGGGGCTAATCCAGGGGAGGGTGATGGACATGCTCGTGACGCCGGGGAACGGCATCATGTTCCTAGCGAGCTTCGCTTTTCTCGCGATCGGTCTGGTCGGCTGGCTCTCATTCAAGCGGCCCGACCTATCGGCGAAACTCTGGATGCTCGGATTTGTGGTCTCGGGGGTCGCGCCAATTTTAGGGGCGCTCGGCGGTACCGACGTCGGGCCGTGGCCCTTTGTCAGCAGCAGTCTTGCGCTAGCAGCTTCCTTCGTGTTGTTCGGGCTCGCCCTCAAAGCGCTCTATAGCCCCCACCTCCCGCTACCCGAGTACGTGGTCTCGGCGGGCGGCAGCTTCATCGTGTATCTGGTGTGCCTCAGATATTCCGTCAATAGCGGATCGGAGAGCGCGCAAATCGTACTCTTCGCCCTCGGTAACGGACTCGCTGCCGCTTGGGCGACTCACCAAGCCGTGCAACTCAGTCAGCGAAGTCGGTCACCTTTCATTATTCACCTAATCATCATCTTCGGTGTTCAGACAGCCTTCATTTTTTTGCGGATTCCTCAAGCGCTCGTCGTCAATCCGACGCGCTTGTGGGAGCACGACATCTTGAATGAAGTGGTTCTCGCCATCCTCAGCATCTGCGGCATCATCAAGGCGGTGTCGTACTTTGGTCTTCGATTCGAAGAGATCCGTGAGCGCCTCGAGTCCGAGACCGGGGTGATACGCGAGCAGGCGCAAAAGCTCGCTCAAAAAAATGCGGAGATTGCTTCGGTGATGCATGTGGTACCCATCGCCTGTATCGTGACCAACCCCGCACTCGAGGTCTTGTACCTCAACGCTCAGGCGAAACGGCTTCTCGGCCTCACCGGGGCCGACGAGAAAAATCGAAAACTTTCCGACTGGATGCTCGGGCTGCGAGGCGTCAATCAGCTGTCCTTTGTTGCGGCACGTCATATGCTGCTCGTGTCAGGAAATCCTGCGACGGCCGTCGCCACCGAAGTCTCGACGAACGGGCTCGAGTCCGACTCCTCGTCATCTCAGTGGGTGTTTCTGATCAAACCTGTCGACTTCTCCGACACGGTGATCGAGTCGGTATGGTCCGGGATCCCGCGGGCGGATAACCGAACATGGCTGATCTGCGATCGTTTCGGCCGCGTATCGAGCGCCCAAACGGCATGGGGTGAGCTACTCGGCGCCTATGCCGTATTCGATATGCCCGAGCTACGCTTCGGCGGCGTTTCCGAATCCCGCGACGCCAAAGAGTTGAATCTTTGGGAGTCTCTTAAGCGATTCGGCGCTGAGGGAGACAAGATCGAGCGCGCCCGTCGAGAGCTCCAATCAGGGAAAGCATCGTCGATGCTCTGTCGCGATACCACGGGAGCCCAACTCTCCTGCGGCTTCTTGCCGATTCGGCGAAACTCTGGAGAGGAAGCACTCTGGATCGTCGAGGTGATCTGGAAGCAGTTGCCCTCTTCGACCCCGTCGAAGCCGTCATCGACCAAAGAAGGAAAATCCGCTACGCCCGACAAAATCGAGGTAGCGCCAACGAGTGTCGACGTACCGGAATTTCTAAGGCGGATCTAGCGAGCATTAACAAAGTATTCCGGGATGACTGTCACGGACTCATCGCGCAACACCGGCGTCGATCCCGCTCACCGACGGGTTATTTTCGCTTCCTCGTTGGGCACCGTCTTTGAGTGGTACGACTTCTACCTCTACGGGGCACTATCCACGATTATCTCTCGCCAGTTCTTCTCAGGCGTCAACGAAACCACTGGATTCATCTTCGCGCTGCTCGCTTTCGCCGCAGGGTTTTTCGTACGGCCCTTTGGTGCATTAGTTTTCGGGCGGCTGGGTGATCTTGTCGGTCGCAAGCACACCTTCTTAGTCACCATCGTGCTCATGGGCGTAGCCACCGCCGGCGTTGGCCTGCTGCCTTCCTATGACGCTATCGGAGTCACGGCTCCCATTATTCTGATTATCTTGCGTTTGCTGCAGGGTCTTGCGCTCGGCGGTGAGTACGGAGGGGCTACTACCTACGTTGCCGAACATGCACCCGAGGGGCGACGCGGTCTGTATACGAGCTGGATTCAAACGACGGCAACACTCGGCCTCTTTCTCTCGCTGCTAGTGATCCTCGGCTGCCGACTGCTATTCGGCCCACAATTTGATGAATGGGGCTGGCGCGTGCCGTTCCTGCTATCGATCGTGCTGCTCGGTATCTCGGTGTATATCCGTTTGCAACTCGAAGAGTCTCCCGCTTTCGTGCAACTCCGTGCGGAGGGCAAGCTTGCCAAGCAACCTCTGAAAGAAGCTTTTGCCAATCGATCCAATCTTCGACTAGTCGTTCTCGCCCTATTTGGCGCAACGGCGGGACAAGCCGTCGTCTGGTATGGCGGACAGTTCTATGCGCTGTTCTTTTTGGAAAAGACTCTGCAAGTCGATGCGGCGGTCGCTAACCTCATCATTGCCGCCGCACTGCTGATCGGGACTCCCTTTTTCATCGTCTTCGGCGCATGGTCTGATCGAATTGGTCGAAAGACGTTAGTACTCGGCGGATGTGTCCTCGCTGCGCTCACCTATTTCCCAACATTCAAGGCCATCACGCATTTCGCCAATCCTGCTCTAGAGCGCGCGGTCACTGACGCGCCGGTGCGCGTGTTGGCAGATCCGACCGACTGCAGTCTGCAGTTCGATCCCGTCGGCAAGAGTGCCTTTCGTACTTCATGCGACATCGCTAAGACGGCACTAGCGCGAGCGGGCGTTCCGTATCGCAACGAAACGGCGCTCACTGGTAGCCTCGCTCAAGTGGTGGTCGGTACCGGAAATGATATGAAGACGGTCGCGAGCTTCGCCGGCGATACACTGATTGAAACCGAGTTCAAGGCGTCGGCCAGCGCGTTTAACGCCGCGCTGCGTAGCGCACTCGATTCCGCAGGCTATCCGGCCCGCGCTGATATGTCGCAAGTCAACTATCTGATGGTAGTGTTGCTTTGTGCGTGGCTCGTGCTGCTCGTCACCATGGTATACGGGCCTATTGCAGCATGGCTCGTCGAGTTGTTTCCCACTCGAATCCGCTACACCTCGATGTCACTGCCTTACCACCTCGGCAACGGCTGGTTCGGCGGCTTTCTGCCGGTGACGTCATTCGCGATCGTCGCTGCGACGGGCGACATCTACGCTGGTCTTTGGTATCCGATTATCGTGGCGCTCACTACAGTGTTGATCGGCGCGCTATTCCTCAAGGAGACCCATCGCAGCGTCTTGCCGGATTGACCAAGTAGTTCTATGACTTGAGCATCGCTCGAATCGTAAGAGGCAGACTTCGCTAATCTAGAATCATTACCTGTTTTTTGTGAAGGAAAACCTCGCTCTCCGCGTGCGCATCGAAACCCTCGACCTAGCTGTGTAGTTTAAATATCGTTTTCCTGTCACATGACATCTGACTTTATTCATTTGCCGCAGTCCTGTACGAATGCGGACTCGCAACTCCTGTCCTTTATCGCCAACTATCGGAAAGTAGATGAGATCACGAATCCCATCACCGTCGATATCCTCGATTACATAATTTGGCAATGCAGAAGCGGTGTATCTCGGTAACGACGACCCCGTTACCCGATCAAATACGCCAGAGTCATCGTTCAAGTAAATTATAGGGGTGCTGTCTTTTTTCGATGCGTAAAACACGATGTCCTGAAAACCATCGGCATTGACATCATTACAGGACATCCTATTTGCAAAGAGATTTTCTGTTTTCTCATTTCGGATTACGAGGGAATTCCTTCTTAATTTACCGGCGGAGTCAATCGAAAAGGAAAACAACTTGTCGGTAGCAACCAGCTCCGTCTGCCCATAGACTACGACCTGACCTTTGTATCCCTCCAGAAGCCTGTAAAGAGCGTTACCGTGGAAGTCGCTCTACCCAGAATTGACGTGCCGGAGTTTCCGCGGCGGACGTGATCTCGGACTAGCGCGGACCGCCGTTGGACCGCTTCAACAGTTCTCGATAGACCGCGAGGTTGAAGTCGGCTCCCGTTTCTCCCGTGTGCTTCAGGGGGTCGCGGGTTTCATCCGGGATACCCAGTGCCTGCGCAATCTTTGTTCCGGACAACTCTCGGAGGCCCTGCGCCCAGGCCATAGAGGGTAAATCGAGCACCTGGTAAAAATACCAGTCGCGAAATGATCTTCCCTCCCGGGACAGCCATCTCGAGACGAACGCCTGATCAAACCCCACGTTGAACGCGGTGAAAATCACGGTGCGATCGCCAACCGTTCGACGGTGGAAATCTTCGAAGGCTCGAAGCGCCTCGGTAGAACTGACGGCGCCTAATATCCGCCAGCGCTCCTCGCTAAAGCCATTGACCGCAATGGCGCCGGCCTGAGCACGCTCGGGATGAGCCGGATGGATGCGGATGAAAAATCTCCCGAGCTCACGACCGTCGACGTCAACATAGACGGCGCCGATATCGATCATCTCGTGAACGTCTGCGTCGAGCCCTGTCGTTTCAACGTCGATCAAGGCGAGAGCGAACTCTGGCTGCGTACGCTCTACGCTCTGCGCCTCGACGCCAGGCAGGTACAGCACTAACGCCAACGCGATCGCTATCGAATGAAAGGTCATGGCCTTTGATGTCAAAGCACTGAATTAGGCAGTGACAGCGGTTAGTAGACCAGCGTAGACCAGGTACGCATGTCACGAAGCATCACGCTGATCCGTTCGAGCCAGCCGCCTATATGTGACGGTTTTACCCGCCTCGGCATACACTCGCCAGTCATCGCATCGACAAGTCGCTCTTCCACCAGCGACAGCACACGAGTCGGGCCGATGAAGCCGATAACAAACGGCAATCCGATGATTAAGACTATCAAGCTCAATGAAAGAGTGAACCCAGTGACTGCCTCCGTGAAATAAAGAATGCCCGTGAACAGCGACAACAGCACGAAAATCAAAGAGGTCCAACTGCGAATATCGCCGTATACCGCAAAGAAGCGCTTGAGAATTCCCGGCGAATTATTTATGCCATCGAGACTCGAGACGCGTGGTGGCGATAACACTTTCTGCGCAGCCTGATCAGTCTCGAGATATGCCGCAGCCACATGCTCGGGGCTACCGTAGCTGTCTTTGATGGTACGGAGCACCCACTCTTCCGACTGATCGGGACGAGCGGAGCACTCAGCACGTAGGCGTGCTTCGGCATCACTGAGCGCATCCTGAATCAACGCGGGATCCGCGCCGCTTAAAGCCCGACGCAATGCTTTGAGATAGTCGTCGGTGCCGCTTGGTAGAGTCGAATCGGTGACGGTCATGACGCACGGTCCTCGGGCGTTGGATTCATCGAGTCAGATGCCACGGTGAATTGATCGACGAACTCGCGGGTATCGCGCCAGGCAGCACGCCATTCGGCCAGCACGACTCGGCCTTCGTCGG
>Ga0163212_1001426_pt1 | contig 10566 bp, 10 predicted proteins | sample Malawi_45m_30L_FD_113532 | JGI IMG/M metagenome (GOLD analysis project Ga0163212, IMG submission 113532) | Freshwater microbial communities from Lake Malawi, Central Region, Malawi to study Microbial Dark Matter (Phase II) - Malawi_45m_30L | ecosystem: Environmental > Aquatic > Freshwater > Lake...
CAGGTCGGAGACCTGCTCGACCTGGAAGCCAAAGGCGCTGGCGTAGAAGAAGGCGGCCTGCTTGGCGTTGCCGACGTAGAACCGGACATGGTCGACATCGACCAGCATCAGGGGATCGGTCGACGAGAGGCTGTCAGCGGTCGGGGCGGTGGAAAGGCTGCTCATCCCGCGAGTATAGATCGCAGCGATGCCCCGGACGAACTGAGCTCAGTACCGCAGAACGCTCGAGACCGCCAGGTCGCGCAGCGCAGCTCGGCCGCCCAGCCCTTCGAGTTCGATCAGGACCGTTGCCCCGACCACCTGGCCACCGCAGGCGTGGACCAGATCCGCGGAAGCACGAAGCGTGCCCCCGGTCGCCAGCAGGTCATCCGCCAGCAGCACGCGCATGCCCGGCGAGATCGCATCCTCGTGCATCTGGAGTTCATCGTGGCCGTACTCGAGCGCGTAGCGCACCGAACGCTTGCGCCACGGCAATTTGCCCGGCTTGCGCACCGGTACGAAGCCCGCGTTGAGGCTCTGCGCGATCGCGGTGCCGAAGATGAAGCCGCGGCTCTCGGGGCCGATCACCACGTCCACATGCATATTGCGGAATGGGTTCGCCATCAACTCGATGGAGAGCGCAAGACCGGCAGGATCCCGCAGCACGGGCGTGATGTCCTTGAACATGATGCCTGGCTTGGGGAAGTCGGGCACATCGCGCACGATCTGGCGGATCCGGTCTGGCATGCGGGTGTTCTAGCAGCCGCCAGCGCCGTTCGCCTATCCTCACGGCATGTCGAGCAAGCCGACGCCCCCCGCAGCACGCCTGGAAACGGTGGAACCCGTCGGCAAGCGCGTGCTGATCCGCAAGGATGAGGACAAGAAGATCACCAAGGTCGGGATCCATCTTCCCGACAAGATCGAGATCCCAACGCTCACCGGCCGCGTGGTCGCCGTCAGCGCCCAGGTCGAGCGCGACGAGGACTACCCGATCAAGCGCTACGACCGCGTTCTCTTCAATCCGCGGCACGGCATTCCGGTCGACTTCGAGGGCGACAACCGCCTCTTCGTGATCCCGGTCGATGACATCGTGGCCGTCTTCCGCAGGGAAGGCACCTGAGCGGTGACGGGCGCGGCGCGGGCGGTCAGGCCAGCGACGTCGGGGCGGGACGTGGTCGCGCAGGTGCCCGGCAGCAAAAGCCTGACCAATCGCTGGCTCATGCTGGCCGCGCTGGCTGAGGGCCAGAGCCTGCTCCGCGGCGCACTGGCATCCGAGGACACCACCTCGTTCGCGGCGGCGCTTTCGGCGTGCGGCGTCCGTGCATCGTGGACGGCACCCGACGAACTCACGGTGGTCGGATGCGCTGGCTGCCCTCGTGGCGGCAGCAGCGTCAACCTAGGCGACGGCGGAACACCGACGCGCTTCATGGCCGCGTTCGCCGCGCTCGCCGATCGACCGATCGTGATCGATGGCAGCGCGCGCATGCGCGAGCGCCCGGTGGCCGAGGGTATCGCGATGCTGGCGTCGCTCGGTGCGTCGATCCGCTGGATCGAGGCTGCAGGTCGACTGCCCGTTGCCGTGGGTGGTTCGCAGCCGTCCGGGCGCACCCTCGTGGTCGGCGCCACGAGCAGCAGCCAGTTCATCAGTGCGGTGATGCTCATCGCTCCGTGGCTCGAACGTGGTCTGGGCGTCGTCTTCACCGAGCCGCCCACGAGCCCGTCGTACCTCGAACTCTCGATCGGAGTGCTTGCACGCGCAGGGGTGCCGATCAGTGTGGAGCGAACTCCCGGTGGCGTGTTGGCCGGCGTGACCATGCAGCCGGCGCCCATGCGGGGCCTCGACATCACGGTCGAACCCGATGCGAGCAGCGCGATCTATCCGCTGGCCGCCGCGGCGCTTGTTCCCGGCATGCGGGTCACGGTGCCCGGGCTCCCGCGCACCACATCACAGCCCGACCGCGGTGCCATCGATGCGCTCGTGGCCATGGGTGCGCGTGAATGGACCATCGATGGTTCGACGTCGATCGAGCACGGCGGGCCGCTGCGCGGAATCACGGTCGATGCATCACGCTGGCCCGATGGCGCGCTGGCGATTGCCGCCGTGGCCGCATCTGCATCAGGGACCACGACCATCACGGGGCTGCACACCCTGCGCGTCAAGGAGAGCGATCGCATCGGTGCCATGGCCTCGGAACTCCGTGCGCTTGGGTGCACGGTCAGGGCGAGCGATGATGCACTGGTCATCGATCCATCGACCCGCCACGAACGCCCGGTCACCCTGCACGCGCATCGTGATCACCGCGTGGCGATGAGCCTTGCGACGCTGGGGCTCGTCCGTACCGGCATCTCGATCGACGACCCCGCGTGCGTCGCCAAGAGCTGGCCGGGATTCTGGGAGTCCCTCGCCCAGTTCGAGGGCGTGTAAGGTGACGTGAATCCCATGAAGGCGTACTGGACCTTTGCCCGAGAGTTGCTGGCCACGCCGTGGACGCTGGCGGGTGCCGTGGCGTGCGCGGTCGTCAGCGGGCTGGGCATTGCGGCTGGGCTCGGTGCCGCGCTGCCGGTCCTCGATCTCATGCTCGGCGAAGATGCCAAGGGCCTTGCCGGCATTGCGCGCGACCACAACGCGAAGGGCGCGTGGCTGCAGGTGCCGCAGTGGCTGCTCGAGCGCTTGCCGGAGTCGACGGAGACCAGCCTCGCGGTCGTGCTGCTGGGCCTGGCCGCGCTCACCGTGGTTGGGGCTGCCGCGAACTTCCTGCACCAATACCTCACGCTCACCATGGTCACACGGATCGTGGCCGAGGCCCGGCAACGGGCGTTCTATGCGGCGATCCGCCTGCCGCTTGCGCAGGTCGTGGCGCGCGGGCCGAGCGATGTCACCACGCGCATCCTGCGCGACTGCAGCGAGCTCCACGGTGGGCTGGTCGCGCTCACGAACCGCTCGCTGGCGCACGTCACCAAGGGGCTGTCCGCGGTCGCGGTCGCGATCTGGTTCGATTGGCGCATCGTGCTCGCCGCGATCGTCGCTGGTCCGCCGCTCGCCTGGACCCTGCGCCGGCTTGGCAAGCGCATCAATCGCGGCATGCGCGGCACGCTCGAGGCGCAGCAGCGGCTGCTCCTGGTGACCAACGAAGCGATGCAGGGGCTTCGCTCGGTAAAGGCCGCCACGGCCGAGCCCGACATGGCGCGGCGCTTTGCGAGCGCGAACGATGGTGTCTTGCGCAATGAACTCAAGCTGCGCAAGGCACGCAGCCTGGCAAGCCCACTCATGGAACTGCTGGCGGTGCTCGTGGTGCTTGGGCTTGTCTTCATCGCCGGGCGCGAACTGTTGGCCGGTCGCATGCAGCTCGATCGGTTCCTCATGTCGCTCGGCAGCCTGGCGGTGGCCGCGGGCAGCTTCAGGCCGCTCACGGCGTTCGTCAGCGACATCCAGTCGGCCGAGGCGCCAGCGCGGCGGATCCGCGAGATCCTGGACGCCGCGGCCGAACCCGGTGCCGACGGTGGCCGCGACGTCGCGCGCCTTGCACGCGCCATCGATCTCGTCGGCGTCGGCTTCACCTATCCCGGCGCCGAGCAACCCACGCTGCGCGGCATCGACCTCACCATTCCCGTCGGTGCGCATGTCGCGATCGTCGGGCCCAATGGCTGCGGCAAGTCCACGCTGCTGTCGTTGATTCCGCGCTTGCTCGTGCCCACGACGGGCCGCGTGATGGTCGATGGCATCGATCTCGACGGCGCCTCGCTTCGCTCATGGCGCTCGCAGGTCGGTGTGGTCTCGCAGGAGGCCGTGCTCGTGCAAGGCACGATCGCCGAGAACATCGCCCTCGGGTGCGAGGGCGCGACGCGGCAGTCGATCATCGTCGCGGCGCAGCGCGCGCATGCCGATGCATTCATCCGGGCCTTGCCGCAGGGCTATGACACGCCAGTGGCGGAGCAGGGCATGAGCCTGTCGGGCGGACAGCGGCAGCGCATCGCGATCGCCCGCGCCGCGCTGCGCGATCCGGCCGTGCTCTTGATGGACGAAGCCACAAGCCAGGTCGATGCCGACAGCGAGCGTCAGATCAATGACGCGATCCGCGAGTTCGGCAAGGGTCGCACGGTGGTCACGGTTGCGCATCGACTGAGCACCGTGCTCGCCGCAGATTGGATCGTGGTCATGGACCAGGGGCGCGTCGTCGATCGTGGCACGCACGCCGAGCTCATCGAGCGGTGTGGTGTCTACCGCGCGATCGCATCGAGCCAGCTCATGCCGGCCACGGCGTAAGCGCGGCGACCGGTCTCACGCGGGGTCTGCGGCGTCGCCACCTCGTTGTGGGTGTGAGCCAAACCCTCACCCCGGCTCGTTCGATTCGCCGCTTCCGTCGCGCTTGGCGCCGACCCCGCGCGTCACGGCTCGGTCGGTTCGCTCCAGCCGCCGCGCAGGGCGCCGGGCGCGACGGGGTCAACCGTGGCGGGTTCGCCGGTCGCGGCGCCGCTCGAGCCCGTGTTCGTGGCATCGGGCACGGCGATCGGTGGCTTCGTGGGCGCCGCAGCCGCGCCGTTGGTGGCCGCGGGGGCGGTGGCCTGCGTCGTTGCCGCCGGTTCGACGCCGTTGGTCACGCCAGGCTCGGTCACGACCAGGGGGGCCACGGGCACGTTGGCGGGCTGGGGCTGCGGCGCATCGCGCAGCGCCACCACGAGCGCATAGACGAGTGCCGTCGTCGAGAGCGCCGTCGTCACGACGAGCCACAGCTGCAGGCGGCGCTCCAAGCGATCGCTCTGGATCGTGCGGCGGCGCGTGGCTTCGGCGAGCGATTCGATGCTGCGCGCGTGCCGCTCGCTGGTGGCGCTGAAGGCACCCAGCGCGGTGCGGGCCTCGCCCAGGATCTCGGCCACGCGCGAACTCGTCTCGCTGTGCAGGTCCAGCTGCTGCTGCACCAGACCAAGCACCTGAGTCTGTCGATCGGAGCCCTCGCCAAGTTCCTTCAGGCCGCGCGTCAGCGCTGCATCACGGTCCTTCGCACGCTGCGCCTGGTCGATCAGCGTGTCGACCATGCGGGCCTGCTGGCGCGCCATCTCAGGCAGCGCGGACAGCGTGCCATCGAGCTGGCGGATGAGCTCGCCCAAGCGGCGGTTCACGTCGGCCTGGGACGCCAACTGTGACTCGAACTGCTGCATGACCTCGGCGGGCTTGATCGGCTCGGCCTGATGGACCTGGATCGAGCGTTCGGCGGCGGCCGGCGGGGCATCCGTGGTCGGCGTCGCGTCGCCGAGGAAGAGGCTGGTGATCGCACTGCGCAGGGGCATCGTGGCCCGTACTGTATCGCTCCGATGCGTTCGGTCGTTGGCAGAATCCTCGTGCTCATGCTGGCCGCCTGCGGCGACGGTGCGCGCGATGGCTGCCGCGGCGCCGCGAGCCTGAGCCCCGCGATCACGTCGACGATCATCGCGCTCGGTGCGGGCGACGAACTCGTCGGGCGCACCCCGTGGTGCGCGTCGGATGCCCCCGTCGTGGGGTCCTTGCTCGATCTCGATGCCGAGGCGCTCATCCTGGCCAAGCCCTGCGTCATCGTGGTGCAGCCGCCGGCGCAGGGGATCGATGGCTCGCTCGAGCAGGTCGCAGCGCGGCTGGGGGCTCGGATCCACGCCTGGCCGCTGGCGACGCTCGCGGACATCCGCACGATGGTGCGCGAACTGCCTGCGGCGCTTGAACCCGGCGATGAGCAGCTCGCCGCGCGGGCGAGCGACTTGCTTGCTGCCATGAACCGGGCGTGTGCGCCGATGCCTTGGAGTCCCGATCGCACGGTGCTCCTGGTGCAGGCCGGTGATGGTCGGCTGGCGTTCGGGCCATCGACCTACCTTGGTGAGTTCCTCGTGGCCTGCTCGGTGCCCAACGCGCTCAATGCAGGAGCCTGGCAGACGCTTGGCATGGAGGAGATGGTCACGATCAAGCCTGCGGTGGTGGTCACGATCGGCTCGGCGCCATCGCCATGGACGCAGGAGCTGGCGCTCCGCACGCGAGCCGTCATCGTCAATGTGGATGACGATGCGTTGCTCGTGCCCTCGGGCAGTTTGGGCGCGAGTCTTGAGCGTGTGCGCTCGGCACTCACGCAGGTGGGGGCAGCGCGATGACGCTCACGCGATCCCGAACCGCAGCGTGGTTCCTCGTCACCGCGATCGCAGCACTCGCGATCGTGCTTCGACTCATGCTCGGTGCGCGTGGCTGGGCATGGCCAACCCCTGACATCGTGGACCTTCGTCTGGGCGCGCTGGCCAGTGCGACCGTGGCCGGTGCGAGCTTGGGTCTTTCGGGCGTGCTGCTGCAAGCGCTGCTTCGCAACCCCTTGGCCTCGCCCTTTGTGCTGGGGCTGTCGTCGGGTGCCGGGCTCGCTGTCTCGGTCGGTGCGCTCGCGGTGAGCTGGGGCGCCGCATGGGTCATGGCCGACGGCGGCATGGTGGCGGCCACCGTGGGTTCGGCGGTTGCGCTGATCGTTGTGGTGGCAGCGGGGCGCAGGCATGGCACGATCGATCCCGTGACCTTGCTCCTAGCCGGCGTGGTCGTGGCGAGCGTGGCGGGTGCGCTCACGATCCTCGTGCAGTACCTGATGCCGCCGTCATCACGGGGTGACCTGATGGCGTGGGCCATGGGGCGGATTCCCGAACTGCCTGAGCGTGTGCCGCTCGTGGTGGGCGCGGCGCTGCTCGCTGCGGTCAGTTGGTGGTCGGTCGCGCGAGCGCGATGGCTCGATGCGGCGTGCACCGCCGACGACGAAGCGATGAGCCTGGGGGTCGATCTTCCCGCACTGCGCTGGCGACTCGTCGTGCTCAGCGGTGCGCTGGCGGGTTCGAGCGTCGTGCTCTGCGGGCCGATCGCCTTCGTGGGTTTCGTCGCGCCGCACGTGGCACGGCTCATGCTGGGCGCAGGGCACCGCGGGCTGGTCGTGGCGTCGCCCGTGCTTGGCGCGGCCCTGTTGATTGCAGCCGATGCCCTGCGACTTGCCGTGCCTCTGCCGGGCGCGGGCAAACTGCCGGTGGCGGTCGTCACGGCGATCCTGGGCGGGCCCATCTTTTTGTGGGTGCTGCGGCGGCAAGGGGGGCGCGTCACATGAGCCTGGTCATCGATGCCCTGTCGGTCTGGCACGGCAAGCGCGAAGCGGTGCGAGGTATCACCGTCAGCGCAGACGCTGGTCGCATCGTGGCGGTGATCGGCCGCAACGGCAGTGGCAAGAGTTCGCTGGTGCGCGCGCTCGCTGGCGTGCATGCAGGCCGGCGCTCGGGCTCGGTCGTGTGGAGGGGGCGTGAGCTCACGAGCTGCTCCGCAGCCGATCGAGCGCGCTCCGTCGCCTACGTCGCGCAGCGACCGCTCGTGGCTGCTGACTTCACGGCGCGCGAGGTGATCGGCCTGGCCGGCGCCGTCCTGCCGCGATCCACCGAGCACCTCGAGCGCGCCATCGATGCCCTGGCCGTGCGCGAACTGGTGGATCGGCCGTTCGCGGCGCTTTCCGGCGGTGAGCAGCAGCGCGTGGTCTTGGCGCGAGCCCTCGCGCAGCACGACCTTGGCGGCTTGCTCATCCTCGATGAGCCCTTCAACGCCATGGACCTTTCCGAACAGCACCGTGTGGCTGGTGCGCTGCAATGCCTAGCCAGCGCGGGAAGCCTGGTGCTGGTGGTGCTGCATGACCTGGCGCTGGCGGATGCCTTGGCGCACGAGGTCTGGTGGATGGAAGCGGGTCGCCTGCGGGCAAGCGGGCCACGGGAGTCCGTGCTCGGCGAAGCCGCACTCGGCGCGGGCTTCGGCGTGGCCTTTGAGCGGGTCGGCGGCAACCTGCGGTCGATCGTCGCGCCGCGCTGCGAGCCGACCGCAGGCTAGGATCCGTAAGCCGTGACGCAGTCGATCGTCATCTTCATCCTGATCGCCGTCTTTCAGGCGGTGGCTGGCTACTACGCGAAGAAGGCCAAGCAGAAGCAGGCCGCAGCCGATGCCGCAGGTCGCGGCGAAGGTTCGGGTGTCGGAGCCTCGCCATCGCTCGACGGCACCCGCCCCGTGCAGGTCAACAGCGTGCGCCCCATGAATGCCGGCCAGGCGACTGCGGTCGCGCGCTTGATCGAGCAAGGCAACATGGCCGAAGCCGTGATGGCGCTGCGGGCGATCTGCAACATCGGGCTCGCCGAAGCGCGTGATGTGATCAATCAGTTCCCCGCGCGCGGGTTCCCCGCGGAGCTGCTGCCCTCGGGCGGCGTGTCGCAACGGTCCGTGGTGGCAGCAGCGCCGCCGCCGCCGGTCAGTGACGAGTTCGATCCCGAGGCCGCCTCGCAAGAGGGCGAAGACGATGAGAGCAACGATGCACGGAACTCCCTCGCTGGAGTGCGCGCGGCCGTCGACGAGGTGCGCGCTGAAGTCCAGTCGGTGATCGGCCAGGCGCTTCGCGCTGCGGGCGTTGAGCGGACCGCTCCTGCACCTGCACAAGGTTCGGTCCCCGCGGTCGCGGCCTCGGCAGCGTCGGCTACCCCGGCTGCTCCGGTGGCGCGGGCTGCGCCGCCCGCTGCGGTCGAAGCATCGTCCACACCGACGGCGCTTCGTCGGCACGAGCGTGGAGCGATGGCCGAGTCGGTAGCTGGCCTGATCAGGTCGCGGCAGGGCGCGCGCCAGGCGATCCTGATGTCCGAGATCCTCGGGCCGCCACGGGCGTTCAAGCCCCTCCGGTAGAGCCGTTGGGCTCGCACCGCCTGCGGCACCGTGGGCTGTTCCGCCGCCAAGCGAGGCGATTTGCCGCATGATCGCTGCAAGATCGCTACACTTCCGCCCCAACATGATCGACATCCGCAAACTCGAGTCGTTGGTCCGCCTGATGGTCGAGAACGACCTCACCGAACTAGACCTCAAGGACGGTGAAGAGACCGTGACCGTCAAGCGCGGTGGCAAGCCTGTGGTGCTCGCCGCTCCAGCAGCGGCTTCCACGATGGCGCTTCCCGCCGCTCCCGCTGCGGCGGCTGCCCCGGCTGCTGCAGCACCCGCCGCGGCCCCAGCGGCCTCCAAGGCCGATGACGACGCCGGTTGCATCGCCGTCGAAAGCCCGATGGTCGGCACGTTCTACGCCACGCCCGGCCCGGACAAGCCGCCGTTCGCGCAGGTCGGCACGCAGGTCGGCCCCGAGTCGATCGTCTGCCTCGTCGAGGCCATGAAGATCTTCAACGAGATCAAGGCCGAGAAGTCCGGCACCATCCACAAGATCCTGGTCAAGAGCGGCCAGCCGGTCGAGTTCGGCCAGAAGCTCTTCCTGATCAAGCCGTCCTGACCGGGCGGAACCACCACCATGTTCAAACGAATCCTGATCGCCAACCGCGGCGAGATCGCGCTACGGATCATCCGCGCCTGCCGTGAGCTCGGTGTCGAGACCGTCTGCGTGCACAGCCAGGCCGATGCCGGCGGCACGTGGCTCGAGCAGGCGGACCGCACGGTCTGCATTGGTCCGGGCCCATCCAAGGACTCGTACCTTCGCATCGACCGCATCATTGCTGCGGCCGAACTCACGCATGCCGATGCCATCCACCCTGGCTACGGCTTCCTGAGCGAGAACGGCCACTTCGCCGAGGTGGTGCGTGACTCGGGCTTCACGTTCATCGGTCCGAGCCCCGAGGCCATGAACCTGCTCGGCGACAAGGTCAACTGCAAGCGCATGGCCAAGCAGAGCGGCACGCCGATCTTCCCGGGCACCGATGGCGGCATCGAGGACCTTGAGGAAGCCGTGAAGGTCGCTGCCGAGATCGGCTACCCGGTCATCGTCAAGGCCGCTGGCGGCGGCGGCGGTCGCGGCATGCGCATCGCGCGTGATGAGGCCGAACTGCGTGCTGGCGTCGACAGCGCGCGCCAGGAAGCCGCCGCGGCGTTTGGCAACCCGATGGTCTACGTCGAGAAGTACCTCGAGCAGGCGCGCCACTTCGAGGTGCAGGTCATCGGCGACAACCACGGCAACTCGATCCACCTGTACGAGCGCGACTGCAGCAGCCAGCGTCGTCACCAGAAGCTGATCGAGGAAGCCCCCGCGCCGGGCGTGGATCCCGCCAAGCGCGACCGCGTCTGCGCAAGCGCAGCGGCGCTCATCCGCAATGCCAAGTACTGCGGCGCGGCGACCTGCGAGTTCCTGATGGACAAGGATCAGAACTTCTACATGCTCGAGGTCAACACTCGCGTGCAGGTGGAACACCCCATCAGCGAGGCGATCACCGGCGTCGACATCGTGCAGACGGGCATCCGCGTGGCGGCAGGGGAAAAGCTTCCCTATCGCCAGGAGGACATCCGCATCAACGGCCACGCGATCGAGTTCCGCATCAACGCCGAGGACCCCGACCGCAACTTCATGCCGCAGGCTGGCCTCGTCGAGACCTGGGCACCGCCTGGTGGCCCTGGCATCCGCATGGACAGCCATGTGCGCGGCGGCTACCGCGTGCCGCCCAACTACGACAGCATGGTCGGCAAGCTCATCGTGCATGCGCCGGACCGCGCCACCTGCATCCAGCGATCGCTCGGCGCGCTCAAGGAGTTCAAGGTCGGCCCGATCAAGACCACGATCCCGCTGCACATGCGGCTCCTGCGCGAACCGCAGTTCG
>Ga0163212_1001429_pt1 | contig 10556 bp, 11 predicted proteins | sample Malawi_45m_30L_FD_113532 | JGI IMG/M metagenome (GOLD analysis project Ga0163212, IMG submission 113532) | Freshwater microbial communities from Lake Malawi, Central Region, Malawi to study Microbial Dark Matter (Phase II) - Malawi_45m_30L | ecosystem: Environmental > Aquatic > Freshwater > Lake...
ATGCCTCAAGGGTGATCTGCGGGCGCTGCTTGAGCAATTGCCCGAGCTGCAGGGCCGCGTGCTCAAGATGCGCTACGGCATCGAGGGGCCCGGCGGCGAGGAGCTGCCCGAGCCGATGAGCCTGACGGGCATCGGACGGGTGCTTGGCATCAGCCGCGATCGGGTGCGCAACCTCGAGCGCGATGGCTTGGCCAACCTGCGCCGCCTGAGCGAGGCGGTCGAGGCCTACGTGGCCTGCTGAAGGCTCAGCCTGGTTCCAGCTGAATGGTGCTGTGGGCGATGCCCAGTTCGGCGAGCTGATGTTTCGCCTCATGCAGCAGCGCCATGTCATCGACAACGCCAACCACCCGTTTGAGGTGGGCGGTCAGCGCGGTCTGGGACGTGCTCATGCCCCAGACATGCAGGTGATGCACATCGCTGACGCCAGGCAGCGCCCGCAGGCATTGCTCCACTTCAGCCAGATCGATGGAGGCCGGCACGGCATCCATGGCGACGACCATTGCTTCGCGCAGCAGCTTCCAGCCACTCGAGCCCACCGCCACCCCCACGCCGATGGCGGTGAGACTGTCGATCCAATCGAGTCCGGTGAGGCCCACCACCAGGGCGCTGCCCAGAACCGCCACGGACACCAGCGCATCAGAGAGCAGATGCAACCGGGCGGCGCGCCGGTTGAGATCGTGGTGATGATCGTGCCCAAACATCCAGGCGGAGAACAGGTTCACGGCGATGCCGGCGGCGGCGGCCCAGGCCACCGGCAGGCTGTCAATGCTGTGAGCCCCCCGGCCGAGGCGTTGCAGGCCTTCGACCACCAGCACAGCGGCGGCCATCAGGATCAGCACCGCATTCACCAGCGAGGCCAGCTGGGTGCTGCGGCCGAAGCCATAGGTGAAGCGGCTCGTGGCCGGCCGGGTGCTGAGGCGCTCGGCCCCCCAACCCAGCAGCAGCCCGGCCACATCACCCAGGTTGTGCACAGCATCGCTGATCAGCGCAAGGGAGCCAAAGCCAAAGCCGATGACCAGTTGCAGCCCCGAGAGCGCGCTGTTGAGAATCACGCTCCAGCGAAACGCTCCGGGTGAACCCGGCCTGTGCTCATGCTGGTGGCGGTGGGGTTGGCGCTGGATCAGCACCGCTTCGTGAGCCCCCGGGTGGCAGTCACCGTGGTTGCAGGGGGTCTGCTTGCTGCTCATGTTCAGCTGCTGGCGTTGATGGCCTGGACGATGGCTGCCAGGCCAAACGCTAGGAACAGTCCGCCGCTCAGCCGGTAAAGGATGCGTTCGCTGAGGCGTTCGCCGATCCATTGGCCGCAGCCGACCGCCAGCCATGTCACCAGGGCATGGCCCAGCAGGGTGCCGGCTAACAGGCCGCTGAGCGTGAAGGTTGGTGCCGCCGCCAGAAAGATGGTGGTGAATTGGGTGCGATCCCCCAGCTCTGCCACAAACACCAGGGCAAAGGCTTCCCAGATCACAGCCCAGGGGCCATGGCGGTGCTGGCGTTGTTCGGCCTGCTCAACGGCGGCTTCAGCTTCGCTGGCCTCGTCGCCGGCCGCATCTGCACCCATGGCCTGGGCGTCCACCAGCAATTTGACCCCGAAGCCCAGAAACAGTGCGGCCGCAACCCACGGCAGCAGCTCCATCGGCAGCAGCTCGCGCAGGCCGTAGCCCAGCGCCAGCGACAGCAGGGTGACGGCTGCTAGGGCAAGGAAAGCGCCCACAAACACCCAGCGGGGCCGGTGCCGCACCGCCAGGATCAGGGCCATGAAAAAGGTCTTGTCGCCGAGTTCGGCCAGGGTGATGGCGCTCAGGCTGGAGCCGAAGGCGGCCAGGTTGGCTTGGCTCAGCAACACCGCAGCAGCAGATCGGGAGATGCAATGAATCAACAATGGCACTCCAATGCGGCGCCTGACGAACTCGCCGGCATGCTCCTGAGCTGGTGGAGCGAGCAGGGACGCCACTGGATTCCCTGGAAGCTCGGGCCCGATGGCCGTCCGCCTGGGCCGGGTCAGGCCCTCGATCCCTGGCCGATTTGGAGCGCCGAAATCATGCTGCAGCAGACCCAGCTGCAGGTGGTTCTGCCCTACTGGCAGCGCTGGATGGCAGCGTTCCCCGACCTCCAGACCCTTGCGACTGCCAGCGAGCACGAGGTGCTGCTGCTGTGGCAAGGGCTTGGCTACTACGCGCGTGCCCGGCGTTTGCAGCAGGGGGCGCGACAGCTGAGCAACAGCTTCTGGCCGCGCGATCTGGAGGCCTGGTTGGCCCTGCCCGGGGTGGGCCGCAGCACCGCCGGCAGCATTTTGAGTTCGGCCTTTGATCTGCCGTTTCCGATTCTTGATGGCAATGTCAAACGGGTGCTGTCGCGTTTGACGGCCAGCCCACGCCCGCCGGCGCGGGATCTGGGCGCGCTGTGGCAGCTCAGTGCGTCACTGCTCGATCGCGAGCGGCCCCGTGCCTTCAACCAGGCCCTGATGGATCTGGGCGCCAGCATCTGCACGCCCCGCAACCCCCGCTGCGGCGACTGCCCGTGGCAGAGGCACTGCGCTGCCTACGCTGCGGGCACTCAGGCGGCGTATCCGGTGAAAGAGGCCTCGCGCGAGCTGCCGTTTCAGGTCATTGGCGTTGGGGTGGTGTGCAACGCCGCCGGTCAGGTGCTGATCGATCAGCGGCTCGACGAGGGGCTACTGGGCGGCCTGTGGGAATTTCCCGGTGGCAAGCAGGAGCCGGGCGAAGCGATCGAGCTCACCATTGCGCGGGAGCTGCGCGAGGAGCTGGCGATCGAGGTCACGGTCGGCGAGCAGCTGATTGCGCTCGACCACGCCTACAGCCACAAGAAGCTCCGCTTTGTCGTGCATCTGTGCCAGTGGCGCAGCGGCGAGCCCCAGCCGCTGGCCTCGCAGCAGGTCCGCTGGGTCGAACCGTCCGCTTTGGGGTCGTACCCGTTCCCGGCGGCCAATGCCCGCATCATTGCCGCCTTGCAAGCCCATTTGCAGACTGGGGCCACCAGCGCTGAAGTGGCTTGAAGCGGGTTGATCGACTTATGCTGCTGCCACTGTTGGCTGTTGGGCTGCAATTGCGCGACCTGACCGGCCAGGCCTCGGGTCTTGGCATCAGACCCGAGCTCAAGCGCAGTGGCGTGTTGCAGCAGTTGCGTCAGCGCGCTCTTGCAGCAGGCAGCCAAACGCAACCCTCACCAGCCCCCTGATGAGCGGCCCCAACCCGCTGGTGCTGTGCTTGGGCGAGGCTCTGGTTGACCGCCTGGGTCCGCTGGGGGGTGATCCAACGGCCGATCCCACAGCCTGTGATGACCGTCTCGGTGGGGCGCCCGCCAATGTCGTCTGCGCCCTGGCGCGGCTGGGCACGGCCAGTGCCTTTGTTGGTCGCCTGGGACGCGATGCCATCGGCGCGGCCTTTGCAGCGCTGTTTGCCGAGCGCGGCGTTTGCACCCGCGTACTGCAGTGGGACGATCAGCGCCCCAGCCGCATCGTGCTGGTGCGCCGCGACGCAGGCGGTGAGCGGGTGTTTGGCGGTTTCGCCGGCGACCTCGGTGCAGGATTTGCGGATCAGGCGCTCGATGCCGCTGCGTTGTCTGCCGCCCTCGCGCCGTTGTCGAGCCAGGCGCGTTGGTTGCTGCTGGGCACGATTCCGCTGGCTTCGCCAGCTGCGGCGCAGGCCGCTTGGCGTGCGGTCGATCAGGCCGCAGCCGCTGGTGTGGCCGTGGCGGTTGATGTCAACTGGCGGCCCACCTTCTGGGACCCCGGCGCTGATCCGGCAGCCGCCCCTACGGCAGCGCAGCAGGACAGCCTGCTGCCGCTGTTGCGCCAGTGCCAACTGCTCAAATGCGCTGCTGAAGAGGCCCAGTGGCTCTTTGGCAGCACCGATCCAACTGTTGTCAGTGCAGCCTTGCCGCAGCAGCCTCTGGTGGTTGTCACCGATGGTGCGGCGCTGCTGCGCTGGGGCCGGGCCGCAGGCGTCGCCGGCAGCTTGGAGCCCTTTGTGGTGCAGCCCATCGATACCACCGGCGCGGGCGATGCGTTTACGGCTGGGCTGCTGGATCAGCTCTGCCGCCAGCCCCAGCTGCTCGAGGCCAATGACCCTGACCGTCTGTGCCAGGCCATGCGCTTTGCCAGTGGTTGCGGGGCCTTGGTTTGTCTGGGGGCCGGCGCTATTGATCCGCAGCCCAGCGCAGCGCAGGTGCGCGCCTGGTTGAATCAGTCAGGCAGCAGCAGCTGAGCGAGCCGGCCCGCTTGCGGTTGGTCAGGCTCAAGCCACTGCAGCTCCAGCTGCCAGCAGCCCTGGGGCACAACGCTCAACCGTTCGGGCCACTCGAGCGCCAACAGGGCGCCCAGTTCTGCAGCTGCCTCCTCTTCTTGCAGAAACAGCTCATCGGCCGATGCCGCCTGCTCGAGCCGGTACAGATCGAGGTGCACCAGGGCCCCGCGCCGCCCCTGGTAGTGCTGGGCCAGGGCAAAGGTCGGACTGGTGATCGGCTCATCGATCTCCAGTGTCTGGGCGATGCCCTGGACAACGCAGGTTTTGCCGGCACCCAGGTCGCCGCGCAACAGCAGCACCTGGGCGCCTGTTGTACGGGTGTTGAGCCAGTGTTCAGCCAGCTTGCGGCCCAGCTCGATGCTGGCTGCTGGGCCATTGAGCGTCGCGTTGCCTGAATGCATCTCTGTAGATTTGGGCTCAAGCGGGCCCGAAGCCTCGGCGTCTCTGCAGATTTTCAACGCCCTTCCAGCCGGAAGCGAGCTGTACTCAGGAGACAACCCCATGGTGGCAACACCCGCCGCTGCTGCATTGCAGAGCACCAGCACCTATGTGATCGCTGATCTTGGCCTGGCTGACTTCGGTCGCAAGGAGATCGCCATCGCCGAGACCGAAATGCCCGGTCTGATGGCGCTGCGTACCAAGTTCGCCGCTCAGCAGCCCCTGAAGGGCGCCCGCATCGCGGGTTCCCTGCACATGACGATTCAGACCGCCGTTCTGATCGAAACCCTGGTGGCCCTCGGCGCCGAGGTGCGTTGGGCCAGCTGCAACATCTTTTCGACCCAGGACCATGCCGCCGCTGCGATCGCCGCTGCCGGCATTCCTGTGTTCGCCTACAAGGGCGAAACCCTGGATGAGTACTGGGCCTTTACGCATCGCATCCTCGAGTGGGGCGACGGCGGCACGCCCAACATGATCCTGGACGACGGTGGCGATGCCACCGGTCTGGTGATGCTGGGCACCAAGGCTGAGAGCGACCCCTCGGTGCTCGACAACCCCTCCAACGAAGAGGAGACCGCGCTGTTCAACAGCATCCGCCAGAAGCTGGCGGCGGTGCCGGGCTTCTATTCGCGCATCAAGGCCCAGATCCAGGGCGTCACCGAGGAGACCACCACCGGAGTGGCCCGCCTTTACCAGATGCAGAAGAGCGGCGAGCTGCCCTTCCCGGCGATCAACGTCAACGATTCGGTCACCAAGAGCAAGTTCGACAACCTCTACGGCTGCCGCGAGTCGCTGGTCGACAGCATCAAGCGCGCCACCGATGTGATGGTGGCCGGCAAGGTGGCCCTGGTGCTGGGTTACGGCGATGTGGGCAAGGGTTCGGCCCAGTCGCTGCGCGGCCTTGGCGCCACCGTGATGATCGCCGAGATCGATCCGATCTGCGCCCTGCAGGCTGCCATGGAGGGTTACCGCGTCGTGCGTCTTGATGACGTCGTGCGCGATGTCGACATCTTCGTGACCGCCACCGGCAACTTCCGGGTGATCCGCCAAGAGCACCTGATCCAGATGAAGGATCAGGCGATCGTGTGCAACATCGGCCACTTCGACAACGAGATCGATGTGGCGTCGCTGAAGCAGTACCCCTGGGACACCATCAAGCCCCAGGTCGACCACATCACCCTGCCGTCGGGCAACAAGATCATTCTGTTGGCCGAAGGCCGCTTGGTGAACCTGGGCTGCGCCACCGGCCACCCCAGCTTTGTGATGAGCAACTCGTTCACGAACCAGGTGTTGGCCCAGATCGAGCTGTTCACCAAAGGTGATCTCTACGGCAAGCAGGTGTACGTGCTGCCCAAGCACCTCGATGAGATGGTGGCCCGGCTGCACTTGGAGAAGATCGGCGCCAAGCTGACCGAGCTCACCAAGGAGCAGGCCGACTACATCAACGTGCCCGTGCAAGGTCCCTACAAGCTGGACCACTACCGCTACTGAGTCAGCAGTGGCTCCACAGCCCGGCCATTCCCTCTGGAGTGGCCGGGCTTTTCGTTGGTTAAAGGCCCAGGTTGTGCCGTCGCCGCCTGGTGCCCAGCCGCTCGGACCCTGCGAGCTCAGAAGGGAACTTCCTCGTCAGAAGGCTCGCCGCCGCCCATGCCGCCGCCGGCTTCGGCGTCGCGCTTGGAGCCCAGCAGCTCGAGGCGGTCGACCCGCACCACGGGCTTGGAGCGCTCTTCGCCGCTGCTGCGGTCGGTCCAGCGGTCGAGTTTGAAGCTGCCGATGATGCCCAGCAGGCTGCCCTTGCGGACGTAATCAGCGGCCACCTGGGCCTGCTTGCCCCAGATTTCAAGGTTGAACCAGTCGGGCTCGTCATTGCCTGAGCGGCGGTTGACGGCCAGGGTCAGGTTGGCGACGACGCTGCCCGATTCGAAGTAGCGGACTTCAGGGTCGCGGCCGGCACGGCCGACGAGGGTGATCGAGTTGACGCCCATGGCGTTTCTCCTAGTTGGTCAATGTGGAACTCATGATGCGGCACCCAGGCCGGCCAGAGGCTGGTTGGGGCCACATTGAAGGAGTGCCACCGTTTGGGGGTCCTGTAACACCCCTCTATGATTTGGCCCTTGCAGAGCAGGGTCTTTCGTGTTTTTCCGTCGGTTCCAGTTCTCCCGCGACATCGGCATTGATCTGGGTACCGCCAACACCCTGATGTACGTCTCGGGCAAGGGCATCGTGTTGCAGGAGCCCTCGGTGGTGGCCATCGACATGGAGCGCAACCTGCCGCTCGCCGTCGGTGCTGAGGCAAAAATGATGTTGGGCCGTACCCCGGGCACCATTCGTGCCGTGCGTCCCCTGCGTGATGGCGTCATCGCTGACTTCGATGCTGCCGAGCAGATGATCAAGACCTTCATTCAGAAGGGCAACGAGGGCCGCGGTCTGGTGGCACGGCGTCTTGTGGTGGGTATCCCCAGTGGGGTGACTGGCGTCGAACGCCGCGCCGTGCGTGAAGCCGGTCTGGCCGGCGCCCGCGAGGTGCATCTGATTGATGAGCCGGTCGCGGCTGCCATCGGTGCCGGTCTGCCTGTGACCGAACCTGTGGGCACCATGATCGTCGACATCGGCGGCGGCACCACCGAAGTGGCGGTGCTCAGCCTGGGCGGCACGGTGATCAGCGAGTCGGTACGCGTGGCTGGAGACGAGCTCAGCGATGCCATCGCCACCTACCTCAAGAAGGTGCACAACCTGGTGGTGGGTGAGCGCACCGCTGAAGACATCAAGATCCGCATCGGCTCAGCGTTCCCATCAGACACCCATGACGACACCTCCATGGACGTGCGGGGTCTGCATTTGCTCTCGGGTCTGCCGCGGACGGTCAACATTCGCGCCGGCGACATTCGCGAGGCGATGGCTGAGCCGCTCAATGTGATCGTTGAAGCCGTCAAACGCACCCTCGAGCGCACGCCCCCCGAGCTGGCCGCCGACATCGTCGATCGCGGCATCATGCTGGCCGGTGGTGGCGCCTTGGTCAAAGGGATCAGCGATCTGATCAGCCATGAGACCGGCATCCTGGTGCATGTGGCTGAAGACCCGCTGCTGTGCGTGGTCAATGGCTGCGGCATCGTGCTCGAGGACTACGGCCGCCTGGTGCGGGTGCTCGACACCCCTGACTTCATCCGCCCGGCAGCCTGAGCCTGATGCAGGCCGGCCGCGGCTTCCGTCTAGCGCCGAGACGGCTGCTGCTCACCGGCTGGCCCTGGCTGGCTGTGGGACTGGTGCTGCTGGCCATCAGGCTCAGCAAAGGGGCTGGGTTCAGTGATCTCTATGCCGTCTTGACCCGGCCCTTGTGGCCAGGCAGTGCCCAATCGGAGTGGCTGCGATCGGCTCAGCGTCTCGATCAGCAGAGCCGGCTTGTGCAGTTGGAGGCCGACAACAAGCGCCTTCGCCAGATGCTGGATCTGCGCGAACAGGGCGGCAGGTTGGTCTCAGCACCTGTGATTGCCAGGCCAGCATCGCTGTGGTGGCACCAACTGCTGCTCGCGCGGGGCGCGATGGCAGGGCTCGCCAGTGGCGATGTGGTGCTGGCTCCTGGCGGTCTGGTGGGACGCATTGCGTCGGTGACACCCACCACAGCGCTTGTTGAGCTGCTCACCGATCCGGCCAGCAAGGTCGGGGTCTGGGTCCCGCGCACCGGTGAGCATGGACTGCTGGTGGGCACCGGTACAGCGCGTCCGGTGCTGCGCTTTTTGGACCGCGACACCCGTGCTCGAGCTGGCGATTTGGTCACCACATCGCCAGCCAGCACCCTGCTGCCGCCCAACGTCACGGTGGGGGTGGTGCAGCGGCTGGACCCGCAGGGCACCCCCGCCCCCGAGGCACGCGTTCAACTGAGCGCACCGATCGAGGCGCTCGACTGGGTGCAGGTGCGTTCCATGGCCCATGAGGCCACGCCATGACCGACCTCGAGCTCTGGCGCCGCGGCTGGTGCTTGGCCACCGCCTTGTTGGTGCCGCTGATGGTGTTGCTGTCCCCCCGGTGGTTGCAGCTCGATGCCACAGGACCTGCCTGGTCGGTGCTGTGGCTGTTGCCCTGGGCACTGGTTGATGGCCCCTGGTCAGGGGCCCTGGTGGGGGCTGGGCTGGCGCTGTTGCTGGATGCCCTGCATCCCGGTGCCGTGAGCCAGGTGCCGGCGCTGGTGCTGCTGGGCTGGTGGTGGGGCCGGCTGGGACGCCGCAGCGTGGTGATGGAGCGCAGCCTCTCGCTCGGTTTGCTGGCCCTGGCCGGCAGCCTGGTGCTGGGGGTTTCGGTGCTGGCGCAGTTGGCCCTCACCGGCGCATGGCCGGCCTCGGCTCTGCAGGTGCTGTGGGCGCAGACCCTGCTCACCGCACTGCTGGCGCCCCTGGTCTGTTCGTTGTGGCTGCTGATCTGGCGTCAGCAGCTGCCTGGGGTGCGCTGATGCCGCTCTCCCGTCGCCGCTTGTTGCAAGGCGTCGGCACAGCGGCCGGTGCTGCCCTGGCGTCGGCGGGGTTGGCCAGTTGCGGTTGGCGTGGTGGCGGCAAGGGCGCATCGGGCCGGGAGCTCAACGTCTGGACCATGGATCTGGCTCCCCGCTTCAACGGCTACCTGCAGGGCGTCATTCGCAGCTGGGAGCGCCAGAACCCCGGGGTGCTGGTGCGCTGGAGTGATGTTCCCTGGGCCTCGGTCGAGCGCAAGCTGCTGGCGGCCGTGTTTGCCCGCACGGCACCCGATCTGGTCAACCTCAACCCGCCGTTTGCCGCCAATCTGGCCAGCAAGGGCGGCCTGCTGGATCTAGCTCCCTTAGTGCCTCAGGCAGCAGCACAGAGCTATCTGCCGAGGATCTGGCAGGCCGGTGAGCAGCAGGGGCAGCAATTTGCCCTGCCGTGGTACCTGACGGCCCGCATCACCATGGCCAACACGCTGCTTTTGCAACGGGCTGGTCTGGAGGCCCCGCCGCGCCGTTGGGACGAGGTGCCTGCCTACGCCGCTGCTGTGCGCCGCCGCACGGGTCGTTATGGCCTGTTCGTGACGGTGGTGAGCGATGACTCGGCAGAGCTGCTTGAAACGTTGGTGCAGCAGGGAGTGCAGCTGCTCGATGGTGAACGCCGCGCCGCCTTTGAGTCCGACGCGGGTCGCGCTGCCTTCGGGTTTTGGAGCGGGCTCTATCGCGATGGCCTGTTGCCGCGCGAGGTGGTCAGCCAGGGCTATCGGCGTGCCATTGAGCTGTACCAAAGCGGCGATCTGGCCCAGGTCGCCACAGGGCCAGACTTCCTGCGCAACCTGCAGACCAATGCTCCCGGCATCGCGGCAGTCACGGCGCCGTTTGCCCCCATCACCGGAGCCAGTGGCGAGGCCAACGTGGCGGTGATGAATCTGGTGGTGCCGCGCCAGAGCGCCATGGCTGCTGAAGCGGTGAGCTTTGGGCTGCATCTCACCAATGCAGCCAACCAGCTTGCCTTTGCCGAACAGGCCCGCGTGTTGCCCTCCTCAACCATTGCCTTGCAGCAGTTGCAGCAAGCTCTGGTTGCCGAGCCCGGTGCCACCCCGGCCGAGCAGCTGGTGCAGCAGGCGCGTCTGCTGTCGGCCCGAACCCTGGCTGATGCCCGGGTGTTGGTGCCAGCGATTCCAGGCATCAAACGGCTGCAGGCGATCCTCTACACCCAGCTGCAGCGCTCGATGCTGGGAGACCTGTCGAGTGATCAGGCCCTGGCCAAGGCGGCGCTGCAATGGAATCGCTACGCGCAGGCCCGCTGGCCCTGATGTGCCGCAAAGCCGCCGCCGCGCTTCCTGTAGAAATTCTTAAAAAGATCAGATCCCAGCCCCTGGCGGGGTTCTTGGGGATGACCGGGG
>Ga0163212_1001436_pt1 | contig 10540 bp, 10 predicted proteins | sample Malawi_45m_30L_FD_113532 | JGI IMG/M metagenome (GOLD analysis project Ga0163212, IMG submission 113532) | Freshwater microbial communities from Lake Malawi, Central Region, Malawi to study Microbial Dark Matter (Phase II) - Malawi_45m_30L | ecosystem: Environmental > Aquatic > Freshwater > Lake...
GGCCCTTCCGGCTCGTTTTTTTCCTCTACCAACTCATCGCCATCACCCTGACCGTCTTCGCGCTGATCCGCTACGGATGGATGCCGCTCGGTCTGAAACCGGAAGTTCTCTATCTGCCGCTCATCCTGCTCGTCATCCTCGCGGCGGGCATCCTTTTCGGCGAGGAGTTCAACATCCGGCGCATCAAATGGAGCCACGGCGTCATCTTCCTCATCATCGCGGGAGCGATCGCCATCCTTTGGTCCGCGCCTTACCGCATTTCCAACGGCTTGCCGCCGATCGCCGTGGAGAAATTGCCGACCGACGACTGGAACTTCTGGGGCTATGCCGTGCCGATCATCATCGGCTTCCTGCTCGGACCCTGGCTCGACCTGCAGCAATGGCAACGCGCCATCCAGATGCACCGCGAACGGGTTTCCGTCGCGGCCGGATATTTGGTCGGAGCGCTCGAATTTTTCCTGCTTCTCGTCTTCCACGGCATGCTCGCCGTCTGGGCTTTGGGCATCAGCGGCACCGAGTTCCTGCACACCGGTTTGGGCGGACACGTTTACGGACACGACACGGTGATGCGCCTACTGCACGCCAGCGCAGCGGCGCACCCGTGGATCTTCGGGGCTTACTGCGTTTTCCTCTGCGCGTGCATCCTCACCACCTTGGACAGCGGATACATCGCCCTGCGCTGGTTTCTGCAGTCGAACGTGCGGACCAGCGTCAACGCCATCTTCGCGCTCATTCCCACCTCGCTCGTCACCTCGCCGATCCCGCTCTTTCTATTTTGCGGCGCCATCGCGCTGGCCGGTGCGGCCATCGGGCTGGAGCTCGAGTATTTCATGATTTTCTACGCCACGTTCTTCGTCGGCTATTCCGCGCTCGCGCTGGCCCGCTGCTACGTCAACACCCCGGCCAACCGCATACCGCAGGTGAAGATGTTCTGCATCGGCAGCCTCGCCGTGGTCATTTTTGCGTTCGGGTATTTCCTCAGTTATCCGGCTTTCATGATCATCGGGTCGCTCTTGCCGCTCGGCTACGTCATCTGGACCTTGTGCAAACCGACGGCCGGGGAAGATTTTGTCAGCGATGCCGACCAACTCGGCGCTCCGGCCGAGGATGTGTCGCCGCTCAGCTCGCCGGTTATGCCCGCAGCCGAACCGCACGCTCCGCGCGCCGCGGCCGAAGCTTCCGCCACTTTGGTCGCCACGGCCAAATCGATTGTCGAGGCGGTGCAGCATCCGCTGGGCGGACACTTCGAGGGCAAATGGTTCGTCCACTCGTTCGTCGCGACTTATGCCGACACCAACTCGGTGGGCAACGTTTACTTTGGCATGTATGCCATGTGGGTGGGCAAGACGCGCGAACTGTTCTTCAACCGCGTCATGCCGAAGTTCAATCTGAAGGACACGCCATTCTACATCCTGACGCGATCCTTCGAACACAAATTCGTGCGGGAAACGCGGGAATTCGAGACGGTGAGCGTGCGCATCCGCATCGGTGGCTACAACCGCAAGTTCGTCACGCTGGAACACGAAATCTTCGATTCGCAGAACCAACTGCTCGGCAAAGGCCAGCAGAGCCTCCTCTTCGTTTCCTCGGGCGATTACAAGATGATCGACGTGCCGCCCGAGGTGCACACTGCCTTCCTGCCCTACGCCTGAGCGTGAGGGGTCAACGGAACGCGGGATCTTTCCACTTCTTCCACTCGCGCTGCGGTTTGTCGTAGAGCACGAAGCTCGTGTTGGCCGCGGCGGAGGGCGCCGAGTCGTCCGGCGTGGCGAAGGCAACGGCTCCGTTGCCGGTCAAAGGAAGTGGCATGGCCGTCTGCAGTCGGATGCTGAAAAATCCGATCGATCCGCGCAGTCCCCTCTCGTCCCAGAACACGGTGTTCTGCCGCACGAGATGCGAATATTCGGGCTGCAAGCCGATGACCAACTCGATGTTTTTGCCGTCCTTGGTCAGACGTTTTTCCAGCACGACGCCGACTTGCAGATCACGGTAAAGCACGGGGGCACCCTCTCCCGTCCCCGTGGCGCGCGAGATGAGCCGGAATTTCCGTCCGGCCTCGCTCTGCTCGACCACCTGATCCTCTTCCTTGGGCACGTGGCCGGCAAAGTCGGTGCGGAATTCCGAACCGCGCCCCGGCAAGCAATCGATGACCGGCCCGGTGAGAATCGTCTCGAGGCCGCTGATGCCCTCGAGAGAAACCTGCGGTTCGATGATGCTGAACTGCGAGCCGGACAGGCGGAGGAAATCGAAACCGGGATAGAACCGCGCGGTCACGCGGACTTTGCCGCCCGATGGATTGATGTCCGTCACCATACCGACAACCACGCCGAGGTAAGTCATCCGTGTCTGCCCGGCGCGCAGGCCGCGGCCGCTGGTGAAGGTGATGTTGATCGGCGGGCTGCAAGCCTCGGCGATGGTCTCGCTGTCGAGCAATTGGGCCACGGCACCTTCTTCGAGACGCTTGCCCGGCACGCCGAAGTCATCGAAAGCAACAGCGCCTTGGATCAGCGTGTCGAGTCCGGGGACATCCACTTTGATTCCGCCGGGTCCGATGCTGACGGAAGACGCGGGCACGGTCCAAAAGCGCGAACTGGTCTTGAGCAGTCCGCGCTTGCTCTGTTCGACCTCGATCTCGATGTAGGGCTTGCCTTCGGGCGAGAGGGATTGCTCGCGCACTCGCCCGACGCGCACGCCGCGGTAATTGACCGGCGCGCCGCGGTCGAGGGATTGCGATTGTTCGGACTCGAGACGGATACGCACCGCGCTTTCGTCGAGCGCGAGCACGGGGCTGCTTTCGAGTCCCTCGAAGCGCATGCGGCGCGGTCCGGTTCCTTTGCGCGCGCGGATGGAATTGCCCTGGATGAGAGAGGTGAGTCCCGACGCACCCTGCAGGGAGAATTCCGGCTGTTCGATCCAGAAATCCGTCGTCTCCACAGCGAGGCCCTCGGCGAATTTTTCCAGGCGCACATGGACGATGGCCTCGTCTAAATTTTCGTCGAGATTCACATCGACCACGCGGCCGGCCACGAGTCCGCGGAAAAGAAGCGGTGTTTTTCCCTCCTCGATCCCCGGCGCATCCTTGAAGCGGATTTGGATCTCGGGACCCATCGTGCTGATGTGTTCCCAATACATCCATCCCGCCGCGGCCAGCGCGATGAGGGGAAAAAGCCACGCCCACGACAAGCCGCCGCTTTTGCGCACGACCTCACCGTGGTCCTGCGGAGCTTCGGGGCTCACCGTTTTTCCTCCCGCCAGATCATGCGCACGTCGTAGTTGAACGCGGCAAAGAGCGTGCAGACAAGCACTGCGGAAAAAAATGTCGCTCCCGGCTTGGCCTCAACGCTGGCCAAGGAGCCGAGTTGGCCCACGGCGACCAGCACGGAAAGCAGGAAGATGTCGACCATCGACCAAGTGCCGATCGTCTCGAGCAGACGGAAGAGTTTGGTGCGCTGCACGCGGCGGTCAGGCTTGCCGTCCATCCAGAGAAGCCAAGCCAAACTGGCCAGCTTGAGGATGGGCACGCACATGCTGGCCAGAAAAACGATGAACGCCGCCGGCCACAGTCCGACATGATACAACTCCATCACTCCGCCCCACACGGTCAGGTCAGCCCGCTCGCCGGTGATGGCCATGGTCATCACGGGGAAAATGTTGGCCGGAAAATAAAGGATCGCGCCGCTGACCACCAACGCGATGGCGCGCTGGCGGCGCAAGCGCAGATCCGACTCGACACGCAAGCGCGCGTCGCTTTCCTGTCCCGCATTTTCGCGCAATTGCTCGAGCAGCGGGAAGAAAAGCGAAACGAGCACGACGAAGAGCGCGCCCTTTTGCCAATTCACCGTGCCGAGAAGATCGAGACGCACCACGGCGACAAGGCAGGCCACGGCGAACACCGGAATGAGATTCCACGGCGCCAGACGCTCGACGATGCGCCACGCCTGGAAGTCGAACGGCCAGTGGCGCCCCAAGGCGCGCGCGCTGAGCACGTAGCAGGCGAGGATCAGGTAAAGCGCCGGAGCCAGAATGGCGGAAAAAAAGACAAGCGCGGCGATCGGACCGTAATCCTGGGCAATGAGACCCTGCACGCCGGTGATGATGCGGTTCGATTGCTCGGCGCCCGCCACATCGAAGGTCATGACGGGAAGAACATTGGCCATGACGAGGAGAATCAGCGCGGTGAGCGACAGGGCGAGGCCGATCTGCACGGCACGCTCCGGCCACGGGGCGGCAAGTTTTTCGCCGCAGCGCGAACAGAAAAGTTTTTCACCGCGACTCAGCTGGCGATGACGATACGGGGCCTCGCAGGCATGGCAGTTGTCCCAGGTGCCCGGTGCGGGCATGGGGGCGAGGTAGGCGACCGGCATGGATCAAACCAAACAACAATCAGCCGCCATGGACAAGATCAAGCAACCGAAGCGATGCGGCCAAAGAGAGCAGCGGCGTCGATCGGCGTGCGGCTGTGAACACGGAGGATCGGTTCGCCCTGATCGACTGCGTCACCCTCTTTCTTCAGGCACTCCATGCCGACGGCAAAATCGACCGCATCGCCCGCCTTGGCCCGACCGGCACCGAGTTCGACGCAGAAGCGCCCGATCTCCAACGCGTCGAGTTTGGAAAGTTTTCCCGCAGCGGGCGCGGCGATCTCGGTCATGACCGGCGCGCGATGAATCTCGCGCATTTTTTCCAGCGAGTTTGCGTCGCCGCCCTGTGCTTCGACCATGGCGACAAATTTTTGCCAGGCCGTGCCGTCGGACAAACGCGCGCGCAATTTCTCGCGCGGAGCGGGAACCAACTTCGCCGCGAGATCGAGGGTGAGATCGATCAGATCCTGCGGACCTCCGCCTTTGAGGACCTCGACACATTCGGCCACCTCGAGCGCGTTGCCCGCCGTGCAACCGAGCGGTTGGTTCATCGGGTTGAGCAGCGCGTGCGTTTCCACCCCGGCTCCGCACCCGACAGCGACCATGGCATCGGCCAACTTTTGCGCGTCTTCGCGTTTCTGCATGAAAGCTCCGCGTCCGAACTTCACGTCGAGGACAAGCCGGTCGAGCGACTCGGCCAGTTTTTTCGACATGATGCTCGCGACAATGAGCGGCAGCGACGCCACCGTGCCGGTCACATCGCGCAAGGCGTAAAGTTTTTTGTCCGCCGGACAAAGATTGTCCGTCTGTCCCGCGATGAAGCATCCGACCGCTTCCGATTGCTTGAGCATTTCCGGCCAGGTCAGATTGACCTGAAATCCCGGGATACTTTCGAGTTTGTCCAGCGTGCCGCCGGTGGAGCCGAGTCCGCGGCCGGAAATCATGGGAACCCACACTCCTTCGCAAGCAAGCAGTGGAGCGAGAACGAGGGAAACTTTGTCCCCCACTCCGCCGGTCGAGTGTTTATCGATTTTAGGCGGCGTCCCCGCAGGCCATTGGAAGACATCGCCCGAGTCGCGCATCTCCATGGTCAGCGCCGTCGTTTCTGCGTCGCCCATCCCGCGGAAAAACACGGCCATGGCGAAGGCAGCCATCTGGTAGTCAGGCACTTCGCCGCGCACATAACCGCCGATCAAAGCGGAAATCTCTACGGTGGACAGCTTGCCACCATCGCGCTTCTTCTCGATGAGGGACGGAACGTGCATCGCCCCGGACTGCAGTCCTACCACCCAATCGGGTGCCAGGCGGTTTTGAATTCGACCGTGTCGAGAATCCAGTCGGACCGGTCGGCCTTGCGCCACGCTTCGGATGACACCGCATGCCGTGCGTAGCGCTTCAAATTGGTTGCGGTGCCCTCGTGCAGAATTTTGTCGAGAGCGTCATCTTCGCATCCGTTGACGATGGCGTTGACGACCATATGCGTGGCGGCCGTCGGGGCAATATCCGAGCGTTTTCCGGAAAGGATGTTGACCACACCGCCGGGCAAATCACTCGTGGCGAGAATTTCGCCGAAGGTCAATGCAGGCAGCGGATATTTTTCCGAGGCAACAACGATGCAAGTGTTTCCGGTTAGGATGGTCGCGGCAACAAGATGGACGAGGGAAACGAAGGACGGCGTATCGGGAGAAAAGATCACGACCACACCAGTTCCTTCCGGATAGGTGAAATTGAAATGCGGCGAGGACACCGGGTTCACCGAGCCGAAGACCGCGGTGAATTTGTCGGTCCATCCCGCGTAATGCACGAGCAGTTCGACCGCATCGGCTACCTCGCGCTGCGCGGCGGCGGCGGAGCATCCGGTGCTGCGAACGATCTCGCGTTCTATTTCGCCGGCGCGCATCTCGAGCATCTCGGCGGCGCGGTAAAGGATTTGTCCTTTGAGATAAGCACCCGTTCCACTCCATTTGCCGAAGGCCTTGCGCGCGGCAACAACCGCATCGCGGAAATCCTTGCGCGATCCGCGGCAGACCTGCGCCAGCGTCGTTTTGCCGTCCGGGGTCAGCGCGGGCACGACTTTGCCGCTTTCCGAGCGGATGAACGCGCCACCCACGTAGAGTTTGTAGGTTTTGAGCACTTCCAGACGGCCGTTCCTTGCCGCCGCGGGGGTCTTTGCCATAGCTTGCCCGTTCTATCCGATGAGCTTGCAGAAGGACGAGACAATATTCGTGGCCGGCCACCGCGGGATGGTGGGCAGCGCCATCCATGGCAAGCTGCGGGCGGACGGCTTCACCGAAGTGATCGGCCGGAGTCGCAAGGAACTCGACCTTCTCGACCGCGCGGCCGTGCGCGCGTTTTTCGAAAAAGAGCGTCCGTCCATCGTCATCGACGCCGCGGCCAAAGTCGGCGGCATCCTCGCAAACTACGAGCAGCCGGTGGAGTTCCTCGTGCAGAACCTCACTATCCAAAACAACCTCATTGAGGCCGCGGCCGATTTCGGCGCGCGCAAGCTCCTCTTCCTCGGCAGCTCGTGCATTTATCCGAAGCTGGCGCCGCAACCGATTCCGGAGAGCGCCCTGCTCACCGGTCCGCTCGAGGAAACAAACGACGCCTACGCCATCGCCAAAATCGCCGGGATCAAACTCTGCCAGGCCTACGCCCGCGAATACGGCAAAAATTTCATCAGCGGCATGCCGACCAATCTTTACGGTCCGCATGACAACTACGACCTGCACAACTCGCACGTGCTGCCCGCTTTCATCCGCAAAGTGCACGGCGCGAAAAAATCCGGCGCGAAGTCGATCACGGTCTGGGGCACCGGAACCCCGCGGCGCGAATTCCTCCACACCACTGATCTGGCCGACGCCTGCGTGTTCCTGCTCGAGAACTACGATCAGCCCGATTTGGTCAACATCGGCTGCGGCGATGACGTGACCATCCGCGAACTGGCCGAGACGGTCTGCGATGTGCTCGGCTTCGACGGCACGCTCGAGTTCGACACGAGCAAACCGGACGGCACCCCGCGCAAACTCCTCGATATCTCGAAGATCAAGTCACTCGGCTGGAGTCCGAAGATTTCCCTGCGCGACGGCATCGCCGACGCTTACCGCTGGTTCTGCGAGAACTACAAGGAAGCGCGACTGTAATCGCCCCGCGCCTCAGTGCGCGACGCTTTTTGAGAAAAGGTTGATCACCGCCACGCCAGCGACAATCAGTGCGATGCCGATGATGGCGGGAACATCGAGTTTCTGACCGAGGAAGATCCAGGCAATGATGCTGACCAAAACAATGCCCGCTCCGCTCCAAATGGCGTAGACGATGCCGACGGATAGTGACCGCAAGGTGAGCGAGAGGAAATAAAACGCGAAGGCATAGCCGACGAGCACGACAACCGACGGCCACACGCGGGTGAAGCACTCGCAGGATTTGAGGAAGGACGTAGCGATCACTTCGGCCAGAATCGCGATAGCGAGGTAGAGGTAAGTCATGGGGGAGAGGGGTGACGAGTGGCGTTTGACGAGTGACGAGTAATTACTTTGGCTCTTCTTTCACGCGGGAGGCTGCCCTGCGCAAAGAGAGCGTCTCGACAACTTCGAGCCACTGGAGGCGTTCGCGGAAGGTCATGGAGCGATCGACGAGACGGTCGAACTCACGGCTGCCCTCCGGCGTTCCCCAGCGGTAATCAGGTTGAGGAGGCTTATGGTTGGGTTTCTCGGCCACGGGTCAATTCGTTGATATCTTCCAAGTTGCGCGGTCGTCCAGCCTCGCGCTTCATTTGCAATAAGGCCGGTAACGAAACAACCGGAGCACGCAGGCCGGGCGAAATCTCAAACCAGGCCGCAGCAGCGTATTCGCGATCAAAGTCGAAAGGTTCATAGACGAAAACATCGATGGGCGTGCGGTGGTGCTCATCGCTCCACTACTTCAAAACGATCATTCCTTTCTCAGTTCGCCATCGCTCGCGCACTGCGGGATCGGCGAAAGCCTCCGGTTTCTCCGCAATCACCAGGCGATAGCGGGCCCTGAGCAGTGCTACCAATCCGCGCTGCGTATTTGAAGACTCGAGTTGCATAACCAAGTCGACATCATGCGTCATGCGCGAGAAGCCGTGCGCATTCACGGCGAGACCGCGGACAATCAGGTAACGGACCGAGGCCTCTTCCAGTGCGCGAACGATTGCCTTTATACTACGGAATTCCATAGCTTAAGACATAGCGCAGGATGCGCAAAGGCGCGGCCAGAAGATGAGCAGGCCGACGATGAGGGCGACGATCGAGGCAAAGAGGACGGCGGCGGCGGCGAGGTCTTTCAACTTTTTGACTTCGGGGTGTTCGTCGGGATGCGCGAGGTCGGCGACGTATTCGATCGCGGTGTTGAGCGCTTCGGCCACCCAGACGAGTCCGATGGAAAGCACGACGGCGATCCATTCGTTGCGCGTGATCTCGCACCACCATCCGAGCGCAACAACCGCGACCGTCGCAACGAGATGGATGCGCGCGTGGACTTCGCTTTTGAGCAATGCGGCGATGCCGCGGAAGGCGCAGGCAAAGCTTTCGGCTTCGCGTGAGAAGAATCCGCGCCGGTTCATGAAGCGTGTTTGTACCAAACCGTAGAAAAATCTCGACGTTCGTCGAGGTGGATCGCGCCGTCCCGGCGCGATCTTTCAGAGGGGTTATCGCGATGGGACATCGCGATCCACCTCATGAACAAGCCTACTCTTGACCCTGAGACGGGAAAAACTCGGGCGGGTTTTCCGCGGTGCCGAGGGTGCGGCTCTCGACTTTTTCCTCGGCCGCTTTCTTTTCCTCGTAACCGGGGATGCTGACCGAAGGAGGAATGCGCTGGCAGGAAACGGAGAGGAGTGAGGCGGCCGCGAGAAGCAGGGCGAAATGTTTCACGGGATCAATCGGGGATGACGAGGCGGACTTTGCCGCCGTGTTTGGCCGCGCCAGCGTCGAGCAGGCTGCGGATGGCGTGGATGGTCTGGCCGCGTTTGCCGATGAGGCGCGGGATGTCGGCCTGACGCGCCTGCACGGTGTAGACGTCTTTGCCGTCGACCGCGGCGTGGGTGAGGAAAACTTCGTCGGGATGACCGGCGAGCCGGCGGAGGACGAAATTGAGAAATTCCTCCATGGCCGCGCGGGGGATCAGGCGGCTTTGCGCGCCTTTTTGACGATGCTGCGCACGGTGTCGGACATCTGCGCGCCGTTTTTCACCCAATGGTCGACGCGCCCGACGTCGATTTTGTAGTTGGTGCCTTTTTTCTTCGGATCGTAGTTGCCGATGATCTCGATGAATTTGCCGTCGCGCGGTTTGCGTTTGTCCGCGACCACGACCTTGTAGTAGGGGGCGTTGCGCGTCCCTTCCCTGCGGAGTCTGATTGCCACTGCCATATTTGGTTTCTCTCTTTAGTTGCGGCCGAGCATGCCCATGGAGCCGGCCCTTGCCATCATTTTTTTCAGTTTGCCGGGGCTTTTCATGAGTTTCTTCATGTCGGAGAACCTCAGCAGGAGGTTGTTCACCTCGGTGACCGTCGTGCCGCTCCCGCGGGCGATGCGTTGGCGACGGCGGGCATTGAGAATGTCCGGTCGCGCCCGCTCGCCGGGCGTCATGGAGAGGACGATGGCCTCCACCCGGCGCATCTGTTTTTCATCAACACCGGGGTTTTTCATCTTATCCATGCCGGGGATGAGGCCAAGGAGATTCTCCAGAGGGCCCATTTTGCGGAGCATCTTGCACTGCTCGAGGAAGTCGCTCAGGTCGAAACGGCCGCCGCGCAGGCGCTCCTCCATGAGGGCGGCGTCCTCCATCTCGAAATTTGCGGCTGCCTTCTCGACCAGGCTGACCACGTCCCCCATCCCGAGGATTCGGCCGGCCAAGCGGTCCGGATAGAACACCTCGAAGGCCTCCACTTTCTCGCCATTGCCGGTGAATTTGACCGGGCGGCCGGTCACTTCGCGCAGCGAAAGCGCCGCGCCGCCGCGCGCATCGCCGTCGAGTTTGGTCAGAATGAGCCCGGTCACGCCGACCGCGCCGTGGAATTTTTCGGCCACGCCGACGGCCTGTTGTCCGGTGGCGGCGTCGCAGACAAGCAAACTTTCGTTCGGCTGCACGAGGTCTTTCACTTGGCGCAATTCGTCGATGAGGTCGTCGTCGAGGTCCTGGCGTCCGGCGGTGTCATA
>Ga0163212_1001437_pt1 | contig 10538 bp, 10 predicted proteins | sample Malawi_45m_30L_FD_113532 | JGI IMG/M metagenome (GOLD analysis project Ga0163212, IMG submission 113532) | Freshwater microbial communities from Lake Malawi, Central Region, Malawi to study Microbial Dark Matter (Phase II) - Malawi_45m_30L | ecosystem: Environmental > Aquatic > Freshwater > Lake...
GTGCCCTTCATCGTCCAGTTCGGCCTCTACGTGTCACCCGTGGGTTTCAGCAGCGATCGGGTGCCACAGTATCTCCGCTGGCTCTATGACTTGAACCCCATGGTGGGCGTGATCGAGGGCTTCCGTTGGGCATGCCTGAAGGGAGCTAGTCCGCTGGAGGCTCGGACGCTGGTTTCCTCGCTGACCGTCACCATCGCGCTATGCGCCTTTGGCATCTGGTATTTTCGGAAGACGGAAAAGACCTTCGCTGATGTGATCTGATGTCTGACGCCATCATCACCGTTGAGAATCTTGGCAAGTGCTATCGGCTCCAGCACCAACAGGAGCGCCAGCGCTACGTGGCCCTTCGCGATGTTATCACCAACAAGGTGAAGAGCCTGTTCGGCAACCGGCAACCGACAACCGACAGCCGGCAATCGGAGGAGGACTTCTGGGCGCTCAAGGACGTTTCCTTCGAGATCAAGCAGGGTGAAGTTGTCGGCATCATCGGCCGCAACGGCGCGGGCAAGAGCACCCTACTCAAGATTCTCAGCCGCATCACCGAGCCAACCAAGGGCCGCATCACCCTGCGCGGCCGGGTGGCGAGCCTGCTCGAGGTGGGCACGGGCTTCCACCCCGAGCTGACGGGTCGGGAAAACATCTTCCTGAATGGGGCCATCCTCGGCATGAGCCGGGCGGAGATTCGCGGCAAGTTCGATGAGATCGTGGCATTTGCCGAGGTGGAGAAGTTCCTCGACACCCCGGTGAAGCGCTACAGCAGCGGGATGTATGTCCGTCTCGCTTTCGCCGTGGCCGCGCACTTGGAGCCGGAGATACTCATCGTGGACGAAGTGCTGGCGGTGGGCGATGTGGCCTTCCAAAAGAAGTGCCTCGGTAAGATGCAGGAAGTCTCGACCGGCGGCCGGACGGTGCTCTTCGTCAGCCATCAGATGCCAGCTGTGCTGAACCTGTGCTCGCGCGTGGTGTTTTTGGCCGGAGGAGAGGTCAAGGGCGATGGCCTGCCCAATGTCATTGTGTGTGAGTATCTTCAGGAAGCAAAGCGACCTTATAGTTTCTTTACGCAACCGACGAAGCGACGCGGGAACCAGTTGGTGCGTATTTCTGGATTTGAGGTTCGCCCATCCAATCTCAGGCTGGGTGACCCGGTTGAGTTTTGTTTTGAGCTGGAGCCTGCTCCTACGGTGACCGGACCCATGTCGGTGGAAGTAGCCGTGAGCTGTCAGTCTCCCCAAGGGGCCAAGCTCTTTCAGATCTATTCTAAGGATACGGGCGTCCAGATTGAGGTCGGGCCTAGCGGCGCACGTTGGATCGCGCGGGTCGAGCATTGCAATCTGGTTCAAGGCGACTACCTACTGACGCTGTGGGTGGGGCAAGGTCAAACCCCTTTTGACTGGCTACAGGACTGTTACACACTCCAAGTGGCTCCAGGCAGCTTCGTGGAAAATTGCTACGTGGAAGACTGGGGGTATCCGATGTCGCTGCCAGCACGTTGGCAGACGGGTGTTTCCATTCGATGCAAAGAGAATTACTGACCAACCATATGAGCCAGACAGTCCTCGAAACTGCTACTCCGCACGCCAGCCGTGATTGTGGAGCCACATTGCCAGCCTCATGTCGGGTCTGTGGTGCGGCAGCCATTCACTCGCTGGGGGAGTTGGAGTTCCACAAGGGGCACGCGGCACGCATTTATCACTGCGATGCCTGCGGTTGCCGGTTTTCACCACACAATCCCTCTTTCTACCAGGAGCTTCATTCCCAACCGCGCTCATCTTACGTCCGCTATCGTGGGCTGGCGGACCGATGTCGGGAGTTGTTTTCAAACGGGGATCTCCAAAGCCTGTGCACGCTGCTATGCGAGGTGCCGAAGTATCGGATGGTGATCGAAGCCCTCGCAAATTTACCGCCCGGTTCGAAGGTTCTCGAAATCGGATGCGCCCGCGGTTTTTTGACCTCCTACTTCATCCTAGGTGGATGGCGGGCATTGGGCGTGGATGTTTCCGCCGAAGCTATTGCGTCCGCCGGTCGCGACTTTGGCGACCAGTTTGCCCTTCCGGGATCGGACCGTATCGGGAAAATGGCACCTTACGATGCCATTTTTCATGTAGGAACAATCGGTTGCGTAGAACAGCCGGTGCAGATGAACCGTGCCTTGTTGGCCCTGCTGAAGCCAGGAGGGGTGCTTGTCTTCAATGCGCCGAACGTGGACGCGTGTGTGCTGCGGGGGCAATGGTGGCTTGATTCTGCGACCCCGCCCGATCTGGTTACTTTGTTCAAGCCCGGCGTCTGGTCTAGGCTGTTCAAAGGCGATTTTGAAGTTATCGAGGCGGTCGATCCTGAGGCTACCCACCGGAATCTACAGCTTCGTTTGCGACGACTATTTCTAAGAGTTTGGCAGCCCCCAGAGCCGGTCGAAGTCTCCGAAAGCGCCACGGTCCGGTTGCGCCAGCCGACATTGCTTGGCCGTGCTTGGAATCTTTGGGAGCGGCTGGTGGTAAGGGCTGCGCTGATCACTAATTTGGCGGATCGCGTTCCCAAGTTGCCATGTGAGTTTGGCTTGTTTGTCACAATTCGGCGCAATGCGGTCGGGGTGGGAAGCGAACGCTGAATCACGCCCTGATGGCCAAAATCTATCACGAGTCGTTGGACGGTCTGCGGGCGCTCGCGGTCGTGATCGTGCTTTTGGCGCACGGAGGTTCCCCATATCCTATTAGCGGTGGTGTCGGCGTGGATGTTTTCTTCGTTCTGAGCGGCTTCTTGATAACGGGGGTTTTGAGTAGTGAGGCTACGGCTTATGGTCGCGTGTCGCTGCGCAATTTCTATGCGCGACGGGTGTTGCGGCTGACTCCCTGTCTCCTTCTGACGTGTGCATTGGTCGTAACCTTGTCCTGGTGGTTCGAGAGTGCACAGCCATCAACAGCATTAGTCTGTGCGATATCTTATACCTCCAACTGGGCTATGGCACTCTATGGCACGGATCTGGGAGCGCTAGGCCATTGCTGGTCCCTCTCCATAGAGGAGCAGTATTACCTGATGTGGCCTTTGGTAATCGTTACTCTAGAACATAAAGTGAAGGATGGCACAGCGCTCAAAGGCTTGCTGCTGGCGTGTCTTGCTTTACTTGCATCGCTTTACCGGTGTTCCGTGGTCGGAAGCTACTCTGCGGAGCGGATTTACTATGGCTTGGATACCCACATGGACGGGCTGGTCTTCGGCTCGGCGCTACACTATGGGGTCCAGCTCATTCGGGAAAGAGGCGGGTTTTCGCTCGCCTGTTCCCGTGCATTCAGTCGAGTAGTAGTTCCGTTCGCCGCAGTCGGGTTGTTGCTGATAATGAGACTATTGGCATGGTGGCATCCATGGATGGGGAAACTCGGATTCACACTGGTGGCGTGCGCCGCTTGTGTGCTGATAGTGGACGTGACTTGCAGTCCAGCGTCGCTCCTACAGCGACCACTTGCTTCGTTTGCTTTCAAGTGGACTGGAAAATTGTCCTACGGGATTTACCTTTACCATTACCCGCTTTTTCATGCGGTTGACTCCGTGCTTGCACCAGCGCCGTTACTTGTGCTCCTCGGGGTCAAGGTTATTGCGACGGTGGCTTTGGCGACGGTTTCGTATTTCCTCGTAGAAATTCGTTTTCTCGAATTGAAACGATTCTTTCAACCCGAGCCACTCCGCTCCGACACGGAGGACGCAGTACGAACTTCAACTCCGAATGAGACTTAAGCGGATCGTCCGGCTAGTTGCCCAGCAAACGATCGGACGCCTTCCACCTCCGGCAGCGCGTCTGACCGGGAGGCTGGCCAAGGATGGCGGCACGCCCGTGCGCGACTTACGGCTGCGCCCTTGGGCTGCCGCGCATTCCGGCAATCCCCTGCCTTGGTTCACCTCGGTCGGACCTGCGTTCCGCAAGATCTTCCTCTCCGGTATGGAGGGGCTGCCGCAGACGCTGCAAAAGAAGTTCGCCGCCAAGTTCGCCACCTATTGCGGCTGCAAGCACGGCCTCATGCTGCCGCACGGCACGGATGCGCTTCGCTTTGCCCTTGCCGCCGCGCTTGATCACGACGGCCTCGACTATGGAGGAGAAGTGATCGTTCCCAATCTGTCGTTCATTGCCAGTGCCACCGCCGCTTTGGACCACCGCTTCGGTGTCGCCCTTGTTGATGTCGATCCCGGAACGCTGAACATTGATCCGCGACGCGTCGAGGAGGCCATCATACCAGGACGCACCTGCGCGATCATGGCCGTGCATCAGTTTGGACAGCCGGCGGACATGACGTCGCTGCGTGCCATCGCGGATAAGCACAAGCTTAAACTCATTGAGGACGCTGCGCAGTCGCACGGTGCCGTTTGGGAGACCGGGCCGGTGGGCTCTCTGGGGGATGCGGCCGGGTTCAGTTTTCAATCTGCCAAAAACCTCACGTGCGGCGAGGGCGGAATGCTTACCACGAATGACACTGAGCTTTTCGAGCGGGTGTATTCAATGCACAATGCCGGCCGAGCGCCAGACGGGGGCTACCGCTGGGAGCATCCTTATCTTGGCTGGAACTGCCGGCCCACCGAATACCAGGCCGCGCTGTTGCTGCACCGTTTCAAGACCTTCGCTGCCCAGCAGGAACGTCGTGCGGCCAATTTTGCCAGATTACGCAAGTTGCTCGACGACATCCGCTGTGTGCGGCCGCAGGAGATTCATCCCGGCGTGCGGAAGCACGGCATGTACATGTTCGTGCTCCGCTATCAGCCGGAATACTGCGGCGGACTCACCATTGATGAGTTCCTCCAGGCTGCGGGCGCGGAAGGTGCGCCGATCTACCGGTGCTACACAGCCACTCTCTCCGCGCAGGGAGTCATGAAAACGCTGTTAAAAAAGCGTCCGCAGTACGTCCGCGTGCTGCCGACTCCAGCGGCAGATCAGGCCGCGGCGGACACGCTCTACATCTCCGGCAACGTCTTTCTCGGCTCGCGCGCCGACATGGAGGATATCGCCGCTGCGCTGCGGAAAATTGAGAAAGCAGAAAGCAGAAGCCAGAAATAGAAGAGCAATCCTCTCTGCGTCCCCATTTCTACTTTCTGATTCCCGATTTGGTTTTTGGATTTCTATATTCTGCTATGCCATGAACCTCGCCGTCATCGGCACCGGCTATGTGGCGGACCAGTATCCTGTTACGCTGGAGAACCATCCAGAGTTGGAACTCGTCGGTGCATGGGATCATAATTCGAACAATCTGGACGCCTTCCTGCGCCGCTGGCCTGTGCGCCGGTATTCGAGCCTCGACGAACTGCTCGGCGATTCGTCCGTCGGCATCGTGCTGAACCTCACCAATCCGCGCAGCCACGTCGAGATCACGACGCGCTGTCTTGAAGCCGGAAAGCACGTCTATTCGGAGAAACCTCTGGCGATGACTCTGGTGGAAGCGCAGTCACTCGCGGCACTGGCGGCACGGAAAGGGCTGCTGCTTTCGTCCGCTCCGTGCAGCGTGCTCAGCCCGGCGGCGCGCACCCTGCGGAAGGCGGTGCTCGATGGAAAGGCCGGCAAGGTGCGGCTGGTTTACGCGAATTTCGAAGACGGCATGATCGCTCCACACATGCAGCCATGGCGATGGATGAGTCCGAGCGGCGTCCCTTGGCCGGCGAAGGATGAATTCGAAGTCGGCTGCACTTACGAGCACGCAGGCTATGTGCTCACATGGCTGGTCTCCATCTTTGGCGCCGCGCAGGAGGTCACGTCCTTCGCCTCCTGCCAGATTCCGGACAAAGGCATCCCCGTTGAGCGAATGGCACCGGATTTCACCGTCGGATGCATTGAGTTTGCAGAAGGTGTTGTAGCCCGTGTGACGTGTGGTCTGGTCGCGCCCAAGGACAAATCCATCACCGTCATTGGAGACGATGGGGCGCTCTTCGTCGGTAATGTGCGTGACGACGCCGCACCTGTTTTTCTGCGCCCTGCCCATCTCTCGCGCATGCAGGCTGCCATCGTAAACCGTACCCGTGGCTTGCAGCGCTGGATCGGGTCCCGCCTCAACTGGCCGGGCCCTGAAGTCTGGTTTCAACAGAAGCTTCCCCCGGTCGCGCAAGGCAGCCGCCGCGTGGTTAGCGCCGCAAAGCCGGTCGATTTTCTTCGCGGCCCCGCCGAGATGGCAGCCGCCATCCATCAGAAGCGCCCCTGTCAGCTCTCCGCGGAGTTCGGTCTCCATATCCTTGAGATCGTCGAGGCTCTTCAACACCCAGCCCGCGAAGGCGGTCGCAAGGTGCTCACCACCACCCTTCCGTCATGAATCCGTCCAGACTTCTCCGTTCCATCCGGCGCAAGTTCGAGAGAACCTGCATCACTCCGGGCCGCATCCGGCAGCTCACCACTTCCGTCGATGCGCGCGTAGCTGGCGTCGGCCGGGCCATTGAAAAGACCCGGTACGGCAGCCGTACGCCCGAAGAAGATCACTGGATTCAGGCCATCGAAAAAAGACGCGCCGCGCTGCTCGCCTCGCGGGAAATCTTCGAGGTGCTCGATTTCGGCGCGGGCACGCCCGCCGACACGCGCACGCAGGATCAAATGTCCGCTGGGCGCGTCTGCACCGAGGTGGTTGGCGAAGCCTGCCTGAAATACAGCAAGGAGCCGTACTGGGCTGAATTGCTGTTTCACATCATCCGGCAGATCAAACCCGTCTCATGTATCGAGATGGGAGCATGCGTAGGCATTTCCGGCGCGTATCAGGCGGCCGCGTTGGAACTCAACGGAGCCGGCGCCCTGCACACGATGGAGGGCAGCCCCAGCTTTGCCCGCATCACCACGGAGACATTTGAGACATTGGGCCTTAAGCACCGCGCCACCGTGGCGGTCGGCCGATTCTTTGACACCGTGGACTCCGTGCTCACCGCACGAGCGCCGGTGGATTGCTGCTTCATAGATGGCCATCACGACGAGATGGCTACGATTCAATATTTCGCAAAGGTGCTGCCGCACCTCACCGCCCAGGCAGTGCTGCTCTTCGATGACATCCGCTGGTCGCCCGGCATGATCCGCGCCTGGGAGAGAATCCGCTCCGACTCGCGTGCCGGTGTTTCGATTGATCTGGGCAAGATCGGCATCTGCCTCACCGGCGCTGGACGCGCGGGCCGTTTCTCGATCTGCCTGGAGTGACCGGCATTCACCTGTTGCGAGTCAAATGTTCGTCTCCATCCTCATCCCTTGCTTCAACGCTGAGCGCTGGGTAGCCCAGGCCATCGAGAGCGCCTTGGCGCAGACTTGGCCGAACAAGGAGGTGATCGTGGTGGACGACGGCTCGACGGATGGGAGCTTGAAGGTGATCCAGTCCTTCGGCGACCGCATCCGGTGGGAGACCGGCCCCAATCGCGGCGGCAACGTGACCCGCAACCGCTTGCTGGAACTGGCGCGTGGCGAGTGGGTGCAGTATCTCGACGCGGACGACTATTTGCTGCCAGACAAGGTGGCGGCGCAGGTGAATTACCTGGCCACCCAGCCGCCCACGGATGTGCTCTACGGGCTGGTGACCAAGGAGGACTGGACGGAGCGGGGCGTCACGCGGGAGTTGCAGAGATTTCCGGAACCGCATGATCCGTGGATTCTGCTGGTGCGCTGGTATCTGCCCCAGACCGGCGGGCCACTTTGGCGCAAGGCCGCGCTGGAGGCTGTTGGCGGTTGGCGGCCCGATCAACCTTGCTGTCAAGAGCATGAGCTTTATCTGCGCTTGTTGATGGCGGGCAAGTCATTCACTTACTGCCCGCTCAACGGGGCGATCTACCGCATCTGGAGCTCGAACACAGTTTGCCACCGGGATCAGCCTAAGGTGCGCCGACGTCGGCTGGCCATCACTCAGCAGGCCGAGGATCACCTAAGAGCGCGCCGCGAACTGACCCCCGCGCGGCGCGACGCCGTGAACATGGCACGATTCCAAATGGCGCGGCTCGCCTGGCGGCACGACCAGGGGGAGGCGATGGAGATAATGCGCACGGTCCGCCAGTCTGATCCGCAGTTTCGCCCGCTCACCAACCAGCCTGGCGGTCATCATCCGCCGGCGATGTATCGGCTGCTTTGGCGCTGCTTTGGTTTCCGGTGGGCGGAAACCGTGGGGGACTGGGCAAGGATCTTGCGCCGAAAGGCCCCTGTTGCTTCGTAAATCAACAAGCATGTCAACGAACGCTATGCGCATCCTTGCGGCTGATCATCTGAGTGCCGGCGCCGCCCTGCGCCTGCAACTGCGGGATGCCTGCCTGCCTGACATCATCCGGCTGGCGGAACTCACCAGTGATGCCTTGGAGCGGGACGGCAAGCTGCTCCTGTTCGGCAATGGCGGCAGCGCGGCGGACGCGCAGCACATCGCGGCGGAGTTCACCGGCCGGTATCTCACCGAGCGGCGGCCGCTTGCCGCGCTGGCGCTGACCACGGACACCTCCGCGCTCACGGCCATCGGCAACGACTATGGCGTGGAGCACATCTTCGCGCGCCAGATTCGCGCGCTTGGCCGCAAGGGCGATGTGGCGCTGGCGATTTCCACCAGCGGACGCTCGCCCAACATCACTGCGGGACTTCGGGCCGCCACCGAGCTGGGCCTGACCACCGTGCTCCTCACCAGCCAAAAGGCCCCGGAGCTGGACCTGCGGCTGGACCTGGTAATCCGCGTCCCCTCGGACTGCACGCCGCTCATTCAAGAATGCCACCTCGCCATCGGCCACATCCTGTGCGGCCTCATTGACCAGAGGCTCGCGATGGTCGGAGCAGATCAGCCGCCAAGCCCGGGCCTGTTGAGTCAGGGCCATGCAGGCTGCCCAGATTAGCGCCATGCCAACGCCGCCAACCTGCGCGCGGTGGAAAAGGATCGGGTTCACCGTGAATTGCCCGTTAACATGGTCCCGCACCAGCTTATGAAAGTCCTTCTCGTCACCGGGTCCTCTGGCCTCATCGGCTCGGAAGTAGTCACGCACTTTTCGCAACAAGGCTGGGCCGTCCATGGTGTGGACAACAACATGCGCGCGGACTTCTTCGGTCCCGGCGGTGACACTCGCTGGAACACGCGGCGGTTAAAGGAGCAGTTCCCCGGTTTCCGACATCACGAACTGGACATCCGCGACCGCGCGGGCGTGCTGGCCTTGCTCAAGGAAGTCCGTCCAGACGCGCTCGTTCACACCGCCGCGCAGCCGAGCCACGACCTCGCGGCGAGCCGCCCGTTCGATGATTTCGACGTGAACGCGGTGGGCACGCTGAACTTCCTCGAAGCCACGCGGCAGGCCTGCCCGGAGTCGCCGTTCGTGCACATGAGCACGAACAAAGTCTATGGCGACGCGCCCAACGAGATCGCGCTCACCGAATTGGACAAGCGCTGGGACTACGCCGACCCCGCCTACCGCGACGGCATCCGCGAGACGTTCCGCATTGACCAGAGCAAGCACTCGCTCTTTGGCGCGTCGAAGGTCGCGGCGGATGTGATGGTGCAGGAGTATGGCCGCTACTTTGGGCTGCCCACCTGCGCGTTGCGCGGCGGCTGCCTGACCGGCCCGAACCACAGCGGCGTCGAGCTGCACGGTTTCCTGAGCTACCTCATCAAGTGCAACCTCGAAGGCCGCACCTACCGCGTGTTTGGTTACAAGGGCAAGCAGGTGCGCGACAACATCCACAGCCACGACGTAGTCGCGTTCATGGAGCGGTTCATCGCCGCACCGCGCCGGGGCGAGGTCTATAACATCGGCGGCGGGCGCGAGAACTCCATCTCCATCCTCGAAGCCTTCGATCTTATCGCGTCCATCTCCGGCCATCCGATGCGCCACGAATACGTGGACCAGAACCGCGCGGGCGACCACATCTGCTACATCTCGAACCTGGAGAAGATGCGCGCCCACTATCCCGGCTGGGGCATCACGAAGGACTTGAAGACGACGTTCCAGGAGATTCACCAGTCGTGGCTGAAGCGGTCGACCAGTAACTGATTCACCAGCCACGTCACTCAATGAAAATTCTCCTCACCGGTGCCTGTGGTTTCGTGGGCAGCGCCCTGGCCGAAGCCATCGCGGCGGCGGGCTGCGACTGGGAAGTCCTCGGCTTCGACAATCTGGGCCGGCCCGGCAGCTAATTGAACCGACGTCGGCTTGGGCAATTCGGCGTGAAGCTCCGGCACGGCGACTTGCGCTGCCAGAGCGACGTGGATGCGCTGCCGGCCGTGGACTGGATTGTGGATTGCGCCGCAAATCCCAGTGTGCTCGCCGGTGCCGATGGGCAGACCAGCAGCCGGCAGCTCATGGAGCACAACCTCCTCGGCACGCTGCACATGCTGGAGAAGTGCAAGCGCGAGCGGGCGGGCTTCATCCTCCTGAGCACGAGCCGGGTCTATGCCATCGAGCCGTTGGCGAAGCTGCCTGTCGAAGCGCGCGGCGGCGCGTATCAGTTGCGCGCAGACGCGCCCTTGCCGCCGGGTGTTGCCCGTCAGGGCGTGGATGAAACCTTCAGCACTGCCGCGCCGGTGTCGCTCTACGGCGCAAGCAAGCTGGCTAGCGAGGCGCTCGCCTTGGAATACGGCGCAACGTTCAAC
>Ga0163212_1001441_pt1 | contig 10533 bp, 6 predicted proteins | sample Malawi_45m_30L_FD_113532 | JGI IMG/M metagenome (GOLD analysis project Ga0163212, IMG submission 113532) | Freshwater microbial communities from Lake Malawi, Central Region, Malawi to study Microbial Dark Matter (Phase II) - Malawi_45m_30L | ecosystem: Environmental > Aquatic > Freshwater > Lake ...
CATCACGCGCACGCCCCGCGCGCAACGCCGCACTCAACCATTCACGAGTATCACCGGCCACGACCGCAGGTAGGTAGCGCGATACATTGCTCAATTCAATCACGGGAAGCTGCAGTTTCAGATCCAGCTCACCCAATCCTCTGGCCGAGAGCGGCATTGGCACCGTATAGCTACCCATGAGCATACCCGACACGCCCGCTTGAGAAAAACGCATGGTGTCTACACGCATGGCCAGATACTTTTTGTCGCGCAGGGACCAACTACCTTCAAGTGAAATATCATCCAGATTCATTTGCGGTAGGCTCAATGTATTGACGGCATCGAGCTTCAAGTGCTCGCCATTTAATTTCAAGCGTCCACCGTCCTGATTTGCATCCACTTCACCGGACATGCCATCGAAAGCGGGTAGAGAATGAACCCCGCTGGACTGACGAATTCCCAGCGCATCGAATTTTCCGGCAATCTTGTACACGCCAGCACCTGGCATATCTCCATCCCAGGATGCCGAAAAATCCCGGAGCTGCCCTCGCGGCAAAAAATCAGAGAGTGCGCTTCGGATATGATCGGGTAGAGGTACATGCACCGCAAACCGAGCGAGCGCGCCGAGATCCATTTCGGTGATTTTCAAATCATGGTGTTCAGCTTTTCCATTGGCGGGGGCAGCATAAACATGGCTTACCGTTGTTTTGGGCAATACGTCACCCTGCTCGGTACGCAGTGAAAAATTCGTCAACGTGAGCTGATGGCCGCTCTCGCCATAAGAAAATATCTTCTGCTTCAGACCAGAAATCAGTTCACCAGCCGAAATGCGTCCACTGACATTGATGAGCTTGAGTGGCTCAAGTGATTGATCCAGGCTGACCGATAGATTTGACAAAGACAGGTCCGCCGTTACATTGGCCACAGTGCCACGATCGAAATTAGCCCAGGCTCGCAGCGAACCGTCGCCTCCCGTGAGCTGATAAGGCATATCAATGTAGGGCTTCCACGCCTCAAGGTGTGTTTTTTGCCAGTAGATATAAAATTCACCTACCCATTCCGCATAATCTGCGCGGGTTTTGGAAAACGGCAGGTGAGTAAATTCAACACGAAGATCGATGGGTGCTGCCATAGATTCGGGCGGCGTTGCCTTTAACGCAGCACGGTGCGTACGCCAACGATTCTGCAAGACGAAGCTGATATCGCTCAACGTGAGTTCGGGTGCCAATCGCAACTGATCGCGCCAGCGGAGCTCACCCTGTCTGACGACAATTTCATGCTGTGCAAGGAGCCAGTCAAGTCCACGACCATCATCAGGCTTGGTGGGATCAATCTGCAAACCACCGACAAAAACGCGCCCTTCGGTATCGCGTTCGATCTCGAGATTCGGGCGCGACAATTCCAGTGCCTGCAGACGTAGCTCGCCCATCACCGACCACCATGAAATGGTCGCGTTCACCTCTGGCAGTACAAGAGCGCTCTCACCCTGATCATTTTGAATCACAACATTTTCCAGCTTCAGGCGGGGATTCAGTCCATGCCAGCTAGCCTCTATGCCGTCGATACGAACATTACGATTGACGAAATAACTGGCGAGTTGCTCGACTTGAACCTTGTACGCGTCGATATTGGGCAAGACGATATAGCGCAGCGACAAGAAGGCTGCACAGAACGCAAAGTAGATAACGATCAGCGCAAGCACCAACCAGCTGAGCGCATGGTGCGTTACTCGATTGACCTTGTCGTAGCCAACACGCACCGAACGCCAACCAAGCCGCAAGGCTTGTCTGATACGATCCGGGTTATCTGGTTGACTCGACATCAAATGAAATAGTAGTAATGAACACCGCGCCTACAGCGATTGAAACTTTGGCCGAAAGTCAGGGAGACGCTGATTAAATCTACGTTTTATGGCGAGCCAACGCAGCTGTGCGACGCGGGGATGAGTAAAATTAAGATCCTAGCGCCATTGATCTTGCCACAAAAGTTTCCGCATTTATTTAATCAGTGCTTCCTTAGCTGTTTTCCAGTGAGTTCAGCGGAAAATTGACCCCAGGCCCATACACCCAATGGCAGCTCGACCTGAGCCAAAATGACGATTTACCCATTGCAGCTCCTGATACAGTTCAATCGCAAAACTGCAGATGCGTGCACCCCAGCAGCCGACCGCGCTGTCCTTCGCTGAGCAGAATCAGGACCTAGCCCAGATTGTTATCATAGCTGCAAATTCCGCTTTCCCCGGCGCCCCGATACGTCCTCAAGTGAGCTTATGAGCATAAAACCCGCTTTTGCCAGCCCGAACCTTTCCCGGTTCGTCAGCCGCTGGCTAGATGCGGACCCTGCCCGAGAAGCCGAATTTACGCAGATGACGGGATTATCGCTTGCCGCGCTGGACTTTGCTCAGTTGCTTGAGACGCAGCTGGCGGTTGTGCCGTCACTGCCGGCAGCCATGCGTCGCCTGCGAAACCTGCTGGTCGCTGCCATCGCCGAGCGCGATCTCGCTGGCCGGAGCGATCTGGATGAGGTTCTGGGCGCCATATCGGCATTCGCGGAGTTCGTCATCAACTGCCATCTGGCTGACTTGTATCGCAGTCAGTGCGAGCTGCACGGCATACCCATGGGTGAGGAATCGGGCACTGCGCAGCAAATGATCGTGGTCGGTATGGGCAAGCTGGGCGGACGCGAACTAAATGTGTCTTCGGATATCGATCTGATTTTCTTGTATCCGGAAAATGGCGACACCTTGGTGATCGCCGAGGGCCAGCGCCAGCTGTCCAATCATGAATTCTTCGTACGCCTTGGCAAAAAACTGATCGCCGATATTGCCGAGATCACCGCTGACGGCTTCAGTTTTCGCGTGGATATGGCGCTGCGCCCCAATGGCGCATCAGGCCCACTGGCAGCCAGCTTGGGGATGCTTGAAGAATATTTGATGGTGCAGGGGCGCGAATGGGAACGCTATGCATGGGTCAAGGCTCGCGCGCTCACCGGGCGAGCAGAGGACATTGCAGCGCTGGAAGCGATTGTTCGACCTTTCGTTTATCGTCGCTACCTGGACTTTGGCTCGATTAACGCGCTGCGCGATATGCATGCGCAAATACGGGCAGAGGTCATCCGGCAGGAAACTCGTCATCCGGAACGCAACATCAATGTCAAGCTCGGCCGCGGTGGCATACGCGAGATTGAATTCCTGGCGCAGGTGTTTCAACTGATCCGTGGCGGACGCGATCCCGGCCTTCGTGATCGATCTACCCGCACAACTCTGCACATCCTCGCCGAAAAGAAACTACTGCCTGCCCCAGTGACGGCTCGTTTATTGGAGGCCTATACCTTCCTTCGCAATCTTGAGCACCGTATTCAGTATCTCGACGATGCACAAACGCATGTGCTACCAGCATCAGAGGGCGATCGTTTGATGATGGCCCGTGCAATGGGATATGGCGACGTGCCCGCTCTGCTGAATGCCTTGCGCACGCATACCGACTGGGTGGCGGCACGCTTTGATGAAATTTTCGATGACAAATCGTCTCCGAATCTCCGCGACGGCAACGAAGTGCCGAGTTTGTCATTCGACGAGGCGACGGAGGAGGCGATTTGCAATCATCTCGATCAACTCGGTTTTGATGATGCACCGGCATCCGCGCAGCGCTTGCTTTCCAGCTGGCGCAGCAACCGTATTCAGTCGCTACCGCCACAGCGCAAGGGACAGCTGGAGGCACTGCTGCGTGCTTCGCTGCCCATGATGAGTCAGCAAACGGAGTCGACATCCTGTTCGGCGACATTGAATCGCCTGCTGGATTTCTTTGACACCATCGCGCGCCGCTCGGCTTATCTGGCTTTGCTGACCGAATACCCTCATACGCTGGCGCGGGTAATTCGTATGATGGCCGCCAGTGACTGGGCGGCGAAGTATCTGACCCGTCATCCGGTATTGATGGATGAATTGCTTGATGACGCCATCCTCCACACGGAACCTGACTGGCAGGCGTTTGCGCAGGAATGTCGTCAGCAACTCGAGGCGTTCAATGGCGATACCGAACGTCAGATGGATGTACTTCGCGAGCAACATCACGCGCAGATGTTTCGTCTTCTCGCGCAGGATCTTGATGGCGTGCTCAGCATAGAGCGTCTCGCGGACCACTTGTCCGCATTGGCAGATGTACTCATCTCGGTGACGCTGGATGCGGTGTGGCGCACACTCTCCGACAAGCATTGCGATCAACCACGATTTGCCGTCATCGCCTATGGCAAGCTGGGCGGCAAGGAATTGGGGTATGCCTCTGATCTGGATGTCATTTTTCTGTATGAGGACGAAGATCCAGAGGCACCGGCTGTCTACGCGAAGCTGGCGCAGCGTTTCATCACGTGGATGACCAGTCACACGCCGGCTGGCATCTTGTTTGATATCGATATCGCACTCAGACCGGATGGTGCAAGCGGCCTGCTGGTATCTTCGCTCCCGGCATTCGAAAAATACCAGCATCAGTCCGCCTGGCTGTGGGAGCATCAAGCGCTCACGAGAGCACGCTTCTGCGCGGGCGATCAGAACATCGGCGCACAATTCGAAGCACTGCGTACCGAGGTACTGCGCCAGACCCGAGATCCTGTCCAGCTGCGCACTGAAATACTAACAATGCGGCAACGCATGCATGATGCACATCCCAATCGCTCGGCATTGTTCGATCTGAAGCACGATGAAGGCGGCATGATCGACATCGAATTTATCGTCCAGTTCCTGGTGCTGCGTCATGCGTGCGAGTATCCCGCGATGACTGGTGACATCGGTAACATCGCGCTGCTAAAACTGGCTGGCGAGCTGAATCTGATCGACAAGACACTGTCTGTCGCAGTGGGCGATGCCTACCGACTCTTCCGCAAACTTCAGCACCAAATCCGCCTGACCGGGCATGACCGGGCGCGCGTTGAGCAAGCACTGGTAGCAGAACCACGAAAGGCGGTCGAACAACTGTGGCAGCAAGTTCTGCTACACCCATGAAATCGCGACCCCCTTCTTCCATCGTCCTTCCGCACTTTATTCCTTCCGCCTTCTCATTCCTTCGCCTCCTCGTCTCTTGAATCTCAAGAGCTTGGCTGCTCAATCGTAGCGGCCACACAACAGTATAAAAATTACCAAACGAATAAGTTCCCGGCTAATTACAATTAATGCAACGTCACCGCTCAGGCGCAACTTCTCTCCAGCCCGACGTATTTCCCCTTTCACTCAGGACGAGATCATGAACAGATACGCAGTTCTCTGCACAGCTTTGGCCGTTCTTCTTTCAGGATGCGCGACACAGCGCGAGATCGAAAGCCAGAAAATGTCAAAAAGCAATCTGACCTCGGGTCAGGTCAGCATCACACTCAAGAAAAACATCACAACGCAGCAGGAAGTCGTTGAGACCTTTGGTGCACTCAATCTGGTGACACAAAACTCCGATGGCGAGGAATCCTGGACTTATCAGAAGCAGGCGACCGTGTCGAATGCCAGCTCCAGCTCGGCTTTTGCAACGATCATTCTGGCTGGCGCATCCAGCAGCAGCTCAGGTCTCGAGCAATCCAGTCGCACGATCACACTGATCATCAAGTTCAGAGACATCAAGGGCGTGAAAACAGTTACCGATTTTTCCTTCGCTACTCTTCATTCTGAGACTGAGCCATGAAAACCATGACGACCTCTGTCACAATGACCCCCGATCTCCCTCATTCAGCCTTCACCATTGCCACCAGCAAAACGGTTTCACTCTCCGGTTGGGAAAACTGTAGCGGCCTCCTGCGACGAATGCTGTGCGCCCTGGCGATGGGCAGCACACTCTTTACAGCAGGCTGCGCAATGAATGACGCATCACAGAACAAGACCTCGCTGGAAATTCAGGCTTATCAGTCCCGGTCATTCGAGGTGGACAAAAAGACGGCATTCAATTCCGCGATGTCGGTCTTTCAGGATCTGGGTTACATCGTGAATTCAGCCAATCTGGATACGGGCTTTATCACGGCAGAATCCCCCACAAAGGGAGCGAAAGGCAGCGAAGCATTTCTTTCTTTTCTGGTTGGCATGCGGGTCGAGGGACGAACGGCAGTGACTGCCTTCGTTGAAGAGCTGTCACCGAAATCTGCAAAGATACGTTTGAACTTTGTCGAAAGGAAAAAATCCTCCGGTGACTACGGTCAGCAATCCAATCGCGATGACCCCATACAGGATCCCAAGATTTATCAGTCAGCGTTCGACAAAATCAGTGATGCAATCTTCATTCGTTCAGCACAAAAATAAATACAGCACTTCCACATGTAAAAAAGCCCTGCAGTTCATATGAACTGCGGGGCTTTTTGCCGAATCACAGCGGGCTGCTTATTTTGCACTCATCAGCGCTACCGTCGTATCCAGCATACGGTTCGAAAAACCCCACTCATTGTCATACCATGAAGAGACTTTCACGAGACGGCCAGAGACCTTGGTCAGGGACGCATCAAAATTGCTCGATGCCGGATTGTGATTGAAGTCCACTGATACCAGAGGCTCGGTGTTGTAGGTGAGGATACCTTTCAAAGAGCCTTCGGCTGCTTTTTTCATGATGCTGTTGACTTCATCAACCGTGGTGTCACGCGCAGCGATGAAAGACAGATCAACAACCGAAACGTTGATGGTCGGTACACGAATTGCGTAGCCATCCAGCTTGCCGTTGAGTTCAGGCAGTACCAGACCAACCGCTGCTGCTGCACCGGTCTTGGTCGGAATCATCGACTGAGTTGCCGAGCGTGCGCGACGCAGATCTTCGTGCATGACATCAGTGAGCACCTGGTCATTGGTGTACGCATGGACTGTGGTCATCAGACCATTTTCAAGACCGATAGCGTCATTGAGTGGTTTGACAAGCGGCGCCAGACAGTTGGTGGTACATGAGGCGTTGGAAATCACGGTATCGGAAGATTTCAGTCCACTCTGATTCACACCAAAGACGACGGTCGCATCAACATCTTTACCGCCAGGTGCCGAGATAATGACTTTCTTCGCACCACTTTTGAGGTGTGCAGACGCTTTTTCCTTGGTGGTGAAAAAACCGGTACATTCCATGACTACATCAACGCCCAACTCACCCCAAGGAATGTCTGCCGGATTGCGCTGCGCGAAGACACGGATTTTATCGCCATTGACGATCATGTAATCGCCCTCGACCACCACGGTGCCAAGAAATTTGCCATGCGCAGTGTCGTAGCGCGTAAGATGCGCATTCGATTCCGCATTACCCAGATCATTGATGGCAACGATCTGAATATCGTTTTTCTTGCCGCCTTCATAGTGAGCGCGCAGTACATTACGCCCGATGCGGCCGTAGCCATTGATCGCAACTTTGATGGTCATACTGATCTCCTGAGTGATTATTGCTGGTAACTGTGTTGTATATGGGTCAGTGCAACACTGACTTGACTGCCGCAACGACTTTGTCTGTCGTAAATCCGAAATGCTTGAAAAGTGCGCCTGCCGGGGCGGATTCACCAAAAGTATCGATACCGATAACAGCACCATCGAGGCCGACATATCTGAACCAGAAATCACTGACACCTGCTTCGACGGCAACGCGCGGTAAATTTTTGGGTAGAACGCTGGCCTTGTAGGCGGCATCCTGTCGCTCAAAGACATCCGTACTCGGCATGGACACAATCCTGACCGCGATGCCTTCGGCGGCCAGAGCTTCAGCAGATTTAAGCGCCAGTTCGACCTCAGAGCCCGTGGCGATCAGAATCGCGCGCGCGCCTTTGTCATCTCTCAGCACATAGCCGCCGCGTCGTATATCGCTAATTTGCGCAGGGTAGCGCTCCACATAGAGCAGGTTTTGTCTGGAGAAAATCAATGTGCTCGGACCTTGCTTGCGCCGCACCGCCTCGCCCCATGCGACTGCAGACTCAACCGTGTCACATGGACGCCAGTTATCAAGATTCGGAATCAGGCGCATACTGGAAATATGCTCAACCGACTGGTGGGTCGGACCATCTTCGCCCAGACCGATGGAATCGTGCGTAAATACAAAGATCGAGCGCAGCTTCATCAGCGCCGCCATGCGCAAGGCATGGCGGCTGTAGTCAGAGAAGGTCAGAAATGTGGCACCGAAAGGAATGTAACCGCCATGCAGTGCAATGCCGTTCATGATCGCGCTCATGCCAAATTCACGCACACCATAATTGATGTGGTTACCCGGCTGGTCGGCGCGAACGGCGACGCACTCTTTCCAGTTGGTGAGATTGGATCCGGCCAAATCAGCCGAGCCGCCGAGAAATTCCGGCAAGGTGGGTGCAAGCGCCTGAATCGCATTCTGGCTAGCCTTGCGGGTCGCAATGTTTTCCTTTTTCTGGACGCAGGCATCGATCAGCGCCGCAACGGATTGATCGAATGTCGCTGGTAACTCACCCTGCATGCGACGGATCAGCTCGGCAGCTTCTTTGGGAAATTTCTCGCGATACGCGTTGAATCTTTCTGTCCACGTCGCTTGCAATGCAGCACCTTGTTGCTTCGCATCCCAATCGGCATAAACATCCGCAGGTATCTCGAAAGGCGGATATGCCCAACCAATAGCAGCGCGGGTGGCGGCGATTTCAGTGTCACCCAAGGCAGCGCCGTGCACCTTGTCGCTGCCCTCCATGTTGGGGGACCCTTTGCCAATCACCGTCTTGCAGCAGATCAGCGTTGGACGATCGGACTTTTTGGCAGCATCAATCGCTGCATCAACTGCCTGCACATCGTGTCCATCGACATTGGGAATAACGTGCCAGCCATAGCTCTCGAAACGCTTGGGCGTATCGTCGCGGAACCAGCCATCCACCTTGCCATCAATGGAAATGCCATTGTCGTCATACAGCACGATCAGCTTAGATAAACGCAGGGTACCGGCTAGAGAGCAGGCTTCGTGACTGATGCCTTCCATCAGACAACCGTCACCAAGGAACACATAAGTGTAGTGATCAATGACCTCAAAGCCGGGCCGGTTGAACTCGGCTGCCAGCAGATGCTCCGCCAGCGCCATACCCACGGCGTTGGTGACGCCCTGACCCAGCGGGCCGGTGGTAGTTTCAACGCCCGGTGTGATATCGACTTCCGGATGGCCCGGGGTCAGCGAATGCAGCTGGCGGAAGTTGCGAATCTCGTCCATCGACAACGCATAACCAGACAAATGCAACAAGGCGTACAACAGCATGGAGCCATGACCGTTGGAGACAACGAAGCGATCGCGGTCGATCCATTTGGGATCAGCGGGATTGTGCCGCAGATGTTCGCTCCACAACGCAACGGCGATCTCGGCCATGCCCATAGGCATGCCGGGGTGCCCCGAGTTGGCTTTTTGAACAGCGTCCATCGCAAGCGCACGAATCGCATTCGCCATTTTGCGCGTGTCCGCAGCAGAGTCGAGTTTGGAAGTCATATTGCCAAGATTGAATGAAGATACGATCGCGGCGCCGAGAGTCTCTATCAAAATGAGGGTCGCGTAGAGGCCCAGTCCCTGACAGGAATGCAGCAACGGTGCCGGGCAGCGCACTGCAAGCCTGCGAAACGGTACTGAGCACCTACCTGTTACGCGCCCTGCGCTGGCAGCGGCATTCTGTTAGAGACTCTGCAACGCGGCGCTGGCGGAAAAGCCCTCGATTTTACCAGAGCGAGCTCAGACGCTTACAATCCTTGCCTACCCTCTTGCAACCTGCTGCCTCCGAGCAAAGCTATCCCATGCCTCGCTTTTACTGTGATCTACCCATTGAAGCCGGCCAACTGCTTCGCCTGCCCGAGACCATTGCCCGACATGTACAAGTACTTCGCCTCAAAGTCGGTGATGTCGTGACACTGTTTAACGGTCTTGGCGGCGAATACGCCGGCACAATCGCGGGCATCGACAAGAAACAGGTCGAGGTCGCGGTGAAGACTTTTTCTGCAAGAGAAGCCGAGCCGCCTCACGCGATCACGATCGCACAGGGTTTGCCCGAGGGTGCAAAAATGGACTGGATCGTTGAAAAAGCGGTCGAGCTGGGTGCCACCGGGATTCAACCGCTGATGTGCAGTCGCTCGATCATACGGCTTGATGACGAACGCGCGGGGAAAAAAATGATCCACTGGCAGGGCATCATGGCAGCGGCGGCCGAGCAATGTGGCCGCAATCGTCTGCCGGTGCTCGGTGCGCCACTGCGTTTCGATCACTGGGTCGCGCAGCACAGCATGCATCGCCGTGTCTTGCTCTCTCCCCGAGCGAACGAATCCCTGCAGACCTGGGCTCGACACCAGCCTGGGCAAGCGATTACCCTGATGATCGGCCCTGAAGGCGGCTGGTCAGAACATGAAGAGCGCCTTGCCATCAGCCACGGCGCCTTGTGTCTGGGTATGGGTGAGCGCGTACTGCGCACAGAGACTGCGGGCATGGCAGCCCTGGCGGCGCTGCAGGCACTGTGGAGCGGCATGTGAATCCTCGGGGCCTTGCTCGAGCGCTTCATTGCTGATTCAAGGCGGATGTTCGAGGGCTAGCGCCCATCTTTTTGGCACTTCGATGGCTTTTTTGGCCGCTTCCCTGCCGCTGCCTGCCC
>Ga0163212_1001443_pt1 | contig 10525 bp, 12 predicted proteins | sample Malawi_45m_30L_FD_113532 | JGI IMG/M metagenome (GOLD analysis project Ga0163212, IMG submission 113532) | Freshwater microbial communities from Lake Malawi, Central Region, Malawi to study Microbial Dark Matter (Phase II) - Malawi_45m_30L | ecosystem: Environmental > Aquatic > Freshwater > Lake...
CAACCTGGTGCCCGACAACCGCTACCGCATCCGCGCCGAGCTGAGCCGTTGGATCGCCGATGCCGCCGTGCAGGTGGTGATCAGCAGCGGTGGCACGGGATTGACCGGCCGCGACGGCACCCCTGAGGCGGTGGCGCCCCTGCTCGACAAGACGATCGAGGGCTTCGGTGAGCTGTTTCGCGTGCTGTCGTTCGAGACGATCGGTACCAGCACCCTGCAGAGCCGCTGCCTGGCCGGGATCGCCAATGGCACGGTCATCTTCGTGCTGCCGGGTTCGCTCGATGCGGTCGAAACGGCCTGGGACCGCCTCATCCGCGCCCAACTCGATGCCACCACCCGCCCCTGCAACCTGGTGCAGCTGCTGCCGCGGCTGAACGAGCCGGCGGGGTGAACCCCAACACCCGGCGCCATCACTACCTTGTGGGCCATGGTCGCGTGCTCTGCCATGCCCATTGAATCGATGCGCCAACCCCTGAACGCTGCGCAACAGCAGGCCATGGCGGCGATCGTGGCGGCTGTGCCCGAGGCGTTGCAGCAGATCTATGGCGAGCGTTTGCTGGCGGTCGTTCTGTTTGGTTCGGTGGCGCGCGGGACGCCCCATGTCCACTCCGACAGCGACTGGCTGGTGGTGCTGCGTCAGCGCAGCGAGCAACCCCGCGACGATCACCGCGGTGTGGAGCAGCTGCGTCAGCAGCTGGCGCCGTTGCTGCGTGCGGCTGCCCAGACCGGACTGCTGAGCGAACCCCAGCTGCACCTGCGCTCGGCGGCCGAGGCCGAACAGGGCGGCCCGCTGTTTCTGGACCTGTGCCATGACGGCATCGCATGGGTCGATCCCGACGGCTGGGCTGCCGATTTCCTGGCCCGCTATCGCGATCGCCTGGCCCGTCAGGGCAGTGTGCGGGTGCCCTGGGGAGAGGGCTGGTACTGGCGCCTGACCCCGGAGGTCAGACCAGCGGCGGAGGTGTGGTTTTGACCGGCGCCGAGCTCAGCCGGGCCTACCTGGCCAAGGCGCGCCTGCGCCTTGAGGTCCTGCAGCTGCTGGCGGCACGCCAGGGCTGGAGCGATCTGGTGCGCGAAGCGCAGGAGCTGGTGGAGCTGGCCACCAAGGCCATGCTGCGCCATGTGGGCATTGACCCACCGCGGTTGCATGATGTGGGCCCGGTGTTGCTGGTCGAGCAAGGCGCTTTCCCGCCGAGATCGCTGCCCAGATTGCTGCGCTGGCCGAGGCCTCTCAGTGGCTCAGGGCCCAGCGCGAGTTGTCGTTCTACGGGGATGTGGAGTGGATCCCCACCGAGCGCTATGGCCCTGTCGATGGTGAGCGTGCGTTGCAGGCGGCTCAGGTGGCGCTGGCACTGGCCGGGCGTTTGATCGAGCCGGAATGAGCAAGGACTCGATTCAGCCCCCCAGGTAGGCCATCTCGGCGTGCCGCGGGGCGCTGCCCAGGGTGGTCTGTTGCATCAAGTTCTGCCGTTCTTCGCTGTAGCGATCGCTGCGGCGCTGCCACAGGGCGGCGATCGCGGCGGCGAGGTCGTCAGGCGGGGTGTCTGGCTGTAGCCAGGGGCGCAGGTCGAGGCCGCTGCTGGGTTCGGCAAACAGGCAGGTGTAGGCGATGCCATCGGCGGTGACGCGCAGGCGGTTGCAATCGCCGCAGAAGGGGTTGCTGATCGAGGCGATCACGGCGAGCTGACCACCACCATCGCGGTAGCGCCAGTGTCTGGCGGTGCCGTGCTGCGGCCGCCCCAGCGGGTCCAGCGGCCAGCGCACGCTCAGGCGCTCCACCATCTCGGCGGCGCTCAGCACGGCGTTGGGGCGCCAGCCGTTGCGGTTGCCCACGTCCATGAATTCGATCAGGCGCAGTTCGATCCCATGTGCCCGGGCCAGCTCGGCCAGGGGCAGCAGCTGGTCGTCGTTGGTGCCGCGCTGGATTACGGCGTTGAGTTTGAGGGCCCCATGGGCTGGATCAAAGCCGGCGTTGCGGGCGTGCTCGATGGCGGCGAGCACCTGTTGCAGGCTGCGCTCGCCGGCGGCTGTGTTGGCCAGACCCGCCATGCGGGCCACCGACACCCCGCTGGCGCCATCGAGGCTGAGGGTGAGGCGATCCAGCCCTGCCCTCTTGAGGGCGCGGGCCCGTTCCTGGCTCAGCAGGGTGCCGTTGCTGGTGAGGGCGACCTCGCGCAGGCCCCGCTGGCGCAGGGGTTGGGTCGCGGCAATCAGGGCCTCCAGCCCGCTGTGCAGCAGCGGTTCGCCGCCGGTGAGCCGCAGGCTGGTCGCCCCCAGCGCAACGGCCGCGTCGATCACCGCCAGCCGTTGTGCGCCGCTGAGCAACCCGGGTGGCTCCTGGCCATCGGGCAGGCAATAGGGGCAGGCCAGGTTGCAGCGCGCCGTCAGCGACAGCCGCAGTACCCCCAGGGGGCGTCCGTGCTGGTCGCGGGTCGTCTCGGGCTGCATCGCCAGACGCTAGGGACAGCAGACCCCTCAAGAGTTGGACGTCAGACGATGAAGCCCCCAATAGCGCACGCTAGAGCGTATTGTTGATCAAGCGGTTTGGCGTGCGATGCAGATTCTCTCGGCCAATGAGCTCAAGACGGCCGGTGTCGGCGCCATCAGTCGTGCTCTTGAGCACGACCGCGAGGCTGGTGTCTCGGTGCGTGGTCATCTGCGTTACGTGGTGATGGAAGCGCAAGAGTTTCAGCGCCTTAGGGATCTGGAGCTGGAGCTTGCCCTGCTGGAAACGCGTGCCGATCTCTCCGCTGGGCGTTGCCTTGAAGAATCGGTGGATGCTCATTTGGCCCGGATCGACGCCCTGGCTGCTGAGCTTCCTTGAGCTGGACCCTGCTGTTCACCGACCGCTACAACCACAGGGCGGCGCGCTTTCTGCGTCGTTATCCCGATCTGCGTCAGAGCTATCGCAAGACCTTGTTGCTGTTGCAGGCCAATCCCCACCACCCTTCGTTGCGGTTGCATGCTCTCAAGGGTCGTCTGAGTGGGCTTCACTCCGTGTCGATCAACATCGGTTACCGCATCACGCTTGAGGTGCTGATCGAGGGTCAGCGCCTGATTCCAATCGATATCGGCAGCCACGACAGCGTCTATCGGGGTTGAGTGAGTGCGTCCCCAAGCGCGATAAACCGACCCAAACCACAGCCAATCTCCATAAGGTTGGGTCTCAACCTGGTCCCCCGCCATGGCAGAGCAGGACGCGGCCAAGCCGTTCATGCCTGACCAGACCACCTCCGGCGCTGGTGGCGGCTGGCCTTTGATCGATGGCTGGGCCCGGGCCACGCTTTCGCCGATCGGGCCGCGGCTGTGGCAGACCCTCACCCACAAGAGCGCCTGCCTCAGCTGCGCCTGGGGCACCGGCGGCCAGAACGGCGGCTTTCGCGATGAGCTGGGGGAACCCCTGCAGCGCTGCCTCAAAAGCGTGGAGGCGATCGGCGCCGAGCTACAGGCGGCTGTGCCGGCCGAGGTGTTTGCAGGCCGCACCCTGGCTGAGCTGCAGGCCCTCGATTCGGCAGCCTGCGATCGCCTGGGGCGGCTGGACCGGCCCGTGATCCGGCGCCAGGGCAGTGATCACTACGAACCGATCGGCTGGGAGGAGGTGCACGCCCTGGCGGCCGAGGCCTTGGGGCGGCCGGCGCCCGAGCGGGTGGCGTCCTATAGCTCGGGGCGCTCCTCCAACGAGGCGGCCTTTCTGCTGCAGCTGCTGCTGCGGGCGATGGGGTCCAACAACCTGGCCGACTGCTCGGATCTGTGCCATGCCCCCTCGACCGTGGGGCTGCGCCAGGCCTTCGGCAGCGGCACCTCCAACGTCAACCTTGAGGGCCTGCAGCAGGCCGACTGCGTGGTGCTGATCGGCTCCAACGCCCCGGCCAACCATCCCCGCCTGATGAACGAGCTGATCCGCCTGCGCGAGCGCGGCGGCACGGTGATCGTGATCAACCCGATCCTGGAGGTGGGGCTGCTCAAGTTCGGCTCGCCGGCGTTTCCAATCCGCTCGTTGCTGCAGGGCTCCGAGATCGCCTCGATCTACTTGCAGCCGATTCCGGGCTCCGACACAGCCGTGCTGGTGGGCATTCAGAAGGCCCTGCTGGAGCAGGGGGCCATCGCCTGGGAGCTGGTCAAGGCCCACAGCGAGGGCTGGGAGCCGTTGATCGCCCAGCTTGAGACCACCAGCTGGGAGGCGATCACCACCTGCTGCGGTCTCAGCCGCGAGGAGCTGACGCTGGCGGCCGCGCGCATTGCCGCGGCGCGGGCCACGGTGTTTGCCTGGGCGATGGGCATCACCCACCACGCCAACGGCACCACCAACGTGCGGGCCATCGCCAACACCGCCGTGCTGAGTGGCCACATCGGCCGGCCGGGGGCGGGCACGATGCCGATCCGCGGTCACTCCAATGTGCAGGGGTTCGGCTCGATGGGGGTGACAGTGCATCTGCGCGAGCCGATGCAGCGGGCCCTGGAGCAGCTGCTGGGTCGGCCGTTGAGCCGGGTGCCGGGCTACTACGCCCGCGCCCTGATCGATGCCGCCGATCGCGCTGCGGTCGACACGCTGCTGTGCCTGGGGGGCAACCTGTTTGGGGCCAACCCCGACAGCGCCCAGGCCCGCCGGGCCCTGGGCCAGATCGATACCGTCGTATATCTGGCCACCAAGCCCAACACCGGTCACTTTCACGGCCTGGCGGCACGGCAGACCCTGCTGCTGCCGATGTTCAACCGCTTCGAGACGCCGCATCGCACCACGGTTGAGTCGGGCAACAACTGGGTGCGGCTCAACGAGCCGGGCAGCACCCATCTGCGCAGCGGCCAGCTGACCAGCGAGGTCAGCTTTCTGGCCGAGCTGGCCCACCGGGTGCTGGGCAGCGAGCCGTTCGACTGGCGGCGGCTGCAGGATCCGGTCTATGTGCGCGAGCTGATCGCCCGCACCGTGCCCGGTTACGGGCCGATGGCTGGCATCGACAGCACCAGGCGCGAGTTTGAGGTGGAGGGGCGCATCTTCCATGAGCCGCGCTTTGCCACCGCCAGCGGCCGCGCCCAACTGATCCCGACACCCCTGCCCGAGCTGGCCCTGCCCGTTGCGGACCATTTCGGCGGGCTGGCTGCCGGCGAGCGGGGCCTGGTGCTGAGCCTGATCACGGCCCGCAGCTACGGGCAGCACAACACCGTGGTCTACAAACAGGGCGACGCCTACCGCGGCATGCCCCACCGCGGCACGATCCTGATGAATCCCGAGGATCTGGCCGCCAGCGGCCTGGTGGCCCATCAGCGCGTCACCGTGCAGGGCGAGGCGGGCAGCCTGGAGGCCATCGAGGTGATTCCCGGCACCATCCGCTGCGGCGCGGCGCTGATGTTCTACCCCGAGGCCAACGTGTTGATGCGGGCCGAGGTGGATCCGGTGAGCGGTACGCCTGCGTTCAAGCGGGTGCCGGTGCTGGTGCGCGCTTGAGCGGCGCCCCGCCTGCTGCGTTGCGCTGCTGCCTGCTGAGCGGTGGCGCCAGCCGGCGCATGGGCTGTGACAAGGCGCTGCTGCCCCATCCCGCTGGGGGCACCTGGCTTGAGCACACCCTGGCGCAGCTGGCTGTGCTGCAGGCGCCGGTCACGGTGCTGAGCCGTCATGGGGCGCACCGCGAGTTGGCGGGGGCATGGGCGCGTCGCCAGGGCTTGGTGCTGGAGGCGATCGCCGAGCCGCCCCCCTGGGAGGGGCCGCTGCTGGCGCTGCAGCGGTTGTCAGCCCGCTACCCAGCCGACCGTCTGTTGATCTGTCCGGTCGACATGCCGGGTCTGAACCGCGCGGCGTTGGAGACGTTGCTGGCCGCAGCGGCACAACAGCCCGGGCTGATCCATGTGGCCCATGACGGAGAACGGCTGCAACCGCCGTTGGCGCTGTTACCGGCCAGTAATGGTTGGCGCCTGAAGTTGGACCAGGCTATCGCCCGGGGCGAGCGGCGCTGGCAGGGCTGGCTGTTGCGCTTCCAGTTCCGGTCCGTCGCGCTTGATCCGCAAGCCATCGGCAACATCAATGCTCCAGAGGAGCTGCCAACCAGCGGCTTCGCAAGGCCTGTTTCGTAGCGCTGAATGCACCCGCCTGGAGTTGGCCTGCCACGATGATCAGGTCTGGTGGGTAGGGCTTTGGAAAGCGCGATCGCGTCGATGACAATGCTGTGATGGCCTGGCGTCGACTGGTGGTCCTGCTGCGCCGTCAGCGTCGCCGTGGCCGGCATTATCAGCCCAGCTTTCGTCGCAGCCAGATTGCTGTCACCGCATTGGGTGCCCTGAGCGCCTTGCTGCTGCTCAGTCTGCTGTCGATCTGGAGCCGGCAGCTGTTGATCGTGGCACCGCTCGGAGCCTCGTCCGTACTGCTGTTTGGTTATCCCCGCAGCCCCTTGGCCCAGCCACGCAACTTGCTTCTTGGCAATGCGCTGGGCGGCTTGGTGGGGGTGGTGTCAGGCCAATGGTTGGGAACGGGGCCACTGGTTCTGGCCCTGGCCGTGGCCCTGACGATCGTGCTCGGTCAGCAGCTCCGTTGCCTCACCCTCCAGCAGGTGGGATGGCCTTTCTGGTGGTTTTTCTGGGCGGTTCCTGGGGGTTTTTGCTCTTTCCTGTCGTGAGCGGTTCGCTGTTGCTGGTGTTGCTCGCCTGGGCCTTCAGCCGCTGGGTGCCGGGCGCGATGCCTTATCCGGCCCATTGGTTGTGAACGGCCAGTGACGAGAATGGGGTGATGGCAGATTCGCGCTCCGAGGTTGCTCCTGCTGATGGACCGGCCAGGGCCCAGTGCCCTTACTGCGGTGTGGGCTGTGGTCTGGAGCTCAGGCCGCCGGCCCCTGACGCACACAATCCATCCTGGGGGACACGCGGCGATCGTCACCACCCCTCCTCGCTCGGGCAGGTGTGCATCAAGGGCGCCACGGTGGGCGAAACCCTGCACCACAACCGGTTGACGACGCCGCAATGGCGAGCGCGGCTGGATCAACCGTTTGCAGCGATCAGCTGGGAGCAGGCCTTCGCGCTGCTGGTGGATCGCATCAAGGCCACCCTGGCCCGGCAGGGGCCGGCGGGATTGGCGATTTACGGATCCGGCCAGTTTCTCAGCGAGGATTATTACGTCGCCAACAAGCTGCTCAAGGGAGCGCTGGGCAGCAATAATTTTGATGCCAACTCACGGCTGTGCATGAGCTCGGCCGTGGCGGGCTATACCCGTAGCCTTGGCTCCGACGGCCCGCCCTGTTGTTACGACGACCTCGATCTGGCCGATCTGGTCGTGCTGATCGGTGCCAACACGGCTGAGTGCCATCCGGTGCTGTTTCAGCGCCTGCTCAAGCGCAAGCGCAAGGTCAAAGAGGCCCTGCGCCTAGTGGTGGTGGATCCGCGTCACACCCCTACCGCCGAAGGGGCTGACCTGCACCTGGCGATCCGGCCTGGTACCGATCTGGCCTTGCTTTGCGGCGTGGGTCACCTGCTGCTCGAGCTGCAGGCCCTCGATCAGCCGTTCATCGCGGCCCATACCGAGGGCTATGGGGCGCTGGAAGCGCTGTGGCGTCAATGGACGCCCCGGCGGGTCGCGGACCTTTGCGGCATTGCGGTGGCTGATCTGCAGCAGTTGGCGCTGTGGTGGGCTGAAGCCGCGGGGGTGCTGAGCCTGTGGTCGATGGGGGTCAACCAGAGCCGTGAGGGTACGGTCACTGTGGCCGGCATCATCAACCTGCATCTGGTCAGCGGGCAGATCGGCCGGCCTGGCGCCGGGCCGTTTTCGCTCACCGGTCAGCCCAACGCCATGGGTGGCCGCGAGGTCGGTGGCCTGGCTCACCTCTTGCCGGGATATCGCAGCGTGGCCAACCCACAGCACCGCGCCGAGCTCGAGCAGCACTGGGGCTTTACGGCTGGTTCGATCGCATCAGAGCCCGGCCTGGCGGTGTGGGAGCAGATCGAAGCGATGGAGCGTGGTGAGCTTGGCCTGTGGTGGGTGGCCGCCACCAACCCGCTGGTCAGTATGCCTTCGCTTGATCGGGTCAGGGCAGCGGTGGCGCGCTGCCCGTTGGTGGTGCTGAGTGAGGCCTATGCCGGCACCGAGACTGCCGCTGTGGCCCATCTGCTGCTGCCGGCTGCCCAGTGGAGTGAGAAATGCGGCGTGATGACCAATTCCGAGCGGCGTGTCACGCTGTGCCAGGCCTTTCGCCAGCCACCGGGCGAGGCCAGGCCTGATTGGGCGATCTTTGCTGAACTAGGAAGACGTCTCGGCTTTGTCGAGCAGTTCAGCTACGACTCGTCAGCCGAGGTATTCGCCGAATTCATCGCGATCACGGCCGGTCGCCTGTGCGATCTGAGTGGCTTGAGCCATGCCCTGCTGGCACAGCATGGCCCGCAGCAATGGCCGTTTGCGCTGGGGACAGCGCCAGGCGCCGGCCAGGCACGGTTGTACACCGCTGAAGCTCCCTATCCCAGAGCGCCGGTCGGCCATCGTTTCCCGACGGCCACAGGCAGAGCCCGCCTGTGGGCAGACCCCCCTCTCGGCCTGGCGGAACCCCCCTGTGATGCCTACCCGCTGGTGCTGACCGTGGGCCGCTACCTGGGCCATTGGCACACCATGACCCGCACGGCCCATGTGGCTCGGCTTGTCAAGCAGCACCCTGAACCCCTGCTGGAGGTGCATCCCCTGGATGCTGAGAGCCATGGTCTGTGCAATGGCGAACTGGCCGAGCTGACGTCACGGCGTGGTTCCCTGCGGGCACGGGTGCAGGTGAGTGAGCGCATCCGGCCAGGCACGGTGTTTCTGCCGATGCATTGGGGCGGTAGCCAGACCAACCCCTGCGAGGCCAATCGCCTGATGCACGAGGAGGCCTGCGAGCATTCCAAGCAGCCCGAACTCAAAGCCGCAGCGGTGCGGGTGTGTTCGGTCTAGAGCGTTTCCACCAGGTCTGGCGCAATGCGCAGGCAATGCTTGGACAGCGACAGTTTTTGAACGAGACCTTCCTTCTGGAAACGGGACAGTTGTCGGCTGACCGTAACCCGGGTGTGACCACACAAGTCAGCCAGTTCGGCATGGGTCAACCGCAGTGGGATCTCGTACCACGCCCCACAGCGACGGCCGAGGCGATCCACAAGCAGTTGCAACAGAGCGGTGATGCGTTGTTCGGCTTCGCAGAGATGCCGTATCGCTAACAGCGCTACCGTCCAGTCATGCAGCGAGCTTGCCCCAGCCATTGGGATCAGGTTTGGATCGGGCTCGAGCTGGGATGAGGTCAGAGCCTTGATGTGCAGCCGTGAGTGGCGAAGAAGATCCAGTTGAAGATGGTCGCCTGCCTGCAGAAAGCCCAGTGTGATTGGGTTGGCATCGAGGGCTTTCTGTTCGCCTGATGACAGGCCGACACGAACCAGCCCGGAGCTGATCGTCAGACGATTGTTCTGCTGCAACATCCGCTCATCGAGCAACAGGGTATGTCCCGGGCGGATCGACAGATTGGCTGTCAGCTCAGGCGCAGTGGGCGATGGCCTGGGTTCAGTCGTCGTCATGGGCATAACGGCGATACAGGAAGTCAAGGGCGTGGTTGCGCAGTTGGCCGTAGCGCCCGTCATCCTGGATCGCCTCATAGCTGCGCGGCCGCTCGAAGGGAACGTCCAGGATTTCGCCGATGGTGGCTGAGGGACCGTTGGTCATCATCACGATGCGGTCGGCCAGAAACAGCGCTTCGTCGATGTCGTGGGTGATCATCAGCACGGTGGGTTTCTGTTCGCGCCAGATCGCCAGCAGCTCCTCCTGCAGTTCCTCCTTGGTGATGGCATCGAGGGCGCCGAAGGGTTCGTCGAGCACGAGCACCTCGGGCCGCACCGCCAAGGCCCGGGCGATCGCCACCCGCTGGCGCATCCCCCCGGAGAGTTGGCCCGGGCGCTTGCTGTGGGCCTCCATCAGACCCACCATCTCCAGGTGATGGGCCACCGTTTCGCGGCGGTTGGTGGCATCGAGTTCGGGCCGGGCGGCCTTCACCGCCATCTCCACGTTCTTCCACACCGTCAGCCAGGGCAGCAGGGAGTAGTTCTGGAACACCACCATCCGGTCCGGTCCGGGTGCGGTGATCGGATTGCCGTGCAAGGTCACGGCCCCATGGCTGGGTTGCAGGAACCCTGACACCATGTTCAGCAGGGTGCTTTTGCCGCAGCCGGAGTGGCCGATCACGCAGAGGAATTCCCCCTGCCGCACCTGCAGGTTGATGTCGCGCAGGGCTTCGAACGGGCCACGCCTGGTCTGGAACACCTGGCCCACGTCGCGGAAGTCGAGGAAGGCACCAGTGGAGGTGGAGGTGGTCATCGCGAGCTGGCGGCGAGTTGCTTGAGGCGGCGCTGGTCCTGCAGGAAGTGGATCAGTTCGGCGCGCAGGTGGTAGTAGTCGGGATGGTCCATCACGGCAAGCCGATCCCGGGGCCGGGGCAGGGGCACCGGCAGGATGTGGCCGATGCCGGCGGCGGGGCCATTGCTCAGGCACACCACTCGGTCGGAGAGCAGCAGGGCCTCATCCACGTCGTGGGTCACCATCACG
>Ga0163212_1001445_pt1 | contig 10513 bp, 13 predicted proteins | sample Malawi_45m_30L_FD_113532 | JGI IMG/M metagenome (GOLD analysis project Ga0163212, IMG submission 113532) | Freshwater microbial communities from Lake Malawi, Central Region, Malawi to study Microbial Dark Matter (Phase II) - Malawi_45m_30L | ecosystem: Environmental > Aquatic > Freshwater > Lake...
GCAGTAGTTCGTCGGCTTTTGGCAGAACCACGTGCGGAGGTTGCGGCGATGGTCTCGCTGCGGCATCTGCTCAAACGACGCGAAGGCGACGTTGAGTTCGTACCGCTGCACGAGGCGGCAGAAGATGTCGTTGACCACCGACGACTTGCCGTGCGACGGGATACCGGTAAACACCGCAAGGTCGCCGAGCCGCACCTTATAGCGATCAACGAGCTTCGCCATCGGGATGTCGTAGACCGGAGCCTCTGGCGCTGGCGGCAACTCGCTCATGCGGTACACGCCGTCGACGCGGAGCCATTGCGCTCGCGCCAGCGTCGCCGCGACGCCCTTCGGTCCGTAGTGGATCAGTACCTCGTTGAGGTCTTTTAGCCGCCGCTCGCGGTCCTCTGGGTGCTTCGGATACGTGACGTACTTGCACCGAAACCGCCCGAGGCGCACCGACAGATCGTGGAGCAGGTTGGCCCCCGGCGCGTCTCCGTCGACCGCAAGGATGATCTCGGTGACCCGTTCCACCGAAAGGAGCGACCGCGCCTCCTGCAAAAACGCGTACTTGCTGCTGTCGTTCGGCAGCGGTTTATCCGGTGCGCCTCCCGGGACCGATACGCTCCGCAACCACCCCGACTGTATCGCGGCGACGGCGTCGAGTTCCCCCTCCGTAATCACCAGCGCGGTGCCGATCAGCGAATCGTCGCGGAGGATGTCCTCGTTCCAGAGACATTGTGTCCCGCCCTTGTCCTGCCAGAAACGCTTCTCTTCGCCTAGCGTTCGAAACTTTCTGTTGACGACTTTCCCTTCGCGTAAAAAGGGAATGCATAGCGCCTCAATACCACCGGTTCCAACGAGGGCGTGCAGCCCCAGCTTGAGCGCCAGTTCGGGGTCGATATGCCTCGCTTCCAGTCCCTCTTGAATCGTGTGTGTTAGCCCTTCCACCAGTTCCTCCGCTCCATCCACAGTGAAAACAATGCCAAACGGCCCGCCCATCTTCCAAGTGCCCGCCACGTATTTGCGTCGGTCCGACCGCGACGCTCAAGCACGGCTTTCGCTTGTTGCCGCTCTTGCGCGTGTCGCTGCACTTCGGACAGACGGTGTAGTGGTTCCCCGGCTCGTACTTCCTCAGCCGTATTCCCTCCGCGTTGAGTTTGTCGGTGATGCTCATCAGCCGCCCACGCCAAAGGAGTCCCGCCCATACGGTCCGGACCTTTTGATCGCCGCGGCGTCGTCCCACCGCCCTTGGTTCAGCCACGTGGTCGGATGCGCGATGTACTTCTCATCCTTGCCTGCTGTTTGCGCGGCGTAGCCCTGTGCGCCCGCTAGTAGGCGAGGGACAGCCTCGGCCCCAAGGATGCGCTTGGCGGTCAGGTAGGCGCGATATGCGGCGAGCTTGCCGACCTTCCGGGGGTACGCGGCCCACCACGCTTCGAACGCGGCGGTGTAGGAGACGGCCTTGCGCGGTTTCTCGTCGCGGGGAGAAGGCGTAACACCCCCACCGTCAGCCGTAGGCTGATCGATAGTTTTATCTTCTGAAGTAGAAGATGAAGATGAAGATGAAGGGGTTGGCTTTTGCTTCGGCGCAAGGTTATCCCTTTGGTTAAGCAAAGTCGGGTTGCCGCCGAGCTTCCCCGCGGCTGCACGGACGTTACGAATTTGCTCATCCCGAATCATTCGGCGGCTGAAGATCGCGCCGCTCTCGTCGCGGGAGAACACGCCCGCGGACTCAAGCTCATCCAAGAGTCCCTGCACGACTTCCATCGGCTCGCCGACCGCTCTGCTGATCTGCAGGTCTGTCATCGGCTTGCCGTTGACCGCCAGCACGCCGTACGGCGCGGCCTCGTGCATGATGCACATGAGTTCGATCCACAAGCCCCGTGCGGCGAGGCAGCACGTCGAGAGCGATGGGTCTTTACGCCAGTCGGCTGGGTAAAACTGGAACGCGGGGCGTTTCATGTTCGCCCCCTTGCTTGTTCAAACGGTGATACTGATGGCACGCCATCCTCCAATCGCTGTCATGGGCGTGATAATTATGTTGCATCCCGATTACGTCAAGTCCTCGCGGCAAACGAGATGCGTCCGAAGCTATCCGACCTCGACGATTTCGACGTCATAGAGCGCCTTCAGCAGCTTCTTCTTGATCCGGTATTCGGGCGTCCGAGTCGGTTTCGACTTGACGTCCTCGGTGACGATTTCACCGGTCGCCACGCGGCGGTAACGAAAGTCCGCGACGTAGGCGCAGACCTTTTGCCCGTTGACGATGAGGTTGTACCGCGGCTGCAGTTCCAGTCCGTCGATCTCGCCGACCCGCATCAGGCTCTTGAGATAGACGTAGCGAGTGGCCTCGGCCTTGGAAGCAAAGACGGTCCCGTCCACCTCGGTTTTGATGTTGCGGAACTTCGATGTCGACCCGCGAGCAAAGCGAATCCTCATAAGTTGTTGCGTCCGTTTAATGGGTGTTTGTTGTTTCGGAAAGTTGTCCGTCGTCACCGTCGCGCCGAAAATGCAGCGTCTGGTTCGAGAAATCCACCGCGGCACGAGAGTCGGTCTTTACAACCTGACGGCGTGGAGCGCGGCGATCATGACGGACGTTGAGATTACTCCTGCCCATGCTGTCGTTTCGATTGCCCAGTTGATCTGACGAAAAGTATCATCGAAAAAACAACGAGACGCTAGAAAATATCAACATCCGAATAACACCTCTTGCGAAACTGTCATGCGTGTGATAACTTTCGTTCTACCGCGTTGGGCGGTTACCGGAGGGAAACATGGGTGCAATAGCAGTAAGGGACGAGGCCGAATGGCTCTCGCTTCGAGACAGTCACGTAGGTGGTTCGGAGGTCGCCAGCCTCTTCTACCGCTGGCGCTACTTGGACGGCACGGACGCCGTCTTTCACTTGTACGAGACACCGCCGGAGGGCGCGACCCTCCTTGAGTGTCTCTCGCCGTTTAAGAGCGGCTACCGCCTCTGGCAGGAGAAGGCGGGCCGACTCATGCCCGACGACCTGTCGGGGAACGAGCGCGTTCAGGCGGGAAGCTTCCTTGAGCCTGCCCTCGCCGCATGGGCGACAGAAAAGTTCAAGTGGAAGCTCCGCAAGGTGCGCCGGTACTGCACACACCCCGTCGTCATGGGGTGGGGGGCCAGCCTCGACTACGAGGGACACGAGTCCGGGTTCCCGCCGATTGAGTTCAAGAACGTTGACGGTTTGGCGTTCCGCGACCATTGGGCTGTCGAGAACGATGAGATTCTCATGCCACCCCTCAATTACGTCTTGCAACTGCAACACCAGATCGGCGCGGTAGGCGCGGACCACGGCTGGATCGTGGCGTGCGTCGGGGGCAACCGCCTTCTGCGCGGGCGCATCGAACGGCACGAACCGACCCAGCAGAAGATCGCCGAGGCGATTGCCAAGTTCTGGGAAGGGGTCCAGACCGCCACCGAACCCAAGTGGGTCGCAGACTACGACAGCGTTGCCGAGACGTACCGCTACGGCAGCAAGGCGCTGCAGGTCGACCTCACCGCCGATAGCGACCTGCCGCAGCTCTGCGCGGACTACATCGCCCGGAAGGCCGAAGCGGACCAGCTAGAGGCCACCTTGTCGCACCTGAAGGGGCAGATCGCCTCCAAGGTTGGCGACGCCACCAAGGCCGCGGCTCGCGGCTACCGCCTCTCGTGGGCGGTCATTGAGCGCCCGGAGAAGGTTATTCCCGAGCGCATACAGAAAGCGCTCACCTACCGGGGCGCTCTCACCATCACTCCAACCCTTTGAGGAAGGGACACATTATGTCAGTTGTAACCACTATCGAAAGCACCCAGCCCCGCGCACGACTGCTCGCCCTGATGGCGTCCAAGTACGGCGTGGACCCAGACAAGATGCTGACCGCGCTCAAGGCGACCGCCTTCCGCGGCGACGTCACGAACGAACAGATGATGGCGCTGCTTGTCGTCGCCAACCAGTACGACCTCAATCCATGGACGAGGGAAATCTACGCCTTCCCCGACAAGAAGAGCGGCATCGTGCCGGTGGTCGGGATCGACGGGTGGAGCCGCATCATCAACAGCAGTTCGCAGTTCGACGGCATGGAGTTCGTCGAGAGCGAGAAGCTTATTGAGAGCGCGGAACACCAGCCGTGTCCGGAGTGGATTGAGTGCCGTATCTACCGCAAGGACCGTTCGCATCCGATCAGCGTGCGTGAGCGTTTCAGCGAGTGCTACCGCCCACCCTTTAAGAACGACCGCGGCTACGTCAACAACGGGCCGTGGCAGACCCACACCAGCCGGTTCTTGCGCCACAAGGCGATGATCCAATGCGCCCGCGTCGCCTTCGGCTTCGTCGGCATCTACGACCCGGACGAAGCCGAGCGCATTCGCGAAGCGGTGGATGTCACGCCGCAGGTCTCGCGTGTCGTACCGCGCAACGCCCGCACGGCGCTCGACGACTTTGCGGGTGGGGGCAAGCCCGATCCCACCGCGGCATTCCCGCCGCCAGAGGGCACTTTCCACGAGGGACACGATGGCAACAGTTCCAACACCTAAAGGCGACTTTGAGGCACGACTAGGAGAGACATTTCGTGTCATCCGGCGGTCCCGTTCCGTATGGCTGCGAGATCTGGCGAAGGTGCTGCGCGTCTCGGTCAACACCATTCGGTGGCACGAGAACGGCGCACGGATGATGCGCGCTGACTTGATTGTTAGGGCCGCAGAACACATGAGCGTCGAACCCGGGGTTTTGCTCGGGGAAAGCCGCGAAGAAATCACTATCACAGAGGAAGGCACACATGGCATCGAAGCAAACCCATGATCTCGTCCTGAAGGTGGGCGAATACACCGACCGCACCGGCGCGACCAAGGCTCGCACCAAGAATATCGGCGCGGTCTACACCAAGGACGACGGCACCATGTTCCTTGCAATCGACTCGTTGGTGATTGCGATGGAGACCCAGTACGTGGCGAACAAGGACCGCTCCGACAGGGTCATGGTGTCGATCTACCCCGTGCGCGAGAAGTTGTACGGCGAGAGCGCCGCTCCGGCGCGTAGCGCGGCTCCGGCGAAGGCCGCGGCCCCGGCAGCCGACGACCCAAACGACGACATCCCGTTCTAACCCGGAGGCCGGTGTGGAAGCGCATTACGCAGAAGCATCACGGAGCGTTGTGTGCAGCGCTCCGTCTTCCTCTATCAAGGCGCAATGGTGGCGGTGGCACAAGCAGAACCCCTACGTCTACGAGCTGTTCAAGCGGTTCACTTACGACGTCATTCTGCGCGGACACCGGCACTATTCAAGCAAGGCCATCTTCGAACGTATCCGCTGGCATACAGAGATCGAGACCGACGGCGAGGAGTTCAAAATGTCGAACAACTACACGGCGTACTACGCTCGGCTCTTTATGCACGATCATCCTCAACACGCGGAGTTTTTTCGGACCAAGACCCTTCGGAGCAGCGCTGCATGACCGGCGAGTTCCGACGCGCCATACAGCGCGAAGTGTCCGGTTGGGCGGGGTCGAGCGTCATGTTTTTTGAAAGGCGCAAGCATTCCGCAGCGTCTCTCGTATTTCAGAAGCAAGCACGAATGGTGGTGGTGGCCCGCTCCGCGAGCGACACCCGCGCCATTCGGAACGTCATCTCGGAAGTCCGTCGGGCGTTGCGAGCGCTTGGCGCAAGCAGGAGCGAACTGCCATGAGCAGTTTTGCCATCTTGATGTGTGGAGCGTGGGGCGGCGCAGTCGTCGGCTTTTTTGTCGCGGCGTTGTGCTGGTCCGAACGTGAAAACAACAGAGACAACCATGAGGACGAGTAGATGAGTTACTTGGTGTTCAAAGACCAGAAGTCGTTCATGAACTACTTTAGACAGGAGCCGTCGTCCGAAACTGCAGAGCTATACAAGCGGCTCTGCGACGAGGAGTTCGCAGAACTCGAAGAGGCGTGGAAGGAGCATCTGCGGCAGCCGAGCGAAGGCTCGGTGACCGAGATTGCCGACGCGTGCCTCGACCTGATCTACGTCGCCACGGGGCTAATACACGCGCTGGGACTCGACCCGCAGCCACTGTGGGACGAGGTCCATCGCAGCAACGTCGAGAAGATCAAGCACCCGTGCCTCTCGTGTGAGGCAACTGGCACCGTCGTGTACATCGACGACCAAGAGCGTCGCTCGCAGCAGCCATGTTCGGCGTGCAAAGGGCAGGGCTTCGTTTACGAAGTCCGTCGCCGCGAGGACGGCAAGGTGCTGAAGCCGGGAGGCTGGACGCCGCCACAACTCCTGCCGCTCGTGCAGGGAATGGTGCGGCCTCGGGAGCCACAGGCGTGAAACGTCTCGCAGTCGTGATCGTTGCGGCGGTCGTCGCAGCAGTTGCGTCTTGCGGGCCGCGTCCCGAGGCTGAGGGCATCCCGGGTGGGGACATACAGAAAGCCATTCAGACCGGAGAGTACTAACCACGGCAACGCAACCGCAGGGTTCAGAGGCATCGAATGAGTCAACGCGAGTGGGAAAAAGACGGCGAGGATCACGTTCGCAAAAGCGAGTCGCGGCAACGCGACCCCGTCGAAGGCGACTGTGAGTTGTGCGGCGAGTGGGCATCACGCCTGATCGAAGGCGTCTGCCCACCGTGCCGGAATCACTACCGCCTCGACCGACCCCAGCGGTGGTGGTGATGTACCGGTTGCGTCGCTATCAAGCGCGGTTGCGTCGCTGCTGGTGGTGGCTCTGGACTGGACGCACCTCAATACGCCTAGTGCGGCGACAACTTGAAAACGACGTCCGTCGGTTTGGCGGCAAAGTGATGTGGGACGACAAAAATAGGAGGGTCGCGAGTGTTCCACGTGAAACACGTGCAGACCTCAAAAACCGGCCATAGAACTGGACAAACAGGCGTCACAGGTCGGCACAAGCACAAAGGCGGGGGTTTCCCCCCGCCCTCGTGCGCCCCAATCAGGCGTCTAGCTGCATCGCGTCTATGGCCTCGTTGGTAAAAGCTGGGTTGCGACCAGTCTTGCCAAACTCGTCCGGTCGACTTCGACGGTCGGCTTTCCGTTCCTCGCGGTACACCGCCGCCAGCTTCTTCCCCTGTTCTAACATCGGACACATCTCTTCGATGTCCCGCTTCGTTAGAAGCGCAGCGAGGGGCGTAAACCCACCGTCCTCACTCTTGTAGCCTACGATTACCTCCGGGGCCATCATGATTTTTGTCGTCCCACGTTCGCTAACCCTGATGACCTTGGGACGCTTCACAAAGGTCACCGAGAGCTTTCGGTCGTTCGCACATAGCATCACGAACTTCTCGTAGAGCTTTTGAGCCACGGTAACGTCGTCTGCATTCTTCATGCTTTCTTCCTCCAGTACTTGTTAAAGAGCGAGTGGAAGCGTCTTCTTCCACACGACAATAATATCATCGTGATGATACTTTGTCAAGTTGGTGATATTTTTGATCTCGCCAAAATGATCGGCGAGGGCAAAAAAAACCCCCGGGAGTTACCCCGGGGGAAGCTCGCGTTGGATGCGAGGTTGGAGTACTCAATCAACTAGCAAGTACGAAAGGCTCTTCGGCAGTCGCCGGAAGTGTCAGTAGGTGATCGACCGATGAGAAAAGGGCGGGAATTGTCGTCGCGTTGTTGATCAGGACGTCCTCGAGTATTGCTTTCTGGGCACGCTCGCTAGCGTGGTCCATCGTGTTCAGCCCGGGCCGGTAGACGCGCCACAGCACGCCGCCCATCTCCTTGATCAGCATCGCCTCGTTCGGGAACCGAACGTCATCGACCACCAGCGGGGTCGTGCAGCGCATGGCCTCGGCCCGCAGCACGTTGATCCAGATGTCGCCGTAGACCTGTCGACGCCCCCACTCGGTTCCCAAGGACTGCATCATGGCTCTCGGCGTCGCCCCGCCAAACTGGGGCAGCGCGGTCATCTTGGCATCACCGTCGAGTTGCTCGTCGGTCAAGCCGAGCGCCTTAAGCATTCGCTTGATGGGGTCGGCGAAGCGCATCCGGGTGTACCCGTGCTGCTCAGACAGGTGCTTCGACACAAGCGTCTTGCCAGACCCCGCTACTCCAAGGATTCCAATCACGCGTGGTCCGGCCATTTCACTTCTCCTTTGACTTTGGCTTCATCTTCTTCGCCGCTGGCTTGCGCTTGGGGCGCGTGAGGCGCGGCTCTAGATGCTTTGGAATCGACAGCTGCGGCGGGGGCGGGAGCGGTTTAGCCGGGGGCGTTGCCCCGCCAAACGCGGCCCGAAGCCGTGCCAGCGTGTCATTCCAAAGTGCCTGCAATTTGCCGACTGCCATACGTCACTCCTCGGGTGTTGGTTTTGGTATCTGCTCCTTCACAGCCATGACCGCCGCTCTCATTGCTTCTAGCTCCGTGCCACCCTTCCAAAGAGCGTCTAGCTGGTCGCCGATGTCCGGATACGCCTGACGTCGCGCCTCTCGGTAGTCTACTGGCACCGGCCCGTCGACGATCTCGTACACAACTCCTCGGCGCTGTTCGTACCGAAACATGAACTGCGACGGGTCGTACTGTGTACGGTCGACCATGTAGACCGGGAGCCACGCCTCCGACGTGTCGCCCGGGGCGCTCTGAATAGACGACTCCAATCCGGTCTCTCCCCAGCGGGCGAACGCAATCTTCCACGGCTTCTTCGGCTGGCTCATTATCGGATACCCATTGCGAGAATGTCGATGCTTGAGATGATGACGCGGTTCGCGGTCCCGGCGCGGCAGCGCACTTGGTATGAGCGTCCGAGGCTCGTTGTAAGCTCTGGAACGAAGATGCTGGTCGCCCGCTGCGCTTGGTTGACGACCGTGAGGCTGCGAACCTGATTGTAGGTTCCGACCACGCCGTTACCAAGCGACGGGCGAAAGCGAACATACGGGCTGTTGAGAGATGCGTACCCCGCAGAGACGTAGACAATCTGTTGCGAGCCGGTCGTGGTCACGATGTCGACCGTTCCCACCTCCGCTCCGCTGCTCGTCATGGTATCGCCGACCTCAATGTTCTGCGGGGTGGCGAAGTAAAGAATCCAGCCGATCTGGTCGAAAAACTGAAACTCTGGTTCGTAATAGTACCAATAGGTTTCCGAGGTTGGGTACACCGTGATATCCGGCACGCTCTGTCCGGTGCCAACGGGCGCGGAGTAGACGTTGATGAAGAAGTTGGACGTCAGCGCCGTGCCGCTTAACACATTGATTTGAACGTACGGCTTATGACCGTTCGGGTGCGTCGCGGCAGGAAGCTGGACGGTCAGGTAGGTCGTCTCGGTGGTCGGAACATACGCACCGTTCGAACTGCCCTGTCCGGTCACGTAGGTCGTGATGTCGCCGGTCAGCTTGTTGACGTTTAGGTTGTCGATCTTGGCGTTTGTGATGACGCCGTCGCCGATTTGCGCTGACGCAGTGATGACGTTGGTCGCCGCCAGCTTTGCAGCGGTGATTGCACCTGCGCTTATCTTGTCTGCGGTGATGGCGTTGGTTGCAATCTTGTCCGCGGTCACTTCGCCAGCCGCAATCTTTCCTGCCGTGATCGCGTTCGCCGCAATCTTGTTGGTCGTGATGGCCCCATCAGTAATGAGGGTGCCGTCAGTCTTGAGCATCAACCGGATGCCAGTGGCTAACTGCGTGCCGCTGCCGTTGTAGTTCGAAAGCAGACCAATGCGGATGTACTTCGCACCGGACGGAATCGTCGCTGACTCGTTCGGCCCAAAGCTGATGCGGTACTCGGTCCACGACGCTGGCAGAAAGCTATTGACCAGCTCAAAGTAGTTGAAGGTGCCGTTTGACCACCCAGAGCCGCCGCCGCTGATGACGTTGTCATTTGCGTCGTAGAACGCAACGGTCAAATAGGTCGTGCTTGATCCAGACTCCTGTCGCGTCCAGATGCGGTACTCATAGTTGCGCGAGGCGTCGAGCGCCATTCTGCGAGACAGAACGGTCGCGGAAGCAGCCGCGCACCGAAGCACGGTGTTACCGACAGGGCTAGTGTTGTCGGTGATGATAGAAAGCCCAGAACCGGTCCACGCGGTGATGTCCTGCGTGTTTGGATCGTCGTTGATTGCCGTGCCGCGAGCGCCGACATACAGCTTCTCTGTCGTCACGGCACCAGCGGCTAGCTCTGATGCGCTGATGGCACCAGCGGCGATGTTGCCAGCCGTAATCGTATCGGCGGCGATCTTCCCGCCAGTAATAGTATTCGCGGCAATCTTGTCGCCTGTAATCGTGTCAGCAGCAATGGTCGACGCGGTGACTGCACCAGCGGCGAGTTTTGCTGTGGTCACGGCTCCCGCATCAATCTTGGCGGCAGTAATTGCGTTCGCGGCAATTTCATTTGCCGTGACGGCGTTAGCCGCAATCTTCCCTGCGGTCACCGCTCCAGCCGACAACTCCGACGCGGTAATCGCGTTCGCTGCGATCTCGTTTGCTGTCACCGCATCGGCAGCAATCTTGCCTGCCGTGATCGCGCCAGCAGCTATCTTTCCAGACGTGATGGCGTTTGCCGCAATCTGCGTTTCAGCCAACTGTCCAGTCACCTTCGCCGCAGCA
>Ga0163212_1001448_pt1 | contig 10501 bp, 8 predicted proteins | sample Malawi_45m_30L_FD_113532 | JGI IMG/M metagenome (GOLD analysis project Ga0163212, IMG submission 113532) | Freshwater microbial communities from Lake Malawi, Central Region, Malawi to study Microbial Dark Matter (Phase II) - Malawi_45m_30L | ecosystem: Environmental > Aquatic > Freshwater > Lake ...
GATTCAATGAGCCCCTGGAGGCTCACATGGGAACACCGGAGAACGCTTCAGAATCTGGTTGAACGGAGCAGTGGGAAGAACCTTTTTTTGTACATAGAAAACGACATACTTTTCAAACAAGAGAACCTAGATTATTGGTTACGTGCTCTTCCATTGCTAGAGGAATATGGATATATCCCATCGTTTCTAAGGGTCGAATATTCAGAAACGAAAATGTCTTGGTTTCCCATGGACAATTTGTCTGGCGAACGGGTGAGGTTAGAAGAATCATCAATTTATGCCGGCTTGCATCTCTTCACGCAATTACCAAACACCTATTCCGGATGCTATTTACTGACCGACGAGCTAGCACGAGAATTTATTGAGAGCGACTCATTTGATCTCGAGAAGAGTAGAGAGAGAATTTGGTGGGACATCGGCGCTCGAGCTACCGTCGGACTTCAATTTGAGAATGTACCTCCTGGGGCAAAGTCGCGTTATCTCTTGCCGGTGAAGGGATCAGGTATTGCGCCCGAATCCTGGATTCACCACTTACCCAATCTCTACATTCGCCAGCTTGGCGTTGAGGGCAAACTGCCTGCAGATGATTTCCTTTTGACCTAAATGTCCGTTTTTAGCGACAACTAGGCTATCGTTCCGTAGAAGGGGTTAGAGGTGGCGACGGCCGCTTCTGCAGTTCAAACCGGTTTCGAAACAGAGGTCTTCTTTGGCTATCCGAAAGAAAGTCTTCTCCGCAGGTCCGAAAGCATGGACCGTCGCGGAGTTAGGTGCTTTCTATACCGATCACCGTACGGAACTACTCGCTCATGCGAATCGAGTCCTAAAAAATTCCGTAAGGGCTGAAGAGGTTGTCCAAGACGCTCTGATCAAAGTTATGTTGGCAGCACCAGAACTTGATTCTTCGGAGCATGCACTTGCTTATATGCATCGCACGATTGAGAACCTATGTATTGATATTTTTCGCTTAGAGGGTCGTCGTCCAAATCTAGTCTTGCTGGATGATGCCGCCCAAGAGATTGAATCAAAGTGGCAGCTCCAGGACGATCATTCTGAAGTTCTAGCAGCTGCGGATGATGCGGTTATCGTGCGACAAGCACTCTCAATGCTTTCACCTGCCGAACGAACAGCTCTAATCATGTGGGAAATGGAAGGTCGTTCGACAAAGGAAATTGCTCGTGAACTAGGCGTTAAAGAGTCTGCTGTTCGCCATACGCTCTCACGGGCGCGAGCCTCGCTACGACGAATTATGAGTGAATTGATTATTGATGAGGCAAGAGGATTGACCGCTCTTGACATGCTCTCTAACACATATCGACGAGCTTCTCACATGGCGAAGAAATCTTCGAAGGCTGCACTATCTCTTCTCTTAATCTTCTTTGCTCTCCTTGGTTTCAACTCTTTGCCAACAAATACCGTTGCTCCAATAACTCAAACCGATGACGCTATTTCCTCCACAAATACAAGTTCAGATGAACCAGCGGAGGTTAGTGAACAAACATCCGTTTCGAATTCAAACGCTCCTGCTCCAAATCCGACGAAGAATCGCTCCACTGTAGAAAATGCCAAAGGCACAGAGTTGAAGTTCCCGGGCTTAGATAAAACCGGAACTCCCACAGGGTTTACAGTTTCAGACTCAACAGGAGCTTTGGGATCGGCTTACTTCACCGAGAGAACTCCAATTTCAAATGAGACTGAACTCATTATCGGTCAAATCATTAAGACAGACGCAGGGGCGGCAAACATCTTCCTATCCCAGACTCTCACTACGGACTCCTACGGACTTTCTTACCGCCCGACGGTCTCATTCGGTCAAGGGGGTAACTGGGTTCCGTTGCTGGTAAAGGTGAGTTCGACGGATATTACGCGCCAAATGAGCGGTAATTACCTTCTTACGGTCTACATTGCCGTAGAATCTGTCATAGAAACCCCTATAAAGATCGCCGCGACCGCAAACGGCCGCGATCTTGCTGCGGCACCGAGGCAGGTCATAACTCGCATCGTGCTTGACCCAAGTAAGACCAAAGTTTTGGCGCAAGCCATTTATTTAGTTGAAAAGGGAGCCAAAGCGTGAATGGCTCCTTAACTGAGTTTCTTCGCCGAGTCCGGATACACGGTGGAGAATGTGGTGCAGTAGCACGTGCATTGCATCACGAGGTAAAGGGTTTAACTCTTTGCCAAGCCGATTTAGGGATGGTCTCTAAATCGACTAAAGAAAGGAAATAGATGTCTACAAAGACATTCTTTAGGAGAATCGCGCTTTGGGCGATTGTGGCAATGGGTGCTGGCTTCCTTGGCAGCGCACCAGCTTCTGCTGCATCAAACCCAAATGCGACAATCAGCGCAACATGCGTTATGCGTAGCGGCGTTGGTGGATTCATAACCGTTTCTGGTGCTGGTTGGTGGACAGACACAACGAACATTCGTTGGACTTCCTATTCCTACACCTTGAATTCAGGAGCCGCTTACACTCAGTCAACAGCTGTAAATTACAGCCGTAGACTTGCAGTTTCATCTGACTCCTCTTCCGCAACAATGGTCATTCCTTTGAACGGCGGTACAGCAGGCACTGAGTCTGCAGCATCGCAATTGGCAAGTCAGGTCTGGACTGTCTGGGCTGATCTTGACGGAGCCAATACGTCTAGTGCTGGTGCGGATGATCCATCGGTAGCTGTTACCTGTACTGATGCTGGAGCTCCGACGAAGTTTGGAATCTCCGGTGCTACCACAGCGACTGCAGGGGATACCGTTACTTATACCGTAACTCCTCAGAATGCTTCAGGTGCTACAACAATCTTGAGGCCTGACACTGAGTCATTCACGGTTAAGTTAACTCCAGCGGCTGGCCGCGCGAAACTTTACGCAGGTCGTGCGACTGGATCTACTGGTACAACAATCATTCCGGGTGCAGGCCTTGCTGATACTGCTGCCTCCGGAACTGTTGCTCCAGGAACTCTTCCAGTCAATGGAATTATGCAATCTACTTGGGGTCACACATTAGTTGCCGGTATGCCTTTTGACACCATGTACTACGGTGGAGGCACTGCAGCTTTCGCGACAATCACCCTTCAGGGTAAGCATGCAGATGCGGCTCCAACTTATCGCAGCCTTGCAGCAACGGGCGCAAGCTCTACTGCTGCCGGTGGTGCTCACTCTGAATCTGCAACTTCTACCGGTGCATTCACCGTGCGTGGAGTTGTCGATTCGAACACCACAGCAACCTTCCTAGTAGAAGGAGCTGGCGCGTTGGCTAACTCAATCTCTGGTTCAGCAACACTTACCACCGCACCACAGGTCTATGGAACTTCATATGGTTTCGGATCTTCGTCTGCGTCGGTAGTAGCTGGATACGGAATCACCAAGGGAACGACAGGTTGGAACGCTGGTGCTCCTGGCATCACAAGCCCAACTGCCGCAACCCCGACTGGTGGAATTGACGCAACTGCTGCGACTACTCAAACAATCAAGGTGAGCACAGCTCGTACCTCGATTCCTTTGACTGTCCAGTTAAGCCAGGCAGGTACATTTACTTACACAGTTGCTGCCGTAGTTGGCTTTGCGCTACCTACCGGAGTGACTGCTGGAACTTATACGACCACAAGTGCAACTGGCGTTGAGACTCAAACCGCAATCACGATCACAACTACCGCACCGGTAGCTGGTCAGAGATTCACAGTTGCCTTCACGTCTGCAGCGAACTACACCCACACCGTGACAATGCTCTATGAAGCTCCACAAGTTGGTACTTCAATAGGCGCATCTGTTGCTCTTACAGACACATCTTCTTCAATGAAGGTTGCTGTTGGCGGCACTGTTATGGGCGAAGTTACTGTTAGAGACCAGTACGGATCGCTAGTAAATGGCGCAAGCTGTAACTGGACCATCTCGGGCCGTAACCCAACTGCTGCTGCTGTTACAAATACAACTGGTGCTAATGGAACAGCTACTTATAGTTGGACAGATGCGGATTCAACCAAGTCCGTCACAACTTATGCGACTGATACTCTCGGTGTAACATGTACTTCTGGTAACTCCGGTACATACTTGGCTGCAACTTCAGCCGCCTACACTTGGGTTGCTTCGCTAACTGCAACTGCTATCACCGCTTCCAATAATGGTGCTACAACCGGAACGGCTGCTAACGGATCAGTAACAGTAACAATCACTGTTACCGATTCCACAGGTGCTGGACTATCTGGTTACCCAGTTACCGTAAGCACAGATTCGAAGTCATTTGCTCTAACAACTGGAGCAACTTCGAGAACCGCTTATACCAACAGCTCAGGTGTTGCTTCTGCGACTGTCTACGCGAAAACAATTGGTACCTCTGTGGTAACAGTTACTTCGGGTGGCAAGTCAACAACATCCAGCTACTTGATCATTGCTGGCTCAGCACGCACTATTGCGCTAGATGCAACAACTGCAACGATGGCTCCAGGCGAGACCAAGTTCCTAACAGCTACTGTTAAGGACTCATTCGGAAACGTAGTTGATGCACAATCAGTAACTGTTACCTACACAGGAACTGCTGGACGCGTCGTTTCACTTAACGGTGTAAGCGCCTCAACCGGCACAACTGATGAGAATGGCAAGCTCGTTATCGGCCTTTCTGGCGATGCAGCAGGCACGGGTACTCTGACTCTAACGTTCACCGGTGGCGATGCTTCAACCGCTACTTTGAACGATGGTTCAGCTCGCCCAACACGCGTTGCTTCAATCACCGCAGCTGTAACAATTGCTGGTAAGTCATCAACGGTTACTGCTGTTGAAGCAGCACAAGCCGCTGCTGATGCAGCAACAGATGCTGCTCTAGAGGCAATCGATGCTGCTAATGCTGCTACCGATGCTGCAAACCTCGCTGCTGAAGCTGCTGATGCAGCAACTGTCGCTGCTGAAGAAGCACGCGATGCTGCTGATGCTGCAACTGCTGCAGTTGAGGCTCTCGCAACTGAAGTTGCAACATTGATGGCGGCTCTAAAGGCTCAAATCACAACCTTGGCAAACACAGTTGCCAAGATTGCTAAGAAGGTAAAGGCCTAGTTCAACTAGTCTAAATCTTCTAAATTAAGTAAGGCCGGGGGCTTGGTTCGAATAGAACCAGGCCCCCGGACCTCATTACAGATAATGAATTCCACATTTGAAAGCGTGACTCTTGGGAAGATCTCTTAATGTAACCGTCGTAGGTCAGGGTTACGTCGGCTTGCCACTGGCTATGAGTCTCTGTGATGTAGGCAGGAAAGTTTTTGGCGTCGAGATCACGCCTGAAAAATTAGCAAGATTGGCCGAAGGAAACAGCCCGATTGAAGATATTCTGAGCTCAAAGCTTAGAGAACATCTCTCTAAGGGGAATTACATACCAACTAATTCTTTCGAAGTTGTCGCTGATTCTGCCACAGTCATCATATGCGTACCAACACCCCTTGGAGATGACCGGAATCCAGATTTAACATATTTGAAGTCTGCAGTTTCTAGTATTGCTGAATTTGTACAAGACGACACCTTGCTTATAAATGAGTCTACGAGTTATGTGGGAACGGTAAGGGAAGTAATTTGTCCCATAGTGCAAGAGCGACAACCTAAAATCAAAGTTCATTATGCCTCTGCACCCGAAAGAATAGATCCTCGAAATAAAACTTGGAATATCAAGAACACCCCAAGACTTGTAGCTGGCATGGATAAGGAGAGTCTTGAGCGTGCGACTCGGCTCTATACTTCAATTTGTAGCTCAGTCGTTCCAATTGAGAAAATTGAGATAGTTGAAATGGCAAAGTTATTAGAAAACTCATTTCGCCTAGTTAACATTGCTCTTATAAACGATTTGGCTAAAGTCGCTAGTTCCTACGGAGTAGATATCGAGGAAGTGGTTGATGCTGCATCCTCAAAGCCTTATGGATTCATGCCTTTTCACGCTGGACTAGGAGTAGGTGGTCACTGTATTCCGGTAGATCCTCTGTATCTAACTTGGAGCGCAAAGAAAGTTGGTTTGAAATCAAAGCTCATTGAAGTTGCTGATCAGATTAATAGAAAGCGAACTCAAGAAGTTGCAAATCGGGTCAGGAAAGATTTCCCAACGAGTGTCAGGATTCGCGTAGTTGGTATTGCCTACAAACAAGGTATTTCTGATACTAGAGAGAGTCCATCCGTTGAGTTGATTGGTTTACTTCGAGAGGTGGGGTATGAAGTCACATGGACTGACGGAATTGTTGAAAAATGGAATGGCGAAGTTTCTGAAGTAAATAAGGACTTTGATCTTTTGATTTATGTTCACGGCGATTTGAACTTTGAAATTCAAGAATTAATAAGTGATGGCAAGGGGATTTACGACTTATCCGGAAAGTTTCGCAATATATTAGGAGTGGTCAGACCCTAAGTGTCCGAAATACTCTTCTAGCCTCCCTTTCGATAATCAAACGGCTAGCGCAAAAAACTCTATTCAGAATACTTGAATTCCCCGATAAGACCTTTAAGTTGTTCTCTAGTGTAATTGGTTGCCTTCCCAAGAGAGGTAAAAGTTTTTTTAGGTCCCAAAGTAAAAGCAACGCTCGCTCAAAACCGTTTCCGACTCTCTTGTAAAATTGATCCATCTCTTCCAAGAGTGATTCTGAATCAATCTCTTTCCATAAATTCAAGTCAAGTAAGGCATTTCGCAATAGTTTATCTTTCTTTTGCAACGCTAACTGTTGTCCCGCTGATGAAACCGAGTTAGCCCTCAGGTTGTAATCAAGACCGATGATGGGAGCGCTAACTAGAGATCCTATTTTTGCAAGTCTAAGCCAAAGAGATAGATCTTCAGCAGGGAAATCATCATCTACATACCCCCCAACCTGCAAAAAAGCTTCCTTATTGAAGACTGAACTTGGATGTGCGGTTCTTTGAGAATTGATAAGAGAAATCAATGTAGCCCGAGGAAAGATTGGGGAGTAAATTTTTCCCAGTTTGATTTTCCCATTTCCAAGCATTCGGTAATCCGTAAAAATTGCCGAGACATCCTCAGACATAAGTTCTCTTTGTTTTTCAATTCGGACAGATGAGTAGCTGTCATCAACATCAAATCTTGCTATCCAGTTATTGGAACTTGCCGAAACGCCAAGATTCAAGGCTTCCACTAGATTTGGATGGCGAAGGCTGAGGACCTCTACCGGAAGTGACGACTTCCAACTTTTGAGTATTTCTAAAGAGCTATCTGTAGACCCATTCTCAACAAAGATAATCTCATCTCCACTTTTCAAATTTGCTTCTAATTGCGCAAATATGACTTTTAACCAACGTTCTCCGTTATGCACAGGAACAAGCGCACTGACAGATTTTTTATCTACACTCATGCCTTGGACCGCCGATAAATGGCTTCCAAGTAAGCCCTATGGTGATCTTCATACATTCTCTCTGGCGAAAAGTACTTGTCTATAAATTGGATAGAAGCGTTAGACATTCTTAAGTACAAATCCACATCATTTTCAAGTTTTTCAATGGCAGTCTTCATAGCCATCAAATCTTCTACAACAAATCCTGTTTCTCCCTCCACCACAACTTCGGGTGCGGAACCTGCCTGCAAGGTCACAACTGGTATGCCTATACTCCCTGCTTCTAGAAGAGATAGCGGCATGGCTTCGTTTTCTGATGTCAATATTGCAACGTCACATTCACTCCAGAATGATTTTGATTCAACCCAACCCATTAGCTTCACATTCTCACCTGCGCACCTAGATTGTGAGTCGTAAAGACTTCCCGAACCTCCAATCCTGAAATTTAGGTTTGGCATCAATTTACTTAACTCGATAGCTAGATCTGGACGTTTTACGCTCTCAAATCTCCCCAACCAGCCGACAGTAAATCTATTCTGGCGGACTCGAGAAGTCATTGATCTTGGATTAAGCACTTCGACTCCTGGGCGAACCAATTGAGTCGGGCGACGAGTTCCAATTCCCTTCCTGCGTAGGTCAAATCTCACCTTTTCGCCAGCAAAAAGCAATAAATCCGAACAACTTTCAAGCATCTTTTCAATTAGAAGTACCAGAAAAACTTTAGGTCTTGAAAAATAACCTTCAAGCAAGTGTCCATGATAGGTGTGAACGATTGCTGGCCTATTTCGACCAAGTGACCAGGCTGCAATTCGACCCAGCGCGCCCGCCTTTGAGGTATGTGTGTTAACTACATCAGGAGAAAGATGCTTTATTATCTTTCTGATTTGTAAAAACGCTAGGAAGTCTTTGAAGGGGCTAAGGTCCTTTTTAAGAGTTCTAATTCTAATTCCATTCCGCTCAAGAAATCGTAGATCTTCACGTTCGCTCTCCGCTACATTTCCTGCGAGAATGAAAGAGATGTGATTTTCTTTAGAGAACTGATTAACCAATGTGCTTAGCCATGTTGCAGTTCCACCCACGTTGAATCTCGAAATGACGTGCACGACTTTGATCTTGGGTTCAGACATATGTAATCAGCCTACAATAGAGAAGAGTAAGTATGCACGCGGTTAGGCTAAAGTTGCTTGGTGATCTCTAGCGAAAAGGTAAAGCAATTCGAAATTGAACCTCGATTGGTCATTGTTATTCCAACTAGGAACAGGCTCAACGAACTCAAGCTTTTAGTGAAAGACATCTCTTCACTCGAAGGGAAATTACCGGAAGTCGTATTTATTGATTCGTCGGATATACCTATTCAAAAGCAGGATATTGAGATCAAAAAATTCAAGGTCATTTATTCTCGACTTAAGTCAGCCGCACACCAAAGGAATTTAGCGCTAAAACTTTTGTATCGTGAACCGGAATTTGTCACTGTTACACATCTACTGTTCCTTGATGATGATGTTCGAATTGAGTCAAACTATATTGAAGGACTTTTAACTCGACTCTCAGAAGATTCTTACCTGATTGGAGTAGCGCCTCAAGTCAATGAAGAGCAATCAAGGCTTTCGTTAATCGAAGATAAATTTGCAGGTCGTCTTTTACCAGGTGCCATCAACGTATCAAGCAGTAGAGTTTTGCCTGACGCAAAAGTTGATTGGTTAATAGGGTGTTCTTTATGGGACTTCAATAAACTTAAAAAACAACAATTTTATTTTGAGGGTGACTTTCTAGGCCAAAGCATATTTGAAGATGTTATTTTCTCCTCTCGAACACGGCAATTGGGAGGAGTGCTCGGAGTTTCAAAAGAACATCTACAACATAACTTAAGTCCGATAGAGAGACCTCGAACTAAGGAGTTGATGTCAGATTGGGTGATGCATCGCTATCGCTACATCGACATTTTTGGCAGATCAAAGTTAACCTTCTTTTTTGTGAATTCTCTGATGCTTATTAGGCAGTTAATTAATTTGCTTGATAAGCAACGTATTGCCTCCTTGAAGGGTCTCGTATACGGCAACTTAAGAATTCTTAGATCTCTATGAAAGTTTTTGTCAAGGAGCACTCATCAGATGGTCCTCTATTGGAGGATAGAAGTTCACCTTGGTATGAATTCTTTGAAGTACTTAGAAATGAAGGGTTTGAATTTGTTGGTTCAATTAAATGTGCTGAGTTCTTGATTGCAAATAATGTCCCTTCTAAATCTTTTCTAAGAAAGTGCGCCCACATTCCGCTAACGAAAAGAACGCTTATTCTGTGGGAGTCTTTTACTACAAAACCTGCCAATTTCAAGGAAGATATCAATAGCAAATTCCATTTGTGTCTTTCTCCGTCTTACGAATGGCTAAAGTCTATCCAGAGTAGCCGTAAAGAACTCTTTAAGTGGCCGCATACTAATCCAAAAGACATCAAAACCACCGTGAATGGGAATGCATCAAGGTTATCTAGATTTGTCATTCTGAGCAGTAACAACTTTAGTAGTGAGAGCGCTGAAAATTATTCCCTTCGAAGAGATATTTCCTATTCGCTCAGGGATGAAGTCGATCTCTGGGGTAGAGGATGGAATCTATCAAAGTACAAGAAACTTGTACGTATTTTTTATGAGTTTTTGAGGACAGGAAACCTACCAATATTTGGAACTATGTTGAACTTTATGAGAGGTGTACCTGGGAATCATGGAGCTGTGAGTGACAGATTTGAATTGATGACTAGATATAAATACGCAATCATTGTGGAAAACTCTAACGATTATGTTTCTGAGAAATTAGTGGACGCGATTATTTGTGGGGTAATTCCTATCTACATTGGACCAAAACTTGGTGCGCACGGATATCCAACGGGAATTTGCCTTCAAGTAGATGGGTCAGTTGATGCCGTAAGAAGTGCAATAAATGAGTTGAAAAGCAATGAGATTTTATGTCAAGAAATATTGGAATCAGGCAAAGACTTCTTAGTGAGTAAAGTTTTTGCTGAGATGATAAATAGAGAAGCACTCAAGCAACTTGCCAATAAATCAATCACGGACTGGCTTAAAGGGAATATCGAGGCGGAGAAAAAGTGAATAGAGTTACAGAAACTGGATTCAGAGCCTTTAACAGAGTAGAGAGAATTGTTGGCAAGAGGCTGCCGCGGTCATCGAGTTACCCATTCTTGGCTTGTGACAC
>Ga0163212_1001451_pt1 | contig 10499 bp, 8 predicted proteins | sample Malawi_45m_30L_FD_113532 | JGI IMG/M metagenome (GOLD analysis project Ga0163212, IMG submission 113532) | Freshwater microbial communities from Lake Malawi, Central Region, Malawi to study Microbial Dark Matter (Phase II) - Malawi_45m_30L | ecosystem: Environmental > Aquatic > Freshwater > Lake ...
CTTTACGAGCTGCGCTGAGCCGGGCGCTGAGGCCCCGCGAAAGGGGTTGGCGCGGGCAAGCCGGGCGGTTCCATTGCTCAGGATGTCGTCCGCCCGCCTCCTCGCCGTTCTCTTGGTCGCGACCCTTAGCCGGCTCGCGGCCCAGATTCCTCAGCTCAGCGCGACCCTGGGATTACCCTCCCCGGCCCTTACCCCAGGCGGCGGCGCCGTCTCGATCGACCTGCGGAACCACTTTGGTTTCCCCGGCGTGGGCGGACCGGTGGTGCAGTTCGACACCTCCCTCGGCCGCTTCAACGTGGAATTGCGGTCCGACGCCGCGCCGCGCCACGCGGCCAACTTCCTCGCCTACGTGCAGGCGGGCACCTACGCGGGCACCTTCGTCCATCGTTCTGCGGCCCTCGACGGCAGCGGCATTTCGATCGTACAGGGCGGTGGCTACCGCCCGACCGGCGGCAGCAACGTGTCGGCCGTGGCCAAGCTCGCCCCCGTCGCCCTCGAGTACGCGCTACCCAACGCGCGCGGCACCCTCGCCGCGGCGCGCACCAGCGACCTGAACAGCGCCACCAGCGAGTGGTACTTCAACGTGAAGGACAACTCGACCGTCTTGGGGCCAGCCAACGGCGGCGGCTATTCGGTGTTCGGGCGCGTGCTCGGGGGCGGGATGGCAGTCGTCGACCGCATCGCGGCCCTGCCCGTGATCAATGCGGGCGGCGCCTTCTCGGACCTGCCGGTGCGGGATTTCAATGGGGGCACCCCGACCGTGGCCAACTTCGTGCTCATCAACGGGGTCACGGTGGCGACCGTCTATCCCGGCGGGAGTGGGCTCGCGGTGGTGGCATTCACGGCGGCCAGCAGCAGCCCGGCGGTGGCGGCGCCGACCGTGACCGGCACCACCTTGACCCTGGCGGCGGGCCTCCCGGGCACGGCGGAGATCACGGTAACGGCGAGCGAGACCAGCGGCGGAAGCGTGACGCGGACCTTCACTGCGACCGTCGGGGGCGGGGCGACAAGGCAGGCTCCAGCGCTCGTCAGCCAACCGCCGGCCGAGCTGAAATTGGCGGCAGGGCCGCCGCAGCCGCTGATTCTGGCGGTGGGTGCCACCGCGCATCCTGCGCCATCGTATCAGTGGCGGCGGAACCGCGTCGATTTGCCGGGTCTGCGGGGGCCGCTGCTGGTGTTGCCCGCGGCGGGGGCAGCGGAGGCGGGATCCTACACGTGCGTGGTGGCGAACGCGGAGGGGAGCGTCGAGAGCCGGGCCTGCGTCGTAACGTTGGTCGCGGCGACCCCGGCCGAGACTGGGCGACTGACCAACTTATCCATCTTGTCCTCCTTCACGCGAAACGAGGTCCTGACCATTGGCACCGCGGTGGGCGGAGCGGGCACGGGCGGGAGCAAAGCGCTGCTAGCGCGCGGGGCCGGCCCGGCTCTGGCGCAGCTTGGCGTGCCGGACGTGATGCCTGATCCGCGGCTGGTCTGGCAGACGCCGGGTGGCGCGGTGGTGGCGAGCAATGACAATTGGGGTGGCGGCGCGGCCCTGTCGGCGGCCTTCGCGCAGGTGGGGGCTTTCCCGTTCGCGTCCGGCGACTCGCGAGACGCGGCCCTCCTGCAACCGGCGCTGGCGGCGGGGAACTACATCCTAGAGGTGCGGGACGCGACCGGCACGCCGGGTGTGGCGATCGCCGAGTTGTACGATGCCACCCCGGCGGCGGCGGTGACGGCGACCTCGACGCGGCTGGTCAACGTGTCGGTGCGGCGGGAGATCCCGGAGGGCGAATCGCTGGTGGCGGGCTTCTACCTGAGTGGTGAGACCGCGCGGACCGTGCTGGTGCGCGCAGTAGGGCCGGGCCTAGCCCAATTCGGGGTGCCGGAAACGATGCCGGACCCGCAGCTGACTTTGTTTGGCGACCGCGGGGTCGTGGTGGGCGAGAACGACAACTGGGGGGGAGCGCAGGAGTTGGTGGCGTTCGCGGCACGCGTGGGGGCGTTTCCCCTGGCGAATCCGGCCTCGAACGACGCGCTCCTGCTCCTGACCCTCGCGCCGGGCAAGTACACCGTGCAACTCCAGGGCAGGCAGGCGGGCGGGGCGGCGCTGATCGAGGTCTACGAGGTCCGCTGAGGCGACCCGCCAGAATCGGGGTCGATGCGGGTCGCCGCCAACGGGGTTGGCACCCGGGTTCGGCATCCGGCCTGACAGGCGGGTATCAGGCCCTTCTCCGACCGGGGATGAAGCCCTTTGGCCCTTCTGGTTGCTCTCCTCGGACGTGGCTCTCGCCTCGCCGCCGCTCGCGAACGCAATCTACCGCAGGCCCACGGGGGTGCCGAGTACCTCGCGTAACAGCACCGCGCGGCGCAACGCGCCCGGATCGCGCAATTCCGTGGCGAGGCGACCCGCCCCCCGCGCCGCTGTGCCGCGCGCCACCGCGGGCGCCGCGGCCTCCTCGGCTCGCCGCCGCACGGCCCCCCGTTCCGCCTCGAGCGCCGCCAATTGCTCCGCTAGCACGCGCTGCCGCTCCAATTCCTCGGACCGCACACTCGCCGCCGCCGGCGCCAAGGGCGGAGGCGGCGCTGCAGGCACCGACTCCTCGCCGGAGATCTTCCGCTCCATCTCGCGCGCCTTTTCCTCGAAATCCCGCATCATCCGCCGCATCGGCTCGAACGGATCCGCCGAAGGGGACTCCGGCGCAGGCGGGGCCGCTGGCGCCGCCTCCCGGGCCACCGGCGCCTCCGGGGCCGGCGCGGGCGCCGAGCCGCCGCGCCGCTCCGCGATCCTTCGCCGAATTTCCGCCTGGATGTCCTGCACCCGCCGCTCTTCCTCGAGGGCGTCCGGCTTAGAGGTCGAAGGCGGCGGCGCCGCCCGGCGCGCCTGGAGCAGGCCGCGCAGGATCTGCACCAGGAAGATCACCACAAAGATGACCAACCCGATGCGCTCGAGCAGCCAGTCCAGCAAATTGGCCTTCACGAGGCGGAGGCGCGGGACCCGGGCTTACTTCTTGCCCTCGGGTTGCGCGATGGAGGACCGCATCTGCGTGTCCGCCTGCACATTCTCCATCCGGTAGAAATCCATCACGCCGAGGCGGCCGTTGCGGAAGGCCTCCGCCTGCGCCAGCGGGACCTGCGCCTGCGCCTCGACGACCTTCGCCTGCATCTCCTGCACGCGCGCCTTCATTTCCTGCTCCAAAGCCACGGCCGCCGCACGCCGGATTTCTGCCTGCGCTTGGGCCATATTCTTGTTCGCCTCGGCCTGCGCCTCCTGCAACTTCGCCCCCACGTTCTCCCCGACATCCACATCGGCGATATCAATCGAGAGGATTTCGAACGCGGACCCCACATCTAAACCGCGCTTCAGCACGGTTTTCGAGATCGCGTCGGGCGATTCGAGCACGGACTTGTAGGACTCGGCCGAGCCGATGGTGGTTACGATACCCTCGCCCACGCGGGCGATGATCGTCTCCTCCTTGGCGCCACCGACAAAGCGGTCGAGGTTGGTCCGCACGGTCACGCGGGCCTTCACCTTCACTTGAATGCCGTCCTTGGCCACGCCGTCAATGGTGGTGCGACCACCCTCGGGATTCGGGCAATCGATGACCTTCGGATCGACGGAAGTACGTACCGCCTCGACCACGCTCTTGCCGGAGCCCTTGGTCGCGAGATCGATCGCGCACGCGCGGTCCCAGCCGAGCTCAATGCCCGCCTTCTGCGCGGCGATTAGCGCCTGCACCGTCGGCACCACGTTGCCACCCGCCTGGAAATGGGAGGCAATCTGATCCGCATCAAGGTTGATGCCGGCCCGCACCGCGGTGATGCGGGCGTCCACGATCAGCCCGTAGGGGATGCTCGCGAACTTCAGCGCGACCAACTTCGACATCGGGATTGGGGCCCCGTTGAAGAGCGCCTTAACCCAGGCGCCGATCAGGCTGAAAACGATGGCGCCGATGATGAGGACGAAGAGGCCAAGGATGGCGATGCCGATAAGGGTAAGACTCATGAGGAAGAGTTAGGATGGCGGACAGCGATGACAAGGATGCGGAAAGTTTCAACCACGGCGACCTGGACCGGCGCGCCGGCCGCGATCAGGCCGCTCCGGCTGAAGGCCTCATATCGCCGGCCTTCGCACTCGACAATGCCGGTGGGGGCCAGGGTTGTCACGGCGACGCCGGTCCGGCCCAAGAGGCTCGCGTCGGCCACCGGGGGCTGGCTGCGCCCCTCCACGGTGGCGGTGAGGGAGAGCGCCTTCGCGAGGCGACTGCGCGGCAGCAGCACAAACTCCAGATAGAGGGCAACAGCCGTTACCAGGAGGCCCGCCGCGAGAGCCCAGGCGCCACCGCTCGGACCGAAGCGATCGAAGGCTACCAGAACGCCGCCGAGCAGGGACAGTCCGCCCACCGTTCCAAGCACACCGCCCGGGACGATCACCTCCAACGCGAGCAGGAAAATCCCGATGGCAAACAGAACGATGATGAGGGTCACGGGGCGGGGCCCTCCAGACAGTCGACCACGAGGCCGAAATCCGTGCGCCGCTGTACGACCACGCGCGTGCCCGGGGGCGCCGAACCCACCTCGAGACGCGCCTCGTAGCGGCCGCCGTCCACCTCCACCTGCCCGGCAGGGAACAGGCCGGTCACCGCGATCCCCACCCGGCCGACTAATCCGGGCGCGGCCGCGCCGGCGTCCGGGGGTAGGCCCGCGGCCTGCGCTGAACCGGCAATTGGATGGGCGACCGCGAGCCGAGAGAGGAACCATCCGCGGGGCAGAAACCGCGCGAGCAGCAGGGCCAGCGCGACCGCCAGCAGGAGGCCGAAGCCAACCTCCTGGAGGGGGCGCAGAAACAGCCCGTCGCTAATCGTCACCGGCTCGTTGGGCCAGATGTCGGCCATCGACCACACAAGAGAGCCCAGCATCAGGGCGAGTCCGGCAACCGCTAGGACCACGATGCCGGGAAAGAAGACCAATTCGGTGAGCACCATCCCCAGGCCCAAGGCGAAGACGAGGATCGGCTCCTGGCCAGAAAGGCCGGCGACGTAGTTGCTCAGAAATACCACCGCGAGACAGGCGATCCCCGAAATCCCGAACACCCCGAAGCCGGGTGTCTTAAACTCGATGTAGAGTGCCAGCAGGCCGAGCCCAAGCAGGATCGGGGAGAGCGAGCGGAGGAACACGGCGAAATGCTCGGACCAAGTGATCTCGAGGCGGGTCACCTCGTAACTCCCGGCCCCGAACTGCTGCCGCAGCAGGTCCTCGATATCAGAGGCGATCCCGGACGCCAACAGAGGCTGCGCCGGATCACCGTGGGTTTCGGCCGCCTCCTTCGCGGTGAGCGAGAGAAGCTCCCCCTTTCCCTTGAGCACCTTGTCCCCAATCTTCAGCTCATAATCGGCATCGATCATCGCGGAGATGACCTGACCGCGGTAGCCGCCCTTGCCCTCGCTGGTGGCGCGCACCCGAGCCTTCAGGTAGCTCACGATCTTCTGGCGCATTGAGGCATCGATCTCCTGCCCAGTGGCCATCACCGGGGCGGCGGCGCCGATGATGCCCTCCGGGGAGAACCAAATTTCATCGGTCGTGGCGGAGATGAAGGCGCCGGCGGAAATGGCCTCGTTGTTGATGAAGGTGATCGTGCGGCCCTTGAACTTGCCCAAGGCCTCCATGATCGCGAAGGTCACATCGAGGGCACCGCCCGGCGTCTTCATATCCAGGATCACCACGTCCGCTTTCTGCTCGGTGGCCGCCTTGAGGCCACGACGGATAATGTAAAGTAGCGGGGAATCCACCTGCTCCTGCGCGGGGATGACAAAAACCCGGCGCCGTTCGCCGGCTGGCGGTGGATTCAGCGGCGCGGACACGCCCTGCGCCGCGGGAAGCGCAGGAGACGGGGCGGTGGGCGCCGGATCGTTCCGCACCAGGGCGGACCCGGCGGCCCACCCCGCCGGGAAAGCGGCGAGCAGCAAGCAGAGACAAGGTAACCAACGAGGCATCGACGCAGATTAGCGAGGCGGGGGCGCCGCGCAAGTGCGGCGAGCCGGATAAGCCTTGGCGGCCGCTAGGTTGGGGGCACACTCTCGCCGCAATGGAAAAGGTGGCCTATCAGGGACAGACCCTTACGCGCTGGCAGGTCGGCAACTCAACCTTCCTCGCGCTCCCCGAGCGAGGGGCGCGCCTCCTGAACTGGAATCTCACCCTGAGCGACGGCTCCTTCCGCGACGTGATTTACTGGCCCGAGCAGGCGGACTTCGCGGACATCGCAAAGGTCCGGGGCGGCAATCCGATCCTGTTCCCGTTCAACGGCCGCACTTTTGACGGGGCGGACATTTTTTACTGGCGGGCGGCGGACGGGGTACGCCGGCCAATGCCCCTGCACGGCATCGCGCGGCAGGGCGAGTTCGAGATCTCCCGGCTGGACCGCCACGGCTTCGTGGCGCGGTTCGTGCCCGGCGAGGAGGCACGCGCCTGCTACCCGTTCGCGTACGAGTTCACGGTCACCTACCGGTTCGACCCGCTGGGCCTAGCCTGCGAATTCGCGCTGACCAACCTCGGGCGCGAGCCGTTGCCTTGGTGCGCTGGCCATCACTTTTACTTCAGCCTGCCGTGGAGTCCCGGGACGACCCGGGCAGACTACCTGATCCACATCCCGGCCAAGCGCCGCCTGCGCCACGACATCGCCACCGGCGCGCTGGTGCCTGGCCCCGAGCTGCGAGCGCAAGAGAGCTTCGCCAACCCCGCCTTGGTGGACACTTTACACACCGACCTACAGGGCTACGACGCGGTTTTCGGCGAGCGTGGGCGGCCGGGCGACGTGTGCGTGCGCCTCGGCACCGAGAAGGTGCCGCCGCCGGACGCGATGTTCGTCACCTGGACCCTCGCGCCAGATTCGCCATTCTTCTGCGTGGAGCCTTGGATGGGCCCTCCGAACGCCCCCAGCCATCGCGCTGGGCTGCAACTAGTGCCGAAGGGAGAAACGGGTAAATTCGCCGTCAGCGTCACTCTCCGCTAGACGAACGGGCCCGTTCGGGATTTCCTTCTCCCCTTATGGCCTCCGACGCTGTGCTCGACCTCGCCCGGCTGCCCCTGGGCTTTATCGATGGGCTGGGCGGGATGGAGATGCTGCTGGTATTCGCCGTGGCCCTGCTGCTTTTCGGTGGGGACAAATTGCCGGAGTTCGCCCGCGGCATCGGCAAGGTGATGCGGGAGGTCAAGAAGGCCGCCTCGGGCGTCGAGGACGAGTTCCGCCGAGCGATGGACGAAGACGAGCGCAAGCGGCTGCAGGCCATCCCGACGACGACGGCCGAACTGCCGAACGGGGTCGACACGCCCTCCACTCCGATTCCCTCCGGCGACGCCTATCCCGATTATGCCGCCCATACCGCCGCGGCCACGCCGCCCGCGGAGGGTGAGACCACGGCCGCATCGACCACTGAGGGCGGGCCGGTGGCCGGCACGGAGCCGGCCAAGCCGGCGACGAAGCCCGCGTCGGCGAGCGAGGACTATCCCTGAGCCGGATCCGGCGGAGCGCGGTTCCTGCCCCGCCGACGATTAGGGCCTACGTCTAAGTTTCTCTGGGTGTGCACATCCGCCCGGCTGTCCCCTCAAAAAGCAAAAGGGCCCGGATTGCTCCGGGCCCCGCTTCACCTCATTAACGCGTCGCCTTCAGTTGCGGCCCAGCGGACGCCGGCCGGTGAAACCGTAATCGAGCGCCGCGACCGCCAACAGCGCGAGGACGCTGCCGTAACCGAGCACGTGCTCCACTCTCAACGGGGTGGCATTAGAAAGCAGCAGGGCGGTGACGGCCAGCAGGCCGGAGGGGACCGCAATCAGGATCAGGATTTTCTTCATTTTGGTTTATTTCTGCCGAACCCAACTAGGTCGGCTTCACTACCCTACCACTAATTCAGGATGAGTTGAAATCGATCCTTCCTATCGTATTGATTTGATCTGCTTATGGAACTCTCCCAGTTGCGTTCGTTTGTCGCAGTGGTCGAAACCGAGAGTTTCACGCGGGCTGCCGCCCAAGTAAAAATCTCTCAGCCAGCTCTCAGTCAGCAGATTATGAACTTAGAGAAGGGGCTCGGCCACCGCCTGCTTCATCGCCTCGGCAAGCGGGCGGTACCCACGGAGGCGGGCCAAGCTCTGCTTCTGCGAGCCCGGCGAATCCTCCGGGAAGTCGAGGACGCGGGCCGGGAATTGGGCGACCAGACAAGCCTCGACCGCCGGATCGCAGTAGGCGCGGTGCAGACCGTGATGCCGTTTCTGCTTACGGGTCTGATCGAGGACTGCCGGCGCACGCTCCCGCATCTGCACATCGACGCCCGCGAGGATTTCCGGACCGACCTGGTGACCGCGGTGGTGGAGGGCGAGTTGGACCTCGCCGTGGTGCCCAACCCCGTGCGCGAGCCGCGGGTGGCGACGGAAGTGCTGCTGCGGGAACCGTTGCTGCTGGTAGTGGGACGCGGCCATCCGTTCGCCGCCCGGAAGGAGATCGGGGTCCGAGATCTGGCCGCGGAAACGTTCGTGTCGCTCGGGGATGCCAGCGCACTCGCGGCCCAGATTCGCGCCTTCTTCGGCGACCAACACCTGCAGCCGCGGTTCGGCTACCGATGCGCGCAGGTGGCCACGCTGAAGCGCTGGGTAGCCGCGGGAATGGGCATCTCCCTGCTCCCCCGCCTCGCCCGGCAACCCGAGGACGGCAACCGGCTCAAGTACCTGCGGCTGGCGGGTAGCGACCTGCAGCGGGAGCTGGTTGTGATCCGCCACCTGCAACGCTACCGGAGCCGGGGGGCGGAGCAGTTCCTCGAAGCCCTGCGGTCGCACGTCGCAGATTACCAGACCGGACTCGCGGCGACGAACCCGTACTGATCACGGCGTCCCGCCGCGGTCCGGGAAGGCCAGCTTAGAACCGCTCGTCCAGCGACGTCTTTTGGTGCTGGTGCAGGGCAAGGCGCAGGCGCTCGCGGGCAGCCTCCTCGGTCCAGCCGAGCTTCTCGTACAGAACGGCCCGTTGCTCGCGCAGCTTGCGGTCGCCAGGGGCGTCCTTCAGCCGCGCGTTCAGCGCTTCTAGGGCCAGCCCAAGGTGCCCCGCCCCCTCGTGCAGCACTGCTTCGAGGGCGCGGGTCTGCCGGACGCCCGTTTCCGGGTCCCAGCGGCGGGCCTCCGCCAACGCGCGCCAAGCGTCGTCCCAGCGGCCCAAGGCACGGAACACATCCGCCCGCAGCCGCTCCGCCCGCGCGAGCACCTCGCGGTGCGCGTTCAGGCGCTTCTTTTCGCGTTCCAGCTTGGAGCGCGCCGCGCCCTCCAGTTCCGCCGTTGCCGGCGGGGCACCAAGGTGCCGCGCCACCGCATCGGCGTCCGCGCGCCGCACCACCTCGTCCAGAAGCGCCAAGACTGCCTTGCCCGGGGCTTCCACCGGGACCGCCGCCGTATCAGTCGGAGCTTCGCCGGCCGCCGGGGCCTCCGCCCTGGGGCGGGCCTTACCCCAGAACTCACTCGCCCACCCCGCCGCCTGCGCCGCGTCGAGGGCCTCCTCCCACGCGGGCACCGGATCCTCGGGCCGCTCGGTCCGGAACGCCGCCAACAACTCGCCCCGCTGACGCTGGACCTCCGCGCCCTTAGTCGCCCGCTGGTCCCGCACGAAGGCCAGCCGGGCCTCGTAGAGCGCATCCGCCAGCTTCTCCGCCTCGGTCCGGGCGTCCGGCACCGGCTTCGGCTTCGCCTTCTGGTTAGTCACCTTGGCGGGCGACAGGCCGGGGATGTAGACGAGGTCCCGGCGCCCTAGTTCCCGGTTCTCGAGGTCACGGAATACCACCGTGCCCGCGACGTGCGCCGGGCGGGGCTCGTGCTTTGCGAGGTCGTCCGCGGACTTGTCCTGCAGGTAAACGGTCTCTTCGCGTCCCGCCTTTAGCCGCAACTCGGTCGCATCCTTGCCATTGAAGCGCTCGCGCAGGTTGGCGCGCACCGGCAGCGCCCGGCTCGCCTTGAGCGGCTCCGCCAACCGCAGGGGCGCGTGGGTCAGGGACCGCAGCAGCTCCACTTCTGGCGCCGTAAAATCGCGCACCGCGGTGACCTTGCCCTTCGGCAACCGCACCGACGGGCGACCGGCCGCGGAGTTCCCGCTGCCCATCCCGTCAAAGAGCACCTCCCCCGACTCCGCCTGCAGCGTCACGCGGCCGCCGCCCACCGCATCCCCGAGATCGTAGTCCTCGGCCGGCAGGACGTGCACCGAGAGGGGCTCCTTCAAATCCAGAAGGAACCGCTGCCGCAGGAAGGACGGACGCACCGGGCCCGGGGTCAGCGGCGAGGCCGGATGCTCCGCGCGCTCGTCCATTTTCCGCAGCTCCGTCGTTTCCGGGAGGAACACGTGCACCGCCCGCTCCAACTTGGCCTCCACCTTTACCTCGCGGTCGGCCAGAGACAGCAGATCGAGACCCGCCCAAGTCACGCCCGCGGGCAGCACGAGCGGATCCGTCTCCAGTCCGAGGCCGAGCCATTCGAGGCGCACCTCAAGCGCCGCC
>Ga0163212_1001453_pt1 | contig 10489 bp, 4 predicted proteins | sample Malawi_45m_30L_FD_113532 | JGI IMG/M metagenome (GOLD analysis project Ga0163212, IMG submission 113532) | Freshwater microbial communities from Lake Malawi, Central Region, Malawi to study Microbial Dark Matter (Phase II) - Malawi_45m_30L | ecosystem: Environmental > Aquatic > Freshwater > Lake ...
CACAACTTCACGGTCCAACTGACCGGCGTATCTGAGTTGAAGGTTTCGGGGTGTCTCGGATCCACGAACCATCATATTTGGCACGTACCTTTCGGTGATGCAGTGAAACCGGTTGGCATACGACTTGGATACAACATGCGGGGTCTGTACATCCTCATTGATGAAACTTCTCGTGTTGCACGTAAGTATACGATTTTAATGGACGATCTGCAAAATCTAGGTCCATCATCAGCTAACTTGTGTCGGCTCATTTCACGTTGCCGAAAACATCCGTATGCACATCCCAGTTGTGGTTTATGGCCAGCAGTTGCATGGTGTTTATCCAAACTGACAGAGGACAAAATGGTCAGCAGGATGTTCAAGACATAGGCGTTAGTGCGACTAGATTTATTCTCGATAGATGGCTGAGAAACACTCTATTGGAGTATGCCGCAGTATCAAATTCCTTGCCAATTTACGAATGGGCTACGAACTCGTAACCCTCGTATCGGCGAACGAAAGCGCTACAGCTGCGGCTGAAAACGATGCCGTTTCAGGGCAGAGTATCGACATTCCACCATCAAGGGGAAGTGTTACGCCTGTAATGAACCTGGCAGACGGTGATGCCAAGAATACAGCCACATCCGCAACTTCGTCGGCTTGACCTACACGGCCTATTGCATAGCTGGTGGGGAATACCTGTTGTTGAAATTCGTTGTATGTTGACTTCCACTTATCTTGACCATCGGTCATTATGTGGCCAGGTGCGATGGCGTTTACCCGAATACCAAACGGACCTAAATCAACAGCGAGGGATCGAGTCAATCCCGCGATTGCTGCTTTTGATGTGTTGTATGCCACACGTCCCGGAATCGGTTGATTACCAACAAGGCTGCCTATGTTAATAACACAACCAGATGTCGCGATTAAGTCATCACGTAGTCCCTGCACTAGTAGAAACGGTGCGATGACGTTTATGAACATTGTTCGCTGAAACATGTCAATGGTGGTCGAGTCCGTTGTACCGGGAGTCTGGTCGGCAGCGTTGTTTACAATGCACGAAATCGGGAATGTAAGGCCCTTAGCGGCCGCAAGAACAGTGTTTACACCGTCATGATTAGATAGGTCAGCGGTCACACTCGAGACCCTATCACCAAATTCCAGAGACAGCGCGAATACCGTTTTCTGCAGTTCCTGCTCGTTTATATCCACTAGGAGAACTGTAGCTCCAGCCATTAGGAAAGCTCTTACGATTGCTGTTCCGATACCATGAGCTGATCCTGTAACCAAGACACAACTATTCATGCACGTAAGTCCTCGTCAATCATCATAGCCAAGGTACGCATCGAGTGAGCGCTCAACGGACGCTACACTTCGACCAGTTCGCGCGGCATAATCTAAAATCTGATCCTTACCCATAGTACCTACACTAAAGTACCGGGATTCGGAATTTGGAAAGACGATGGCACAAACGGACGCTGCAGGTTCCATCGCGAGGCTTTCGGTAAGCGTAATCCCTGCAGAGCATTCCGGATCCAAGATGTTGAATAATGTCACTTTTTCAATGTGGTCAGGGCATGCAGGATATCCCGGAGCCGGTCGGATTCCTATGTAGTCCTCGGCAATCATTTGCTTTAGCGGCATCTGCTCCGGCTCTATTCCAAAGTTTGTTCGCATTATGTGATGAACATATTCCGCAGCTGCCTCTGCCAATCGATCTGCCAATGATTCAAGTAAAATGGCACTGTAGTCATCGCCGTTGGCTTTAAGCTGAGCTACACGAGAGGAACATCCATGTCCAGCTGTGACAGCGAGCATTCCTAACCAGTCCCCGGATGGTCGCACGTAATCCGCCAAACATTTGTTCCTTGACCCACTTGTCTTTGAACCTTGTTGGCGAAGGAAGTGCAATACATGTTCCGATCCGGCACCGTCTTCGATAACAACATCATCGCCGGCGTTTCTCGCTTTGTAATAACCATACGAGGCTCTGGCGTCAAGCCATTTCTCCTCGATGATCTGATCGAGCATCGCTTGCGCATCGTTGTATAGGTTTGACGCTGCATCACCTACAACGGAATCCGTCAAAATATCCGGATAACTTCCATGGAGGTCCCAAGTGATGAAGAATGGTTTCCAGTCAATGAAATCTCTCAGGATGGATAAATCAATTGGCTGGCCTTTGTGAACTTCAGTACTTCGTGGATTAACTGCTGTGTTCTCATCCCAGTCGATCACTTCGGAATTATTTCTTGCAACCCCAATCGGTATCAGATTCGATCCTGCCTGCTTACGGGCAAAGCGCTCACGCAGCTCTGCTTGATCCTTTTCGTTGCTACCCAGAAACACTGCAGATTCAGTCGAGACCAGACTTGTTGCCACAGGTACAGCACGGCTTGCATCAAGGACGTGTACGACACCTCCTGAGTACTTTGGTGCAATCTTTACGGCCGTATGTTTACGGCTGGTCGTAGCACCGCCGATTAGCAGTGGGATTTTCAGGCCACGCTCTTCCATCAGCTCAGCAACAATCATCATTTGTTCAAGGCTAGGCGTAATCAAACCTGAAAGACCGACAATATCTGCACCGATTTCTACCGCTTTATCAACGATTCTCTCAGCAGGGCACATCACTCCCATATCAATGACTTCAAAGCCATTACATGCGAGCACTACACCCACGATGTTCTTGCCGATATCGTGGACATCGCCGCGAACTGTCGCGATGAGAAATTTTCCTGCAGACGATGAGTCGACTTTCTCGGCTTCCAAGTAAGGCGTAAGAACTTTCACAGACTGCTTCATGACGCGGGCGGACTTTACCACCTGAGGAAGGAAAAGTTTTCCAGCTCCAAAAAGGTCTCCAACATGCGTCATGCCTTGCATGAGCGGCCCTTCAATAACCTTTAGTGGGCGTTCGAATTCCTGTAATGCATCTAGTGTGTCCTGATCTATAAACTCAGTGATGCCGTAGAGCAGAGCATGGCCAATTCTTTCTGTGACAGACAGACTACGCCATTCCTGGGCGACGACCGCCACCTTTTCACCTGTCCCGCGGTACTTTTCTGCAAGCTCTGTGAGGACATCGGTGGCTGAATCTGTGCGGTTCCAAAGTAAGTCATTTACGGCATCCAATAGGTCTTTTGGAATCGCATCGTAAGGGGGAAGAGCACCAGCATTAACGATGCCCATATCAAGACCCGCTTTGATAGATTCAAACAGAAATGCTGAGTGAATAGCCTCACGAACGGGATTGTTGCCACGAAATGAAAAAGAAATGTTAGATATTCCGCCAGACACTCGCGCACCTGGAAGATTTGCCTTAATCCAACGGACGGTCTCTACAAAGTCAATCGCATAGGTACGGTGTTCATCCATTCCCGTACCGATCACGAGAACATTGGGGTCGAAGATGATGTCCTGAGGATCTACGCCTGCTTCCGTTGTGAGCAAATCGTATGAGCGCCGGCAGACATCAATCCGCCTCGCAAGTGTGTCCGCCTGACCACTTTCATCGAAGGCCATGACGACCATGGCTGCGCCATAGCGCTTTAGGAGTCTGGCTTTTCGAAGGAATTCCTGTTCACCTTCTTTCAGTGAAATGCTGTTGACAATGGGCTTTCCCACACAGCACTTCAGGCCAGCGATTAACACATCGAAATCCGATGAGTCAATCACTAACGGTACCTTATGAATGGCGGGTTCTCCATGAATCAGGTTCATAAAGCGTGTCATCAGTGCTGCTGAGTCACTCAGGCCATCTCCATCGAAACAGATATCAAGGAGCTGCGCCCCGTTATCCACTTGTTCCAAAGCGATAGCAAGGGCAGCATCAAAGTTGCCTTGTTGAATAAGGCGCTTAAATTTTAGAGAACCGGCAACGTTGCAGCGCTCACCAATGTTGATGAAATTCGTCTCATCATTAACATTGAATGGAATTGTGCCAGATAGCCTAAGGGTCCCGTCAATAACCGGAGCTACGCGTCCCGGACGTCCCTTTACAGCTTCCACCAACTTTTCAATATGCCGAGGCGTTGTTCCACAGCATCCACCAATGACGTTTATCCATCTGTTTTCGATCCACGGCTCTACCAGCTCTGCCATCCGCTCTGGTCCCATATCATAGCCGGTTGGAGCAAGTGGATTCGGAAGACCTGCATTCGGATAGACGATAATTGGGATGTCGACGATTCGGTTCAGCTCCGCAATAAATGGAGAGAGCAAATCTGGTCCAAGAGAGCAATTGGCGCCGATGGCAGTCAATGGAAAGTGGCGAATTGAGTTCCAGATTGCTTCTACTGTCTGACCGGATAGGTTTCCACCTGCCTGATCGATGAAAAGACTGGCAATTACTGGTAATCGGCGTACACCTTCGTCGAATAATTCATCAATGGCGAAAACTGCAGCCTTGAGATTTAGTGTGTCAAATGTAGTCTCGATAAGGAGGAGGTCCACTCCACCATCGATCAGTGCTTGTGCTTGCTCACGGTAAGAGTCACGAAGTTGATCGAACGAGACACCGCGAAGCTCAGGGCGGCTCGCATCAATAATGACACTGGCACTCCGATTACAGGGACCTATGCCACCGGCGACCCACCTCGGATGCTCCTCCGTCGAAAATTTGTTGGCCGCATCACGCGCAATGCGCGCTGCCTCGAGGTTCATCTCCCGTACATATTGTGAGAGATCGTAATCTTCCTGAGCAATTGAGTTTGCGGTGAATGTACATGTCTCAATTATGTCAGCTCCAGCAGCCAAGTACTGTTCATGGACATCTTGGATGTAATCTGGAGAATGTAGAAGGAGCGCTTCCGTATTGTTTCGCAGGTCTTTATGATGATTAGCAAAGCGTTCGCCGCGATATGCCTCTTCGGTGCGTACTTTAAGCTGCAAAAGCACACCCATAGACCCATCAATAACGAGAATACGCTCTTTCAGCGCCTGTTCAAATGAGGTTGACATCGCTTCTATGGTAGCACGAAGTGTCAACGAATCCTATTTTTGTCATGCCGTTGCCAGTGCAAATTGATGTATTCCTCAGGGGGAATCTGGCTTATTATTGTTTGTACCATGATTCGTGAGATTGTCATCAGTCACCGTTCAAATCAGGTTCGTGTCGTGTTTTTTACGAGCTGATGCCAGAGCCTGCCACATGCGTAATGTGTCGGCGGTGAGTTGCTGCTGATTGGATGGGCGAAGCTGATTCGCAATTTCGTGTTGTGTCAACCGCGCATGATGCTTTATCAGGGTATCTGTACAGTCCCTCAACATCTTCTCGTCCAGTTCGGATTGGACTTTGTTGACAATGGCGGTTAGTGATGAGGCAGCCGGCGATGCAAGCAGAACGTCAAGTAATGCCTTAGAGGTCGGGATGGAAGAAAAATCGCCGTAGCTATGGATTTGCTCGACAAGTGGTTCAACTGATTTGGCAATAAAGATGTCGAGTCCACCTATTTCCGTAATCAGCATGTGAGCCATTGTCCCAAATGTGGCATCGGTAAGCCCTAAAATCAAAACTTCCTGTGCCCTTACATGATTGCTGTCGCTAATAGTCGCCGAAGGAATCGATTCATCCATCAAGCGATACTGTGGTGTTTCCCATGGGCGATTACCCCGGGGCTGTTTACCAGAGAATTTCGGCTTGCGCTGAGAATGTCCGCCATGTAGGGGACCATTCTCAATGGTATTTGGCGTGCGACGTCGTATCTCTGCTCGAAGCGCGACTTCGGCTCCAATACTGTTTGTCTCAAACGTAGGATGAAAGGGAGCTAACTTACGAATTAGGGCATCCTGATCAATTGTGGATGGTTGTTCTGCGACAAGGCGCATCGCCGCGCGAAGAAATTGTTCTTTGCCGTTAGTCGTTTCGAGATCGAATTTTTTGCGTAAGACTTCCAATCGAAATTCTGGAATGTTAAGTGCATTCGATGCAATATTGATAAATGCCTCACGACCATGTGTTTGAAGAAATGAATCCGGATCCGCACCTTGAGGCATTCTTAGAACTCTGATTGTCAACTCAGGGTCGATGGATTGGAAGAGCTCGGATGCCTTTATGGCAGCGCGCTCGCCAGCGTCATCGGCATCAAATGTCAGGATTACTGTCTTGGCATAGCGCTGGAGAATCCTAACATGGTCACCCGTGAGACTGGTACCCAAGGTTGCTACGACATTGGTAACTCCATATTGATGGCAAACGACCGTATCCATATAGCCTTCAGAAACCATCACGATGCCCTCAGCCTGGATCGACTTTCTGGCCATCGGGAGACCATAAACCGTTTGACTCTTTGAAAAGAGGGGAGTTTCCGGCGAATTTAAGTACTTAGCCGTGTCCTGTTGTTGCGTCGTTATACGCCCGCCAAACGCTATGACACGTTCCTGCGAATCATGAATGGGAAACATCAGGCGATTTCGAAATCGGTCGGTATACCCGTGGCCGTTGTTTCGCCGAAAAACAAGACCCGCTTCAATCGCATCGTCCATGTCTAAGCGTAACGAAATCAGGTGATTGGCCAGCGCATCGTAAGAATCTGGTGCCCAGCCGATTCCAAACTGATTTATGATGTCATCGGACAAGCCACGGGTGTGCGAATAGTCCTGCGCGCCTAATGTGTTTTGAAATTCCAAACGGAAGAAACGTTGCGCCTCTGTCATCAAGTCGCGGAGACGCTGTTTTTGACTTGTCCGTGCAACGGCTTGTTGGGGAGATTCCGTTGCTTGTTGAAGCGCAATCCCCGCTATGTCTGCAAGGCGCTGGAGTGCTTCAGGAAACGATAGGTTTTCGGCACGTTGTACGAACGAGAAAACATCTCCACCCGTTTGACAGGCACCAAAACAATGCCATGTCTGTCTTGCGGCATCAATGGAAAACGAAGGTGTTTTCTCCTGATGAAAAGGGCAGCATGCTTTATACCGATTACCAACCTGTTTTAAAGAAACATACCGTGATGCGATTTGAACCAAGTCCGATGCGAGTCGAACACGCTCTTTGTCGTCATTCACGGTATGAATCTAACTAATGAAGGAGTGGACTAGCCTTCGACGGTTGCGATTGTCATCGCAATAACACGGTAAGCAGCCTTGGTTGGTTCCGCTTGCTCCTTCTGATTGATCAACTGGAACTGAACATGCTTCTTCGGGTAAGTGAGAACCAAAATATTGCCGGATTTCTCATAGCTGTCAGGCTGACCGTAAGCACGGAGAATCTCAACATAACTTGACCCGAGACGAATGCCCTTTTGAGTCGAAATAGAAGGCGTCTGCGTTGTCGGCTTAATCGGAGAGTGATATCCCAAACAGCGAATCTGCGAGATTGAACCGCCTGGATTAATCAAGAACTCGTAGGATATCGCCGTCGTTTGACCCTTCGCATCCTTGGTTGTGCGGTTGTACACCCACGTGACTTCCTGCTGACGGGCTACAGCACTCTGTGTGCGGCCGAATGCTCCGATAGCTCCGCCACCGGTGTCTCCACCCATACCGCCCATCATTCCACCCATACCGCCCATCATTCCGCCCATGCCGCCGCCAATGGAGCCCATTTCACCGTCGCCCATCTTTGTGCCACCACCCATGCGACCGATGCCACCCATCATGCTGGAAGGAGCCCCAGACATACCAGCCGGGGCGCCCATAGAGCCTGAGCCACCGCCCATCGCACCCATTTTGCCACCACCACCGCCGGCCATACCACCCATCATCCCAGATGAACCCGTCATGCCTGCGCTGCCCATGCGAGGGCCGGAACCACCTGACATACCGCCCATCATTCCAGATGAACCCATCATGCCTCCGCCGCCCATGCGAGGGCCGGAACCACCCGACATACCGCCCATCATGCTAGGGCCGGCACCGCCGGACATTCCACCCATCATCCCAGGGCCACCTGACATGCCACCATCTTCACCCATACCCATTCCCGTACCGCCACCTTGCTGGGCACCCGTGCCAGGAATGCGAACTCCAATATCGCCGATGTAAATCTCGTTTGGATTGCCAAACTTCGAAAGTACTGTACGAGAGGAAGCATTCAGACGGACGCCAGCAAGCGTACGCTCCAAATCCTTGCTCTGAGCGGTTACTGATGAAGCGTTGAATGACATCGCTGTCATAACACCTGTCAATACGACCATTTTGGCCGAAGTCTGCCAATTCATCCGGACATCCTCCACATGGAACATGTAGCGATTAAGTGAGTTGCGATGAAACAAATACATGACGCACCTCTATATCTCGTGCATTCTACCAGAAAATCACCTGAGTGGTACCATCTTCATCATCATGAAATCATGCGATGCCAATGCATTTCAATCCCTGACCACCAGCAAGGAACTGTCTGCCCGACTCCTCGAGCTACGTGAAGATATTCGGCAAACGTGGAACCCCTCCATAGGTGGTCGGGCTTGGGGGCGTCAACATAGCGACCTAATGGACATCGCGGTTAAGCGACTCTTTGAGCTCGCTTGTGAACGTTCCGGAGATGCACCTAGCAATATCACCGTCATAGCCACCGGCGGATACGGACAAAGATGTCTTGCCCCATGGTCCGATGTTGATCTTACGTTTCTCGTGGACAGAACCGATGATCCGCCCATTCTAAGAGAATCTTTTCAGCTTGTCATGGATGTGCTCCTCTCTGGATGCCGAATAAAGGTGGGATATGCGTATCGCGCCATGGATGAAATCCTAGCAGGAGGACTTGATCATCAAACGCAAACTGCACTCCTCGATAGCCGCTTCATTTGTGGAGATCGCGATCTCTACGATAGGTTTGACTCCATCTATTCCGGGACACTTCAAATGGCTGACTTTTTGTTTCAAAAGGCAGCCGAACGTCAAGCGATACGGGGACGGAACGGAGACTCGGCGTTTCTATTGGAACCGGATGTCAAGGAAGGTGTCGGTGGCCTAAGGGATATCCAGTCATCGCAATGGATAGCGATGGTTCGCTACGGGAAGTCTGGTGATGCACTCTATCGGGAACTGGTTCGGCGAAAAGTTATCACCACCACTGAAGCGGATGCCCTTCGGGACGGTCGTGAGTTTCTGCTTCGGACACGACACGCATTGCACCTAGTGGCTGGAGAGCGGCGCGACAGGTTGGCGACAACACGCCAGGAAGCAACCGCTGAACGCCTCGGCTACAGCACTAGCGCTGGTGTGCCTGCTGTGCAAGGACTTATGGGTGACTACTACGGGCACTCAGCCCGGGTTCTCGACCTATCGAATAAAGTCATTTCCCGGTGCCTTGAAGGACCGCTACCATTATCAACTGCCGGCGTTGCAGTCCTCAGAAATACGATTACGGTTAATGACCAGGCTGAAAATGATTCGGCACGCGATTGGGTTCCCGCAGCAATAGATGCATCACAGCGCCTTGGACTCGAACTCTCAGCATCCTGTATCGAACGGATACAGGAATGCGGATCAAGCGTGGGAATCCCAGTAATCAGCAAAATACTGCTGAACGTTATCGGGAAATCAAGCGGAATCACTCCCGCGATCAAAACAATGATCCGTACGGGCCTGCTTGAGAGTATATTGCCGGAGTTCACCGATGCGATGAGACTCATCGCGTACGATCCTGCTCACGTCAGCACCGTAGGTGAACATTCTCTAAACGTAGTGGGAAATCTTGAAAGTCTGACATCACCTGCACCACAGGATGACTCCTTGGAGGCCTATCGCTACTCATTTGCCACCATTGCATCTACCAGCACACTTTATTTGGCAGCCCTTCTTCATGACCTTGGTAAGCAATGGCGGTTTGACAGCGCCGGGTATCCTGCTCCGCATGAGATTACTGGGGCAGAGCGGGTACCTGAACTCTGTGCCCGTCTTGGGTGTCCTGCTGATGTAACGGCGCGTGTACAGCGACTCGTCAGATACCATTTACTTCTCGCAGATACAGCGCGGCTGCGGGATCTCTCGCGTTCGGAGACCATCAAGTCCGTCCATGAAGCTCTTGGTGACTCCGATATGTTGCGGATGCTTTATGTGCTGACTTGGGCTGATGTCAATGCTGTGGGGCCTGGGATCTGGACACGTTCCGCCGGTCGCTTGCTGGATGAGCTTGTTCAGCGATGTGAAAACGAATTCAGCCACCATAGTTCAGAAATTGAGTCGGAGCCAGATGCACGCAAAATGGATCAAGTTCGTGAGCGTATCCGTCGGCGCCTGGTAAAACCTGATGATGGAGCAACCGTTGACATCGAACGCGTCCAAAAACACATCGATGCCATGCCAGCGTCCTACTTGCTGAATACCCCACTTGAAGAAATCCGACTCCATGTCGAGATGGCTCATATTCTGCTGATTGGTGAGACCGATTTTCCCGTCGTGGTGGATGTTCGAGGGAACGCAACTGAACGCGAGTCCGTCGTGACGATTGTAGCCTTCGATGATCCACGGCCGGGTCTCCTTGCAAAACTGACAGGTGTTCTTTATGCGTATGACATCAAGCTCCATTCGGCTCAAGTGTTTACACGTAGCACGCCAGGGTCAAGTG
>Ga0163212_1001454_pt1 | contig 10479 bp, 7 predicted proteins | sample Malawi_45m_30L_FD_113532 | JGI IMG/M metagenome (GOLD analysis project Ga0163212, IMG submission 113532) | Freshwater microbial communities from Lake Malawi, Central Region, Malawi to study Microbial Dark Matter (Phase II) - Malawi_45m_30L | ecosystem: Environmental > Aquatic > Freshwater > Lake ...
AGGCTGACCACCTTGGCCGAGCCGGTGCGATCGTCGATGTATGCCGGCAGGGCCAGGTTCTGCATCCAGGTGCCGATGTTCGACAACAACATGCCGGTCCAGACCAGGCGATAGTCGCGGTACGAGAAGGCCGCGCGGGCAGTGCCGGGGCGATGTGAATGGGGGAGTGGCGAAGATTCTGCGTTGTCAGGGGGATTCGACATGGGGGCGGAGAAAGCCTACCGATGGTCATCTGAGTGGAACCGGAGCCGTGCCACACTGGACGGGTGAACCCCGAAAAGTCGCGCGTCGTCGAGCCGTTGAAGAATCTGGTGCCACCGCCCGCGGTCGGTGGCGCCTGTCGTTCACCGATGGGCACCTTCGCGGAATGCCCGTTGTGCGGGGGCGGGCTGACACCCGAGCACGCCCATTTCAAATGTCGCACCTGTGGCTGGCGCGACTCCTGCTGCGACTGAGATCAGAGCGGGTGCGTCGCCTCGATGGCCCGGGCGACGGCCAAGACCACGTCCTCGCGTCCCGGGCGTCCGACCACCTGCATTCCGATGGGCAGGCCGGCGTCGGGTCCGGAGGCGAAGCGTCCACAGGGCACCGACGCGATCGGCAAGGGTGACGCGAGGTTCCACACCGACGTCATGTCTTCGTTGTGGACCAAACCGTCGTCGTGAATCACCTGGCGGATCCGATTGTTGGCCTTGTCAGCCGGTCCGGGCGCGCGCGACATGGTGGGGCACAAGATGACGTCATGTTCCCGGAGGGTCGCGGTGGCGCGATTCCAGAACGACGTTCGTTCGACGTCCATCCGTTTCACGTCCACCGCAGTGAACGATCGGCCCAGTTCGATCAACCACAAAACATCGGGGTCCATCACCTCGGCGCGCTCATCGGCGATGTTTCCGTAAAAGCCGGCCATGAAGATGCCCCAGTACTCCAGCCACAACGCGTTGTCGCGAGCCGTGAACCCGGGATCGACGCGTTGGATCGATACTCCCCAGTCGCGCAAAGAGTCGGCGGCACCCTCGACGACGGCTGCGATGAACGGGTCCACCGCCCAACATCCGAGGTCGATCGACAGCGTGGCGCTCAGACCAGCCAGAGGCGGTTCGACTCGGTTCAACGGCGAGTGGACCGCGAAGGGGTCGGCGAGGGACGGACCCTGGGTGGCCAAGAGGAACTCCCACGCGTCATCCACGGTGCGCGCGAGCGGGCCGTGATGTGACAGCAGGTCGAACAGGCCGGGCAATGCGGTCATCGGGATACGGCCGAGGGACGGCTTGAGTCCCACGATGCCGCACCATGCGGCGGGAATGCGCACCGATCCACCCATGTCGCTGCCTTCGGCGATCGCCACGCACCCACTAGCCACCGCGGCCGCCGATCCGCCGCTCGAGCCCCCCGGAGTGCGCGAGGTATCCCACGGATTGCGCGTGACACCCCACAACGGGTTGTCGGTGATTCCGGCGTGGGCGAACTCGGGGGTGTTGGTGCTACCGACGATGATGGCACCAGCGTCCAGCAACGACTGCACCACCGCGTCGCTGTGGCGGGCAACATTGTCGCGCATCGTGACCGACCCCGAGGTGGAGAGGTGTCCTTTCCACGACGACGTGTCTTTGATGGCCACCGGAATCCCAGCCAACCCTCCGCGCGACACGTCGATCTTTCGCGCACGTTCGAGAGCTTCGTCGGCCCACACCGTCACGAAACAGTTCAATTCCGGTTGCACCTCGTCGATGCGACGCAGACACGACTCGACCAGGTCGACGGCGCAGGCCTCGCCGCCGAGCAGCAGATCTCTCTGGCGGGCGACCGTGGGAGGGTTCGGCCCGAACACGGGTCAGCCGTTGATGAGGTCGGCGTAAAAGGGCAGCACTTGCGCCGGTCCGCTCACGAGGAAGGTGGTGATGCAGGTTTCCTTCCACATGGCCAACTCGTCCTTGATCTTGGCCGGCGGACCGACCAAGGCGACATCCTCGACCATCTTCAGAGGAATGGCGGCGGCCGCTTCGGCCTTCTTGCCCGCGAGATATAGATCCTGCACCTTGTTGGCGACGTCCTCGTATCCCATGCGGGCGAAGACCTCGAAATGGAAGTTCGCTCCCTTGGCGCCCATTCCTCCGGCATAGAGAGCGAGAAAGGGGCGCACCATGTCGGCGCACTTCTCGGCGTCGTCACCCGGAATCATCATCACCGTCGAGGCCACCTCGAAGCGATCGGCTTTGCTCGCGTCTTTCGATTTGGCGAACCCCTCGGACAGGCACCGTCGGTAGAAGCCGTCCTCCTTCGGCGAGAAGAAGAGGGGCAACCAGCCGTCACAAATCTCGGCCGACAGGGCCACGTTCTTCGGACCCTCGGCGGCGAGGAAGATCGGAATGTCACGTCGCAGGGGATGAACGGTCGACTTCAGCGGCTTGCCGAGGCCGCGACCGTCGGATCCGGTGTAGGGAAGGTCGTAGAACTCGCCGTGGTGTTCGACCGGCGTCTCGCGGGCCAGCACTTGGCGCACGATCTCGACGTACTCGCGGGTGCGAGCAAGGGGTTTGCCGTAGGCCTGGCCGTACCAACCTTCGACCACCTGAGGGCCGCTGGCGCCGAGACCGAGGATGAAGCGTCCGTTCGAGAGATGGTCGAGCGTGATCGCGGCCATGGCCGCCGCCGCAGGCGTGCGGGCGTTCATCTGCATGATCGCGGTGCCGAGTCGCACCTTCTCGGTGGCCGCACCCCACCAGGCGAGAGGTGTGAGGGCATCGGAGCCGTAGGCCTCGGCGGTCCAGATGGAGTCGAAGCCCAGCCGGTCGGCTTCCTTCACCGCCTCGAGGGCCCCCACGGGCGCACCCGCTGACCAGTAGCCGGTGTTGTAACCCAGTTTCATCGTCTTGTCGGCGCTCATTGCCCGAAACTAGAGCGTCGAGGCACGAGCGCTCAATTCGGATCAGGATGGATCGAACGTGATCGGTAGTGCCTCGGGTCCGAAGATGGCCACGGTGGAGGGCTTCCACGTGACTGCTCCGTCGATACGAAGGTTTTTCATTCGTCGCGCCATCAAGGGGAGGGCCTCTTGTTGTTCAGCACGAGCCAGCGCCGCACCGAGGCAATAGTGGATCCCCGATCCGAACGTCATCTGCGGCTGACCCACTGGCTCGCGCGTGATGTCGAAGGTGTCCGGTTCGCTGAAAACGGACTCGTCCAGATTGGCCATCGCGAGGGCCGGGGTGACCAACGTCCCCCGGGGAAACAAGATGCCCTTGTACTCGATGTCTTCGCTGGCGAAACGACCGGTGGCGCGAACGGCGCCAAAGTAGCGCATGGTTTCCTCGACGGCTTTGGGAGCCAACTCGGGTCGCTCGGCCAACAATGACCATTGGTCGGGATGCTCGGCGAACAGCGCCACCGAGCACCCGAGCTGATTTCGAGTGGTGTCGGTTCCTCCAACGATGACGGCCTGCACCATCATCACCAGTTCTTGCTCACTCAGTTTGTCGCCGGCCTCTTCGGCGGCGATGAGGCTGGTGATCAGATCGTCGGCCGGCTTGTTTCGTCGGTCGGCGATGAGGTCGAGCGTGTAGGCCTCCAGTTCGTCCTGGGCGGCGAAGACCTCGGTCAGCTGTTCGGAGCTGGTGACGTTGAAGATGTTCAACACCTGTTCGGCCAAGCGGCTGAACAATTGCCAGTCCTCTTTTGGTGCGCCGAGTAACTCGCAGATGATGGGAATGGGATAGGGGTCGCACACGTCGCTCGCCAGCTCGCACCGTCCGGCAGGCGCCACGGGATCCAGTAACGAGTTCATGACCTCGCGCATGAAGGGGCGCAGCCGGTCAGCCGAGCGGGGAGAGAACGAGGGCGCCACCAATCGGCGCAAACGAGTGTGCACTTCTCCTTCGGCCGACAGGATCGACTCGCGACGACGTCCTTCGAGCCGAGGGTCATTGACGCCGAATGCCGTGGCGGCCAAGGCGGCCGCACTGTGCCAGCGCTTGTCGCGCAAGATGGCCACACAGTCCTCGTAGGCGAAAACCGGATACGCGAACACACCTTTGGCGATCCAAGACTGCTTCGAGATGTCCCGCAACATCTGGCGCTGCTCTTGGGCGTCGGCAAAATCGAACGAGACCACGGGGATGTCCAATTCGGAGATGGGGGTAACCATGATCAAAACCTAGCCGGTGTCGCCCGGTGCGGCCGATTGTTGCGCGGCACTATGGTTGGCACCATGAAAACGTACCGAAATTTCATCGACGGAAGATACGTCGACGCGTCGGATGGTCGCACGCTTGCCGTGGTCGACCCCGCCACCGGAAAGCAGTACGCCACAGCACCGTTGTCGTCGGCGACCGATGTCGATATCGCAATGAGGGCCGCGGCCACCGCCTTCGAAGGCTGGCGGGAATCCACGCCGAAGGATCGTTCTCTGGCGTTGTTCCGAATCGCCGATGCCATCGAGGCGCGAGCCGAGGAGTTCATCGCCTTGGAATCCGAGAATTGTGGAAAGCCGATCGGCATTACCCGCTCCGAGGAGATCCCGCCGATGGTGGACCATGTGCGCTTCTTCGCCACCGCCGCCCGCCACCTGGAGGGCAAGAGCGCCGGTGAGTACGTGCCGAACATGACGAGTTACATCCGGCGCGAGCCGATCGGCGTGTGCGCTCAGGTGGCTCCGTGGAACTACCCGATGATGATGGCGGTCTGGAAGTTCGCGCCGGCGATCGCGGCTGGTAACACGGTGGTGTTGAAGCCCTCGGACACCACGCCGGTCACCACCATCTTGTTGGCCGAGATCTGCGCCGAGTTCCTCCCGCCCGGTGTCATGAACGTCGTGTGCGGCGATCGCGACACCGGTCGGGCCATGGTGGTGCACGACACCCCGTCGCTCGTCAGCGTCACGGGTTCGGTACGCGCGGGTATGGAGGTGGCTGAGGCGGCGGCCAGGTCGCTCAAGCGGGTGCACCTCGAGTTGGGCGGCAAGGCGCCGGTGGTCGTGTTCGACGACGCCGATGTCGCCGCTGCAGCCGAGGGCATCGCCGTGGCGGGCTACTTCAACGCCGGCCAAGACTGCACCGCCGCTACGCGCGTGTTGTGCGGAGCCGGCGTGTACAAGGATTTCGTGGCCGCCCTCACCGAGCAGGCCAAGACCACGCAGTGTGGAATGCCCGATGACGACGTGCTGTTCGGGCCCGTGAACAACCCGAACCAATTGGCGCGAGTCTCAGGTTTCTTCGATCGTCTTCCGGCGCACGCCCAGGTCAACATCGGCGGTGCTCGACGGGGCACCAGCGGGTTCTTCTTCCCGCCCACCGTCGTTTCCGATCTTCGTCAGAACGACGAGATGATCCAGAGTGAGATTTTTGGTCCGGTCATCACCGTTCAACAATTCGCCGACGAGGACGAGGCCGTGCGTCTGGCCAACGGCGTCGAATACGGGTTGGCCTCCAGTGTGTGGACGAGCGATTTCGGCCGCGCTATGCGCATGACGAAGCGCCTCGACTTCGGCTGCGTGTGGGTGAACACGCACATTCCCATGGTGGCCGAGATGCCCCACGGAGGATTCAAGAAGTCGGGCTATGGCAAGGATCTGTCGGCGTACGCCTTGGATGATTACACGCGCATCAAGCACGTGATGGCCAACATCGGTTGAGCGCTCAACGATCGGCGAAGGCTGCGGCGGTTTCGGTGATGGCCTCGGTGAGGACTTTCCCGATGAATCGCCGTTCCTGGGGGCCGCAGACCAACGTGGGTGATAGCACCAACACCGGCTCGGCGCGATCGTCGGCTCGACAGATGAGTCCCTTGGAGAAGATCCGAGGTGACAACTGGTCGCGAAAGATCCAATGGCATTCCTCGTCGCTGACCAGAAGGATTCCGTACCGATCGGCGATCCTGCGCCTACGGGCCCAGTAACCCTCCGGGGGCACGAGGGCGTCGCCGGTGTTCTGCACCGGCTCCATGACGATCATGGCCACGGTCTCGGGCCCCTCGCGCCGGATCGTGCGTTCCACCTCGTCGGCGCAGGCGAGAGTGCGAGCAGGGGACTCGGCGCGGTTCAGGCACCGGTCGCGGTTCGTGTTGGGCACTTTGACGGCCCATGGCAACAGAGGTTCGAAGGGATCGCGAATCGCCGGGATTCTTGTGATGCTGAGCGCCCCCGAGGTGGTGCCGTGGTAGGCGTGGTCGCGGCTGATCACCGGGCGCCGAGCGGGCTGGCCGAGGGCGGCGACGTATTGAACGGCCACCTTCCCTGCCGATTCCACGGCTTGGCCACCTCCGGAGGTGAAGAACACCCGATTGAGGTCGCCGGGGGCCAGTCCGGCCAGTGTGGCCCCGAGTCAGATTCCGGGCTCGTGCCCAAAACTCACAGTGGGAAGAAGCCCAGTTGGCTCATCTGTCTTTCGGCGGCCATCGCGAGTTCACGTCGACCGCGTCCGATATTCTCCGCGAAAAGACCTGACAGACCGTCGAGATAACGCTTGCCATCGGCGTCGGAAACGGGGGCCTTCACCGCGCACGATCACCGGCAGGCCATGGTGTCGGACTGCCGACAAGTTCGAGAAGTGCCCCGAGAGGTGGCGCTGTCCGAGCGAGTCGAGCGACTTGGATGTGGGGCGGGCCACGCGAATCTCCGAGAGACGGGACGTGAGGCTGGCTCTCGAAAAGTGGTGGTGAGTTGGCTTTGGTCGGGATCCTGATGTCGTATAGTCCCTCATGGCGGAGTTCGGGTCCGCTCGGATTGGTCGGGTCATCGAGACAGAGAGTCGAAACGGGGGACACGGCAGGTGAGCGGGCAGCGTGGCGCGGTCGAATTGGAAAACGTCACCAAGCGTTTCGGCGCTACCGTGGCCGTCGACTCGGTCAGCCTCTTGGTTCAACCGGGAGAGTTCCTTTCGTTGCTCGGCCCCAGCGGTTGTGGCAAAACCACCACTTTGCGCATGTTGGCGGGCTTCGAGCAGCCCGACTCCGGTTTCATTCGTATCAGTGGTGAGTACGTGCAGGGGGTTCCCCCCTTCAAGCGCGACGTCAATACGGTGTTTCAGCACTACGCGTTGTTCCCGCACATGACGGTCAGCGCGAACGTGGCCTACGGTCTGCGTCAGCGAGGAGTCGCCAAGGCCGAGATCGCCACGCGGGTGGCTGAGGCCCTCGACATGGTCCAAATGAGCAAGTTGGCCGATCGTAAGCCACGCCAAATGTCGGGCGGTCAACAGCAGCGAGTTGCCGTGGCCCGGGCTCTCGTGAATAGGCCGTCGGTGCTCTTGCTCGACGAACCACTCGGAGCTCTCGATCGTAAGCTTCGCGAGGAGATGCAAATCGAGTTGAAATTGCTGCAGTCTCGTCTGGGGATCACGTTCGTCTTCGTTACGCACGATCAGGAGGAGGCCATGAGTATGAGCGATCGCATCGCCGTCATGCTCGATGGCCACATCGAGCAGTTGGGTGACCCGGAGACTGTTTACGAGCACCCGGCGTCGGCCTTCGTCGCCGGATTCATCGGTCGAAACAACTTTTGGCGGGGCGTGGCAACGGAACACGGTGCACGGGCCGACGACGGAACGGTGTTCGTGGCAAGCCGTCCGGAAGAGGATGTCCCGAACGGGGAGACTGCTTTGGCGGCGGTGCGACCCGAATGCATCAATCTCAGCGCCGATCGCCCGTCGTTGGACATCAACATGACCAAGGGGGTAGTGGCTGGAGTGTCCCATTTCGGGGACGTGTTGCAATACGTGATCAACTCCGGCGGACGGGACATTTTGGTGCTCACTCCGAGGACCACCGCTGATCGATTCATCTCGGGTGACAAGGTGTACTGCTCTTGGTCGACCGACGACGTGTATCAATTCTCTGACCGACAGGCCGCCATCGTCCTTCACGACGGAACCGATGGCTTGCCGATCAGTGATCCCACATCCGACAGAAAAAAGGAGAAAGCAATATGACCACCCGTGAACCGATCCGAATTTTGGCTGACCGAGCGACCGCACAACGTCTTCTCGGGGCGATGAATCGTCGACAACTCTTCGCCGCTATCGGAGGCTCGGCTGCGCTGGCGGCGTTTCTCGCGGCCTGTGGCGATGATTCCAGTAGTGACCCGGAGGGACCGGCGGGCGGCGGTGACAACTCGTTCAAGTTGTTCACGTGGGCCGAGTACGACGATCCCGACCTGTTGGCCTCCTTCGGCAACATCGAGATCACCATTTTCAATTCGAACGAGGAGGCCATTCAGAAGCTGGTCGCGGCGGGGGGCAACAACGGTTTCGACGTGATCTGCCCGACGGGTACCTACATACCGCAGCTCGCCGCCGAGGGTTTGCTCGAGGAACTCGACTTGACTCGCATCCCCAACTTCAAGAATCTGGATGCGGCGTACGTCAATCAGACGTGGGACCCGGGCAACAAATACTCGGTTTGCAAGAACTGGGGCTCGACGGGCTGGATTTACGACAAAACCGTGGTCAAGCGAGAAATCAACTCGTGGAGCGATTTCATCGACGTCGCCATGAATGAAGCGAAGGGCAAAACCTCGATTCTCGATACCGCCCCCAATCTGTGTGGGATGTACTTCTGGGCCAACGGAGTCGACTGGAACACCACCGACGAGGCGGAACTCGGTGCTTGCGAGGACTTCCTCGTCAATGAGTTCGCGTCGAGTATCAAGGCCTTCGATTCGTATCCCGGCATCAACCTCACGCAGGGCAACTACGCACTGTCCATGGTCTGGAATGGTGATGCCCGTCAGGGTTTGCTCTCCGTCGAGGAGGCCGGCGGTAATCCCGACGACTATGTGTGGGGTCTCGGAGCCCCGGAGACCGAACTCTGGATGGACAACTGGTGCATCTTGAAGGACGCGGCAAACCAAGACGCGGCCTACAACTTCCTCGATTTCATCCTCGATGTCTCGAACTCCGCAACCGACGTCGAATTCCACGGATACAACACCGGCATACAGGCCGCCAAGGACAAACTGCCTGCCGATACCAAGTATTTCGAGATGATCTACTTCTCGCAAGACGAGGTGTCACGGATGAGGGCGGGCTCTTTGGACAATCAGGAGAGAGTTGTCGAGATCTACAACAACTGCAAAGCGGCTGCGGGCGCCTGATACAGGGGGTCCTTTTGCGGCATGGCTAGCACGATGGCTGCATCCCGTGCTCGGCGGAGCCGTTGGCCTCGACTTCCCAAGTACGTCCTGGCTATTCCGGCGTGGGCTTGGTGGGCGATGTTCTTCGTGGTGCCGGTCGTGTTGGTCGTCGTCGCCAGTTTTGGGAGCAAGATCGAGGGCTCGGCGGGGCGAGTCACCTACAGCAACCTGAGTCTCGACAACTACCGGGAGGCTTTGGAGGATGGATTCGATGGCACCTTTGTCAAGGTGCTCCTGCAAGGTATGCGTACCACCATTCTCGGCACGCTCTTGTGCCTCGTCATCGCATTCCCGTTGGCCTATTTGTTGGCCACTCGGGTCAAACGGGGCAAAGGGTTCGTACTGGCACTGCTGGCCATACCGTTCTTCACCAACTTCCTCATCCGTACCTTGGCATGGAGGATTGTGCTCGCTCCGAAAGGGTTCATCTCCAATACCCTCCTCGATTGGGGACTCCTCGACAGTCGACTCGACGTGCTCGATTCTCGGCTGGGTGTGCAGATCGGCGTGGTCTACAACTACCTGCCGCTGATGATCTTCCCGTTGTTCGTCGCACTCGATCGGCTCGAAATCACCCACCGTGAGGCCAGCAAGGATCTTTTCGCCAATCGTCTGCGTACTTTCCTGCAGATAACTCTGCCCCTCTCGGCGTCGGGAATCATCGCGGGCACCATGCTGGTGTTCGTTCCACTGGCCGGTGACTACGTCACTGCCAACGTGCTCGGCGGCACCAAAGGAAACATGCCCGGTAATCTGGTGGCCACGCAGTTTCTGCAGTCGCAGAATCCCTCGCTCGGTGCGGCTATTGCCGTCATTCTCATTCTGTCGATCCTCGCTGTGGCGGCGATCGGTGCGATCGTGGTGAAAGTGGTGCGCCAGGTTGCCAAGGTCGATCACCGCGCGGGAGCGGCGCTTTTGACGACGTTCTTGTTGCTGATCGGCGCGTTCGTCCTCAAGCCTTCAGTTTCGAGCCTGGTGTTTTCTTTCTTGGCCTTGGTCCTCGTGGCGGGAACCTTTTGGTTGGTGGCCAACACACCCGAGCGGGTTGGTGACTCGTTGTTGCGGGCGTGGTCGGTGGTGGTGTTGGTGTTCCTTTACCTGCCCATCGCCTTCGTCGTGGCGCACTCTTTCAACGACAACAAGGCCCTCGAGGTTTGGGCCGGTTTTTCCACTCGCTGGTACGGAGAGATGTGGGACAACAGTTTGCTCATAGACTCAGTCAAGTCATCGCTCAGTGCCGCCGTGGTCGCCGCCCTCATCTCGGTCGTGCTCGGGACCTTCGCCGGTGTCGCATTGGCCCGCCGACCCGGTAAGTGGACCGTCGCCTTCATGGCGATCCTTCTTCTGGTCCTGAC
>Ga0163212_1001456_pt1 | contig 10477 bp, 9 predicted proteins | sample Malawi_45m_30L_FD_113532 | JGI IMG/M metagenome (GOLD analysis project Ga0163212, IMG submission 113532) | Freshwater microbial communities from Lake Malawi, Central Region, Malawi to study Microbial Dark Matter (Phase II) - Malawi_45m_30L | ecosystem: Environmental > Aquatic > Freshwater > Lake ...
CCGTAATAGAAATCAAAGCGCAGCGCGGAAAGCCAGTGATCGGTCGGTGGCAGCCGCACCCCCTCCAGGTAATTCACGATGAAATACAGGTCGGTCATCCTCTCCGAACTCGGGGTAATCGCTGGAGAGCTTGCTCGCCAGAACAACCCATACGCGAAGCCGATCAGGAAAACCATTTCGGAACCCGCCACGGACACCGAGCGCCAGATTTCGCGCGTGCGGAGAAGCACAAGCGTTGAAACCCCAGTCGATACGGGCCATATCCAGCCGAGTCGGCCGAGTCCAACGAAATGTTCGAGGAAAAAACCCGCACAGACGATCGCAAGAACCCCTGTGGCTCTCGCAATGGCCAGCGAGGGCAACCAACGCGAAAGGAGTATCGAGAGCGCGAAGAGATTGATGAGGATCAGCAGCACACTGACGACGAAATGGATCAGGCTCATCGGTGCTGTCCGCCCTGTTCGGCGCTGCGATCAACCGGATTCACGGCCTTCGCTCCCAGTAGCCTACCCGGCGGTCTCCATCGACCTCGACACTCCGGAACTCGAACTCGGAACTGATCTGGTGATCGAGGCGCTGCCGTATCCCGGGTAACGCCCTCTCGTCACGGCGCGACCAGACAATGTAGCGAACTTTTCGTCCACGAAGCCAGGAGGTAGGATCCGGCATCGTTCCCGCGAAGAACTGGTGGGCGGCACGCGCTTCGGCCGCAATGGATCGCGATGCTCCGAGCCACAACTCCTGATGCTGCGACCATCCAATTGCCGCGGGCTTGCCGGAGAAAAGGGCGAATGCTGGCGCCGCATCGTAGGCGCCCGCCTGAGACCTCTCGAGCACCACTCCTGAAGGCGCGTTCGAAAGCGATCGGAGCAGGTCATCGTGCGCACTGTCACGGCGCACCCAACCATCGCCAGAGAAGCGGGACCCTCCTGGAATGTCGGAATTCCCAAGTACCCGGACAACATTCCAGGTGTTCAGGAGAAGGGCTGAACACATGAGCGTCAACGCGAGTCTCGTGATCGGGGTGCCCTCGGTCCAGAGTCGAGGTGCCAGCGAAAGAAGTGCAAAGGGCCATAACCATGACCAGGTCTTGAGCACGGTGTTGAAGCGCTCATGTGGCCCACCAAGAGGATCGTCGAGGAAAAGGATCTCGCTTGCAACAAGCAAAACTGCAGCGACCGCGCCCAGCACCAGCGCGTCGCGAAGATCGACGCTTCGCCGAAAGAAAATCCTCACTGCCGCGAGACAGAGCAGCAGAACGGTTGGCCAATGCAGTCCAGCCCAGATCGGCCACCGGGTGTGCATTGACTCGGGCACCCACTTGATCGGAAGTTCAAGCGCACGCGCCGAGAAATACCCAAGAAAAGGGTGAAGGAGCGCAAGGGTCAGGATGGTCCCTGTTAGAGCAGCGCGAAGATTGAGGCACTTGCGCACTGCAAGCAAGCCCAGCAGCACGAGGGAAAGTGCGGTTTGAAGCGGAAACACCCAGGCATTGGTTGCAAGCGTAATCCACGGAACGGCGGCAATAAACGCCGTTGCGAGATAAATCGCGCGGGGATCTTGGCGCGGCGTTCCAGGCGTAGTGATCCAGTTGAAGAGCGCGAGGGAAAACACGAGAAGGATCCAGGAGCCTAGCGGTGGATGAAAGTCGCCGAGGAGGAGCAGATACGCCGGTGTCTCGAGTGGCAGGTCCATCGCTTGCGCGGTTTGCGCGCGCGACGACAGATCAAGCAAACTCCGTCCGAAATCCGTGTTCACCCGACTCTCGTAGAGGCCGCTGAACCGGGTGGAGGCCCACATCTGCTCGGCACCGGAGGCCGCGACCTCGCTTCGCGTTTCTCCAGGATGCTGGATCGCGAAAAGAGTGAGGGGCGAAAGGCCGTTTCCCCCCGCAAGAAGCGTTGCCACAAGAAGTGCAACGACCCATCCAGACCTGACGTGGCACGCTACAGCGAACCACGCGAGGCTACCGAGGAATGCGTAGGAAAGCGCTCCGGCCAAATTGAGCGTAACGCCTGGTGAAAGTCCAAACCACCGGCCGAGCAGTGCGCCGGAATAAAACTGAAATCCATAGTAGAAATCGAAACGGTGTTCCCCACCCAGCCAACGATCACCGGGCGGCAATCTCTCGCCACCGATATAATTCGAAATGAAGTAAAGATCAGTCATCGACTCGCCGATTGGGTCGAGGTTCGCGTCAACCAGTCTCCAGCTCAATGCATAGCCGAGACACCCAAGAAAGACCGCTTCCGATCGCAAGTTTGACCTGACCGTCGATGCGAATCTTCGCAAGACATACAGGCTCGTGAGCGTTGTGATCGGCCACATCCAATGCAGGGATCCGAGCCCGATGAAGTGCTCGATGGCGAACAGGAGTGTTGCAAAGGCCAGCACGCCGCCGAATCGCGCGAGCGGCGCAGGTGTATACCGGGCTCCAAGCGCAGCAAGTGCGGCAAGGTTGACGAGCACGAGTGCGAGGACAAGCGCGAGATAGAGGTGTGCCACGCTTGCGATCAGGTTCTGGAGTCGATAAAGACGAAATGTCTGTACATCAGGTAGTTGAGCAAAGGTATGCACATGGACACAAAGACCTTGGACCAGTCAGGCCTTAAACCCATACCCTGAACCAGAAGCAGCAGCAGACCGGTTGCGAGCACAAGGCTCAACAGATTGGCAACGCCGAAGCGCGCGAGTGACACGCGCCAGCTGTTGCCAGAGTTGATTCCGTTGCCCGTCCCGCCGGCCGGGAAGGCGTAGAAGCGATTGAGGACGAAGCTCAGGAAAAAGCCGAGCCCGATGCCCGCGCAGCTCGCAAGAAGATAAGGAACGCCAGCCCACTTCCAGAGAAGCATGAACACTGTGTAGTCAAGAGAAAACGCCAGCAAACCAACAAGAACGTACCTTGCAAGCGAAGTGACGAAGGTGATGGTTTCCAGCATGGGTATTCCAACCCTGACATTCCAAGAAGCGGCAACAGGCCCGAGCGTAGACCAGTTTTCGCTTGCATCGAACTGGGCATTCGACGGACCGGCCCATCATCTGAGATCAGGGCGTGCAACCCCAGGCGGCTCAATCCCTCTCCCGATGCACATCGTGGGTCACGATGCCGCTGCCCGGCGGCGGCATTTCGAGCCACTGGTGATGTTTGAGCACCCGACGGGTGTCCTCATAGCCACTGCTCCAGTGTTCACGCATTGAAGTGCCCGAAAACTCGTAGACCTTGGCATGACCCTCGTAGGCTTTTTGCTGGTAGATCAGGTGCAGGATCGTGATGTCGGGCAGTTTCGCCAGCTGGGCGCGCAGTTGCCGTTGCTCGGGGTCGAGCTGGTGCTCGGGGATGCTCTCGAGCGCCTTGCGCGCCACCTGCTTCCACTGACGCAGATTACGGTAGGCGTCGGTGTTGGAGCGGGTGCGGGAGGAGAACATGATGTCCTTGTAGCGCGCAAGCACCTCCATCATGTCGCGCGGCAAGGCACCGCGCGCGCTGAAGAGGTCCACCTGGAACACCAGCGTATTGAGCGGATCCTCGCGTTCCAGCAGATGCCGCAGCGGGGTGTTCGAGACGATACCGCCGTCCCAGAAGTAATCGGTACCGATCTTCACCATCGGCAGCGCGGGTGGAAGTGCGCCGCTTGCCATGATGTGCTCGGGGTCGATGTCCTCGAGGCGGTTATCGAAGTAGATGAAGTTGCCGCTCATCACATTCACCGCGCCGCAGGCAAAGTGCACCGGGCCATGGTTGAGCAACCCGAAGTCGACCAGTTCGAGGAGCGTCTGGCGCAGTGCGTCGGCGTGGTAGAAGCTTGTTGCGTGTTCCGACCCGGTCAGTGCAAGCCAGGGGTTGATCGGTCGTGGATCGAAGAATCCGGGCTGCCCTCCGAGCATCGTCATCAGCGAACTTGTGGCGTTGCGGGCGCGCCGGAAAAGATCCCCGTCGGGTGTGAACGGCCAGATCTTGCGTTGGGTGATCGTGGTCCAGAAACGCTCAAGCTGCTCCAGGCGCTTTTCGGGTGGATTGCCCGCAATGATCGCAGCGTTGATGCCTCCGATCGATACCCCGCTAACCCAGTCGGGCTCCATGCAGGCCTCGTGCATCGCCTGGTACACACCCGCCTGGTAGGCGCCGAGTGCGCCGCCGCCCTGGAGGACCATGACGATCCGGTCGCATCCTGCGGGCTTCCAGGCACTGTCGCGATGATGGGTGCGCTTGCGTCGTTGCGGCGGGGCATCCATCAATCCAGGCGATGCTCCGCAGTCTGGTCGCTGAAGTCCCTCAGGGTGGTGAGGATCGCAGCCTTGCGGCGCAGCAGGTCGCGCTCGCGCGAGGTGAGTTCGTAGCGGGCAATGATCGTGGCGATCTGCAAGCGGTTGCCCGTGCTGTTGAGGTCGAGCGCAGCGAAGCTGCGCTGGATTGCCTCAACCTGCAGGCCAAGCAGGTCGATCTGATGATGCGGATCGGCAAGGTGCGAAAGCCTCAGGTCAATGCCGCGCAATTCCTGGTCGAGCTTCGCCCGCGCCGCACCGTGCCTGGATCGATGCGTCAGGTCTTCCTCATCGATACGATCATGGTGCCTCAATGCTGAGCCTCCCTCACACCGTATCCTTAACCCAGATCGATGAAAGGTCGATGACGGCACGCGATCATCCCGACAAGCGGCGTCTTGAGCCCCTCAAAGCCATCCCGCCTTGCGAAAGCGCCTGAAGAGGAGCGCGGCAACCGAGACGATAACGGACAACGCAAGCGGATAGCCCCAGGTCCAGGCAAGTTCGGGCATATGCTCGAAGTTCATGCCCCAGATGCCCGCGAGCGCAGTGGAGGCTGCAAAGATGGCGGCCCAGGCTGCAAGGCGTTTGGTTACTTCGCTCTCTTCGATCGTGACCATTGAGAGGTTGACCTGGATGGCGGTGGCGATCGACTCGCGGACCGCATCGAGCGCGCCCATGATTCTTGCCAGATGGTCGTGAACGTCGCGGAAGTACTCCTGGGACTGCGCGCACACTGGCGGCACCCGGCCTCCGTAGAGCTTTCCGATGAATTCCGACATTGGAAGCGCCGCATGGCGCAGCACCGTGGACTGCTGCTTGAGCTTGAAAAGGCGCTCGATATGCTTGCGTGCGTCGGGCGGACAAAGATGTCCTCCTCGATCGATTCGAGCTCGCTTTGCAGCGACTCGGTGAGCTCGAAGTAACGGTCCACCACATGGTCGAGCATGGCGTAGAACACATAGCCCGGCCCATGCCGCAAGAGTTCAGGCTCGGTCTCGCAGCGCTGGCGTACACCCAGAAAATCCTGGTTGCTGTTGGAGCGGAACGATACGATGAAGTCGCGGTCGATGAAGATGTCGATCTCGCCCACGCTGATCTCGCCGTCCACCCGTTCGAGTAGCTGGATCACGCTGAAGAGGGTTGTGCCGTACTCCTCGAGCTTGGGGCGCTGGTGTCCGGTCATCGCATCTTCGATCGCGAGGGGGTGCAGCCCGAAATGCCGCTGAAGACGTGCAACCTCTTCCTGTGCTGCATCCTTGAGCGCCACCCAGATGAAGCGGCCATCACCGGTTCTCGCGCGGTCGAGGGTGTTCAGGTCAAGCGTCTCCGCCCGTTTGCCCTCGGCATAGACTGCACAGTTGATCAGCATGGGTGCTTCCTCTAGCGACTGAGGTCGGATTCGCGGCGCAGCAGCAGCACCGGCCCGGCGCGATGCATCGGGCGAAAGACGGCCGCCGGTCCGGCCCCCTGCTCGAGCGCCGCAAGCTCGCGGGAGCGCAGGATGACCTGCTCGCCGGGTTTGGGCAGTCTGTCCTCGGTGATGCGTTCCCGGTAGAACGCCACCGAGGGAGCGCGGAAACGGTAGGTCACTGCAGGCTGCGCTGCACTCGCGCGGGCGACTTCGCGGGTTGGCCCCTGAAGCACCGCGCCAAGCAGTGGCAGCACCGACAGGCACAGACTCAGGTGCATCGCCACACCGAGTCCAAGAAGGGGCCCAAGGCCCCCGAGGCTCCCGGGGCTCCCAGGGTTCCCAAGGCCCCCATAGCCCCCAGGGCGCAGCCGCATTCCCGGCCCCGAGCGGCCGGGCGAGGCCAGTGCCCACAGGGAGGCCAGGCACACACCAAGGGCGAGCCAGCCGAAGGAGGCGAGGCTTGCAGGAAGTCCCCCGGCTGCGGCTTCGACGGACGGGGGGTCTGCCCCTTCAAGGAAAGCCCACGACTGTGCGCGGAAGGCAAGGAGTTCACGGTAGTAGTCGCCCTCGGGTCGTTGTTGGGCCAGCGCCTGCAGGATCGGATCGAGAAAGAGGCCAGGAAGCACGATCGCCAAGCCGAGCACGAGTCCGAGCAGCAGCTCGATCCGGCGCGGGCCGTCGCCCAGCGCCGCAAGCATCAGCAAGGGCAACAAAGCGTACATTGCGTAGTGCGGCAGTTTTGTGGCAACCAGACTGAACACGATCAGCAGGCTTGCGCACCAGGCTGCGAGTGCCTGGGTTTCGACGCGTCGGGGAGCGCTGCGCAGGGTGCGCCAGGCGCCGGCGAGTATCCAGGGGGTGAAGGGCAGTGCAAGCACCAGCATCATGAGCGGCGTGTAGGCCATCGAGCCGCCGTGTCCCTCGAGCGGGCGCAGGCTGCGCTCCAGGTGGTGCTTGCCGAAAAGTCCGGCAATGAACGCCGAGTCAAAACGCAGGTAGGCATACAGGTACCAGGGCAGGCAAAGGCCGAGCCACAGTCCGGCTGCGGCGAGGTCCGAGAAGGCATGGCGCAGCGGTGCGAGCCCCCGGCGAAGCACACACACGCCAAGCACCGCAACTGCCGGAACCACCAGCCCAATCAGGCCCTTGGTGAGCACTGCAAGCGCCGAGAACGCCCAGGCAAGGCGCAGTGCCAAGCGCGGCAGGGGTGCTTCCAGGCGCATCGACTCGATCAGGCAAAGCACCGAAAGCAGCAAGAGCAGATGGAGCAGGGCATCGGCCGTTGCCGCATGCCGCATCACCAGGGGACCCAGGCTGCTCGAAAAGAGCACCAGCGCTAGGACGGCGTTGCCAGGGTTTGCGGTCCAGCGTGCCGCAAAGAAGGATGCGACCAAAGCTGCACCGAGCCCGGCGAGGATCGAGGGCAGACGCGCTGCGAGTTCGTGCAGGCCGAAGGCCGCAAAAGACGCAGCCTGCAGCCAGTAGATGAGGATTGGCTTGTCAAAACGCGGTTGCCCGTTGAGGTAGGTGAAACCGAAGTCTGCGCTTTCGAGCATTTCCCGGGTGGCTTCCGAAAATGCCCCCTCGTCCACATCGAAGAGCGGTGCCAGCAGGGCGCCAACCAGGCTTGCAAAGAGCGCAACCCCGAGAAACGCAACGAGGCCAGGCCCGAACGCAGTTGCTGCGCTGCCGGGGTTCAGCCGCCGAGGCATTGAAGCGCAGGGGCCTCGTGAGGCGGAGGTCGGGGCGTTCCCGCAGAGCCGCCACGTACCTCTTCGCGAATCACGTAGAGTCGTCTCGGGGTGGCCTGCTGATGGCTGCGTACGATGAACTCGGCAAGAACGCCGGTGGAGAGCATCTGCACGCCCGAGAGCGTGAGCAAGACGCCGAGGAGCAGGATCGGGCGGGTGCCGATCGACTCACCCAGGGCGAGCTTGAGAAAGCCGAGCCAGCCCAGGATTCCGGTGCCCACGATCAGCATGGGCAGGCCAACAGCACCGAAAAAGTGCGCGGGGCGCCCCTCAAAGCGCAGGAAGAAGATCACGGTGAGCAGATCGATCAGCACCCGGAAGGTGCGCGACAACCCGTACTTGGACTGACCGAGGGTGCGCGGACGATGATGCACCTCAATGTAGCGCATGCGGTGGACCGAGGTTACCGTGGCAAGCCAGATCGGGATGAAACGATGCATCTCGCCCATCAGTCGAACGCGCTTGAGCACGTTGCTGCGGTAGGCCTTGATGCCGCAGCCCAGGTCAACCGAGCGCACACCGGTGAGCCAGCCGATCAGGCGGTTGGCCATGGCCGAGGGCAGCTTGCGCAGCAAAAGCGTGTCTTGCCGCCTGCGCCGCCAGCCCGACACCATGTCGAGGTCATGGGTGTGCAGTTCCAGGAGCAGGCGCGGGATGTCGCGCGGATCGTTTTGCATGTCGCCATCGAGCGTCACGACGAATTCGCCGCAGGCGGCATCGATCCCCGCCTGCAGGGCTGCGGTCTGCTTGAAGTTCTTCGCAAGGCACAGGAGCCGCGCCTGGGGGCACTGGGCGATTGCCGCAGCCAGCGCGCTGCGGGTCTGGTCGTGGCTCCCGTCGTCCACCAGGATCAGCTCCCATGGCCGCCCGCCGTCCTGCATCACTGCGATGATTTCCGCTGCGGCCGCAGCGGCCAGTTCCTCCTCGTTGTAGAAGGGCACGATCACCGAGACCATGCCTGGCTGCACCGCGCAGCCGACCTCAGCGCTGCCGAACACGTTCATCACGCGCGCAACGTTGTGCAGCGAGCAGCGGGCCGGCGAGCACCATTGCGGCGAGCACCATCCCGAGTGCAAGCGAGGCTTCGTGGCTGATCGATGGGGGCAGTGGCATCAGAAGCAGCGCAAGTGCGATCAGCGCCTTGGTCGCCCGCTCCAGGGCCAGGACGAGGCCCGCCTGTTCCCTGAATCGCTGGATGCGCTCGCTCAGGGCCACGCCGAGGATGCCGCAGCCAAACCCGATCGCAAGCCCGAGCCCTGCGCCCACCAGTACGTCGACAGGCCAGTGGGCGCCGCTTGCCACCCTCGCCAAGGCAACACCCACCGTGATAAGCCCCGCGACCGGGAGCAGCCAGCCATGTTCCAGCGTGTGCCTCGAGTCCTCGCGCTGCCGGTCGATGGCCGCCATGGCGCAGAGCGCTCCCACCACGGCAGCGATCGTGAGCGCGTGGCCTGAGGGCATCGATTTTGCGGTGAGGGTTTCGCCGATCGTGTAGAGGGTGCCGGGGTCATGGATCAGCGCTGCGGGCCGTGGAGCATTGATCAGGCTCTTCACCGATGCACTCGCTGCGCCGGCTGCAAACGTCATCAGGGCGAGCGGCCCGATCCCGTACCCCTCGCGGACCGCAACCACGAAAAGCGACGCGGCACCCAGAAAATGCCCGCCCAGGTTGAGCGCTTGCCAGGCAGGGTCGGGAACGAGCACGAGAAGGGCCTGCAGCGCGAGGAACAATTCGCGCTGGTCGATCCGGCTGCAAAGCCATCCGAATCCAACGAGCGCGGTGGCGTTGAGCAGCACGCCGAGCGTTTCGGGGCGATCCAGGCGGATGGAGGGCTGGGTCATCGTGAAGGAGCAAGAGCCATTTCGCCGTGTTCGGCCAGGAGCCGGCAGATCTACATCAGTTGCTTCACTTCAGGAATCCGATCCTGCCCACCTTAGTATACTTTGGCGCGGTGACGTCCCACTCCCTCTTTCACCGTGCGCTTGCCCCCACTGCCCTCGCCTGGCTTGCGATCCATCTCGGGCTGATCCACGCCAGCGGTCTGCCGCTCACGACCGACGAATTGCAATACTGGCTCTGGTCGGAGTCGCTCGCCTGGGGCTACTACTCCAAGCCTCCGGGCATCGCCTATGCGATGGCACAGTGGCGCCGGATCGATCCTCAGGGCGAGGCCTTGCGTGCACTGCCCCAGATCCTGCTGCTTGCGGCCTGCGCGCTGGTGGTCCCGCTTGCGCGCGAAGCGGGGCTGGATGCAAGGCGTGCATGGCTTGCGGCCCTCCTCATGGCTTGCACTCCGTTTCTTGGATTCGCGCAGTGGTTTGCGACCACCGATGCATTGCTCCTTCTTTTCTGGAACCTCTCGCTCCTGGCTGCGTGGCTCGCGTTTCAGCGGGGCGGTGTTCATTACTGGGCGATGCTGGGGCTTGCGGGCACACTGGGTGTGCTTTCCAAGCATTTCATGCCCTTCTTTCTGTTGGGGCTGCTTGCCTTTGCAGTCTGGGAAAAGGGGCGTGATCCCGCTGTCTGGCGAGGTCTGGCGGTGGCAGCGCTTGTTGCAGGCCTCTTGCTCGCGCCGCACCTGCATTGGCTCTTCAGCCATTCCGACGAGACCCTGGCACACCTTGCCGAGCTGCAGTCTGCGAGGGGCAATGCCCACACGGCGCTCGGCTCGGCCTGGATGCGCGGCGTCGAGTTTGCGCTCGCGCAGTGCATCGGGATCGGACCCTTGCTGATTCCGCTCGCACTGATCCCGGTTGCGCTCGAAATGCGTGGTGGCGCTGGACCTGAGCGTGCTCCCGGTTCGGCGCCTCCCGGGCCCATCGATCGATGGCTCCTTCTTCAGTCTCTGCCGGTGCTCGCGCTCTTCATCGGTCAGGCTGCGTGGAAGCAGGCCTACGCCAACTGGGCGCTTCCGGCTGCCTTCACGCTCGGAGTTTGGCTGGTGATTGTGCTGATGCGGCGCAAAGCGTGGCGATCGCTCTGCGCCTGGCTTCTCACAAACCTCCTTGTGGCAGCCTTCATCGGGCATGGGGCAAGTCTTCTGAATCG
>Ga0163212_1001463_pt1 | contig 10450 bp, 6 predicted proteins | sample Malawi_45m_30L_FD_113532 | JGI IMG/M metagenome (GOLD analysis project Ga0163212, IMG submission 113532) | Freshwater microbial communities from Lake Malawi, Central Region, Malawi to study Microbial Dark Matter (Phase II) - Malawi_45m_30L | ecosystem: Environmental > Aquatic > Freshwater > Lake ...
AAGGTGAGCGACCGACCTTTTCCCCGGAACCAACGTGGTGGCTACGGACGACGGGCCGGTGGCAGGGCAACCGTCATCCCGACAATCAACCTGCCAACAAGCTTGTAGATGCGGGTGGTATCTAGTTTGAAGACGTGGGTTCAACTCCCACCGCCTCCATGTTTACTTTCAATGGTTTATGTAAATTTTGTTGCTTAGTGGTCAAATAGTGGACAGATTCCTCTTATGGAGGATCAAAAACGGCCACTCCCAGGCCTCAAACCAGCCCGTAAAAAGCCCGTTTACGGGCAGCCTGAGGTGGTGGGTGACGGGTCGGTAAAGATCCTCATCTATCATGACAAAAACCCGATCCGTGCAGGGTATCGAGTGGTGTACTGGCAAGGACGGCTGAGGATTCGGAAATTCTTTGTCGAATATGCGCGAGCGAAAGAGGAGGCGCGTAGGATTGCCGTAAACCTCCGTGCTGGGAAAGTGCAGGTAGCGAACACCGACGAATCGGATTTGCAGGATCTTAACCGTGCCCGTCTGGCGATTGCTGGACTGGGGGTCAGCCTCGAGCAGGCCGCCCGGGAGTACGCCGAAGCTCACAAGCTTCTCGAGGGTAAGAGTGTTTCCGGCTTTGTTCAGACCCATCTGGATCGAGTGGGGAAACTAAAGGACGTCACCATGATCGAGGCCGCCCACGCCCTGATTGAGGAAAAGAAAGCGCGGGGAAAGGGGCATACCTGGATCAAGAGCTTGAGGAATTTTCTTCTGAACTCGGCCCTCAAAAAGCTGGAGAAACCCATGATCGCGGTGACGGTGGAGGATCTGGAAAATCTTCTCAGGACCTGGAAGGGGAGGACCCGGAACAATAAAATCCGGTTCTTGGTGCAGTTATTCAACTACGCCAAGGGCAAATACATCCCTGAGGCCGAGAAGTCAGTGGCCCAAAAGCTTCCTTTTGATGTGGAAACCCCCGGGGAAGTTCAAATTTGGACTCCAGATGAGGCCAAGCGGATTTTGGATGAAGCCTTGCCCGAAGAACTGCCGTTTTTTGCCATCGCACTTTTCTCAGGGATACGAACCTGCGAGATCTGCCGGATGGACTGGTCTCAGGTGCGTCCCCATCGAGATCCGGACGAAGCGCATATTGAGGTAAAGGCTGCCGGTTCAAAAAAGCAGCTCGGGCGCAGAATTGTGCCCATCCTCCCAGTCTTGGCGGCGTATCTGGAAAAAACAGGGGTGCCCAAGAGTGGTCGGATCGTACCCAATTCGAATATGCAGACCCGCCAGGAGCTCTTAGCCCAAAGAGCGGCTTTGAAGTGGAAGCATAATGGCTGCCGCCACTCCTTTGGCTCTTACCGGATGGCCGATATTAAGAATGTCTATCAGGTAGCAGAGGAAATGGGGAACTCTCCGGCCATGGTCAAAAAGCACTATTTCCAGGCTGTCACCAAAGCCGAAGCATCCCGGTTTTGGAATATAAGGCCTTTATAATTCGATCCTTCAAGCGGGGCGGGTGAGGAAATATTGAATGGGATGTTCAGGTCATGGGTGAAACCGAACCCAAGCTTATCGACGCCGCCGGCATACCGGGGAACGGGACAAAGGGCTACTCCGCCCCCTTCGTGAAGTACTCTTATCGCGACGGGCAGGTCGTTCATTACAAATTGATCGGCGGGGATCATGGGCTTCCGGTGGGTGGCAGCAACGTCTATGCGATCGAGGCCAAGCAGATCATGGCCGCCTTTTTATTGCAGGAGTAAGGACGATCTTGGAAAACCACGACCCAGAAAGGTGCGACAGTTAAAATCCGTACACGGCCTTCAGACGGATAAAGCGTCGACTGGACGAATCCATTGAGGTCCGGTCCCTAATGGTTACCTGCTCTCTCGTTGCGTCTAAGGGAGTGACGGATGTTTCCAAAGTGTGGGCAGGTCCTGAGTACCAGGTCACCAGATCACTGGAGACTTCCACAACCAAGTCGAAATCAAATCGATTCTTCAAGCGTGGATAGGTGATGCTTAAAAAGCCGCCTGAATCCAAAACCACCGGGTAAGGGTTAGAGGTGCCAGTAATGGAAATCATGGGATCCACCCCGGAGGCGTAGGAGAGGAAGTTTGCGTAGCCGTCGCTATTTGCATCAGCCGCAGGGCCGCCTACCTGAGGATCGGCAATTTGTTGGGCCGTGAGCCAGTGGTTCTGAAACGCCGGCCAACTTGAGGTGCCGGCAGGCAAAGAGATGAGGGTGACGTTCTGAAAAGTAGCGGTGTTCAGGGTGTCATTCTTGTGGGATGTGACCGCGAGGCCGACCCGAACCGCAGAATCCATCGGGAGCGTGAAGGTATGTTGATCTGACCACGTTGCCCCATCCTCCGACAGCCATCCAATGAAGGTGTTGCCGCTGCGCAAGATGCGCAGCCACCGGGGCGCGTTGCTCAAGCTAAGTTGGTGGTCGGAGGTGTCGCCGCCACCGGAAATTCGCCACTGCATTCGAGTCCCTCCACCCCCGGGAGTGACCAGGAGAGAGACGTTCTTGGAGTCTGCGGCATTGGACTCACGGATCATCAATCCAGCTTTGGCCCAGTAGTCTGTGTTGGACATGCCCGTGAGGCGGGCAGTGATGGCGAAATCGCCGCTCAGGCCCTGGGAGACGAAATGGCATCCATCCGCCGTCCCCCAGATGTCCGAACCAGACCCTTGCAAGGTGAAGGTGGCGCCAAGAAAAGCGGTGTTACCGGCAAGCCCCACATTCCCGATGTCTTGTTGATTCCAGCCGGCGGGAAGTCCAGAGAACACAAATCCAACTTCGGCGGAGGGCTGGCTCACATACGTCCCCGCATGGGAAATCACACGATAGGTGTTGGTGGCTCCGTTTACGGGGGAGGGGTCAATGAAAGAAGCGCCGGCAATATCGGTGGCAATAGTTTGGAACGAACCGCCTGAAGACGTGCGGCGTTCCACGGAATAATGGGTCGCTCCAAACATCGCTCTCCAGCTGATGGTGCCATCATTCAGGATGACGCCCAAGGGGACGGCGGGAGCGCCTTGGGTAGCCGAAAGAGTGGTCACCCTAAAATATTCCCAGCCGGCGAGGATACTTTTGCTGCAAAGAACTGGGTCATTGGCGTTTTGGGTCAGGAAAAGGGAATTGGGGCCCTGTATGGCGACCGATCGGTTGAGTCGATTGAGGGCAAACTGCCCGTTACTTCCCAGCGTGGTGGCATCGGCATAGAGCTTGTTGTCGGAGGCCGAGTAGCGGACGTACTTGCCGTTGCTGGCCCGAAGAGCCGTGCGCCCTGCGCCTGCATCGACCAAGGTAAATTGTGCATTGGCAGTCTCCGAGGTCGCCTCACAAGTCAAGGTGTATGGACTGGCGCTTTGCCATGAGAGATATCCCCCGTTGTTCGCCTTAAGGGAGACAGTCGCCACGGAGACCGGAACCGAAGCCGTGGCTGGAATGGTGTTGCTGGTCTTGGTGAAACGAACCGAGTTGATGTTGCACTCACTCGAACCGGTATTTGCGATTCGGATCGACTGAACCCCGGTGGTGGAAAAACCCCCACTCACGGTGATGGTGGCCCAATTTTCCCAGCCACCATTCGGCACCGAGGCGGCGGCCAACGTTTGGGTGCCATCGCCATTTTGAATCTGAAGGGTGGAGGTCTGTCCGGAGCCATTGGCGACGCGCAGGGCGATGTCATAAGTGCCGGTGGCAGTCACATTGATGGTGTATTTCATCCACTCCGTCGGCTTGAAAAACCCGACATTATAGCCGTTGGATTGAGAATCGGAGCAGGTTTCGATGTCCACGCCGCCGTTTCGATAGGTCCAACGCTCATTCCACGCCGTGTATTCGCCAGTGGTAAAATTCACATTTTCCCAGCCGGTATCCGAGTAAGCGTGACCATTCATACCTTGGTCGTAGTTGGCAGCGTAGACCACCGTGCCGGGGATTGTCGGAATGGTGCCATAAGGTGCGGTGTTGCGATTGCCGGGTTGAGTAAAAATTGCACGAAGAACCTCGGTCTGGGTTTGGGTATTGGCCAAGCGAACACTCTCAGCCAACTGAGTCAGCGTGGTACGGGCGGTGTTTGCGTTCAAATTTGGATTGGTACCGCCTAAGTAGTTGAGGAGGTCCTGATAGCCAGATGGGAAGGTAGCCTTGGACGGACAGTTGATGCTTCCGAACTTTTTCATCGGCCACCAAGACATCCCGATGCCTTGGCCGCGCAGCAGTTCAACCATTTTGGTAAAGTTGTCATTGCTGTTTTCCCCATGCTCCCCGCACCAAATCGGCCGGTTTTGCGAGGTCCGCATATCGAGGGCAAACTGAATGTCAGAGGCAAAATCCGCGGAGGATTGGTATTTGTGAAATACATAAACCATCTGCGGGTCCCATGCGGGAGTGAGGCCAGTGTAGTCGTTGCTGTAAACATTTCCTTCGATGAACAGGATATGATTGTCCCCATTTTCCCGAATCGTCTGGGTCAAATTGACGTAGAGCTCACGCAGGAGGGTTCCCCCTGGGAGATTCCAGTTGGGTTCGTTGATCAGGTCGTATCCCGCGATCCAAGCCTCATGCTTATAGCGCTCGGAAATCCGATCCCAGAGACGGACGGTCTTGCTGCGATTGGCTGCACTCTCCCAGAGCGATGGTTGGGTTGGGTCGTAGTCGCTGATTCCACTGTTGCTGCTTTGTCCTCCGGGGGCTGCGTGGAGGTCGAGGATGACGTAGACCCCGGCTGCTGTGCACCATGAGATGATGTTGTCCAACAGGGTGAAGCCTTGATTGTTCCAGACATCGGGGGTCTCAAGATTGACGAAGTATTCGTAGTGCAAGGGGAGCCGCACCGCATTGAAGCCCCACGCCTTGATCTGGTTGATATCGTCTTGGGTGACGTGGTTGGTCAGCCACGCATCGTAGAACGTCTTCACGCTGTTGGAACCCACCAGAGCCGTGAGCTTTTGTTTCCATGTGCGCTGGTCCGGGGCCTGACTTTCCGATTCCATGAGATAGCCCTCCATCACCATCCAGTTCCCCATGTTGACGGCATTTAAAATCACCTCCTCTCCATTTGTGCTATTGACGATTTTTGTTCCGCTGACTTGGAGAAGCTGAGCGGAGGCGTCGGAGCGTAACAAAGAAGCCAGAAAGAGGCCCGCGACCAGAAGGATGGCAAAGCTGATTCGGGGTGGGCCGGGCTTGGAATAACAGACTATATCCATAGTGAATTTTAGATGCGTCTGGTCAAAGGGCTAGTAGCCCTTTCGGGGGGGTAATCGACAGGGGGGGCGGTAGCCCGCTCCGGAGAATTCAGAAAATAAAGGTCGAAATGGATCGGGGCAGGGCCTTGATATCAGCCGCTTTGCCTTTCATCCAGAAGGTATAATCGAGAGGCTTGTCGGATGTGTTCATGACCACCGCCACGAGGGATCCGTCCGGATTGAGAAAGGCACTGGCCAGCAGGTCCTGGCGATTGACCGAGGTAATGACTCGTTTGGCGCCTGGCAGAACGAACTTCGAAAAGTGGCCCAGATAGTAGTAGGAGTTGGTGTATTGGATTTCCCCGGTTTTGGTGTTGGCGTGGATCGGGGCAAAGCAGAAGTTCCCCACATGATTCGGGCCGCCCGTTTCATCGAGTAAAATGTTCCAATCGGTCCAACCGACCGCACCGGCGTTGAGGTCTCCCATGAGCGAGCGTCCATAGCGTTCCCCCAAAGACCAGTCGGAAATGCGTTTTGGGTCAAATCCCTCCACGCAACCCTCGGTAAACAGAAGGTTGATGTTGGGAAAAGCTTCCTTCACGCGGCTGAGGTTCTCAAACATCATCGGGCTTCCCGTCCATGTTTCGTACCAGTGAAATCCCAATCCCCAGACGTAGGCGGCGGCCTCCGGATCGCTGAGAAGGACGCTGGCTCGCTGATAGATCAGGTCGCGGTTATGATCCCAAGCGATAATCTTTTTTTCCCCTAGGCCGCTCTTTTTTAAGGTAGGGCCGAGGTGATTTTTGATGAAATCTCTTTCCTCCTCGGCGGTGTAGAGGCAGGACTCCCATCGCTGCACGGCCATGGGCTCGTTTTGGACTGAGAGGCCCCAAATCGGGATCCCCGCTTTTTCATACTCTTCGATCGTGCGAACAAAGTAGCGGCTCCAGGCCTCATAAAACTCCGGCAAGAGCTTGCCTCCTTGGAGCATCTTTTGGGTGTCTTTCATCCAGGCGGGGGGACTCCAAGGGCTGAGATAGACGGGCAGGGGTCTGCCGGCGGTTTCGAGCGCAAGGCGGATCAGGGGAATCCGGAACTTGAGATCCGGGGCGATGGTAAAGCTGGCGAGAGCGGTATCCCCGTCCTGGACGTAGGTGTAGCTCCCCGAGGAAAAGTCGCAGCTATGGATCGTGGTTCGGATCAGGGAGTAGGCAATTCCGTCCTTTGGGGAGAAATAAGCCCGCAGAATCTCCTTCTGTTTTTCCGGGGGGAGTTTGGCAAAGGTTTCCGCGGTTGCATCGGTGATCGCTCCTCCGAAGCCGAGAATGGTTTGGAAGGTCCTGTCGGGATCCAGAAAAACACATGCCTGGTTCTCCCGCGGTTGGGCATAGGTGACCCAGGTAGGGGAGTTGGTCTCCTGAATACGCAGGTCGGTATTCGCGGCGGTGACATAGGTTTTGGGCTGGGAAGAGGCGGCCCCAGCCAAGAGCGGAGCCATCCCGCAAGCCCAACCAATAGCGAGCAATTTGAAAGAATTTATCGATAGCTGCATCGGACCTTTTTATGCAACCAACCAGGTAAGTCTACCTCGCGAGGCCGAGCTACCCGAAAGAGGTAGAAACCAAAAAACGAATCTTGGCAGCGGGAGGCATTCCCCTGTTTTGAAAAACCATTCTTGTCCTTCCGAAAGGTGTGATCCATGAAAAAGAGGATGAATCGAAGGCGGATGCTGCAAACTTTGTTGGGTTCCTCGCTACTTTCTTCCCTGGGCTGGGGAGAGCTGCACGCCGGGGACGGTGGCGCGGACAACCGGGCGGGCGTGGCTCAAAAGAAGAAAAAAGGGTTTCCCGCGGACTTTCTCTGGGGAGCCGCGACCTCCGCGTACCAGGTGGAGGGGGCCTACCGGGAAGGGGGACGGGGAGCTTCCGTCTGGGATCATTTTTGTGAGGTCCCCGGGCGGATTCAGGAGGGGCACACGGGAAAAGTGGCGTGCGATCACTATCATCGTTTTGCGGAAGACATTCAGCTGATGAAAAAGTTGGGTCTGAAATCGTACCGCTTTTCCATCTCCTGGACCCGCATTCTCCCCTCGGGGACGGGGATGGTGGAGCCGAGAGGGCTGGATTTTTATTCCCGGCTGGTGGATGCCCTTCTGGAGGCAGGCATCCGGCCCTTCTGCACCTTGTTTCATTGGGATTATCCTGCGGTGCTTTTTGGAAAAGACGGGTGGCGGAATCCAGAAAGCCCGCGCTGGTTTGCGGATTACTGCACGGTGGTGGGAAAGGCTTTGGGGGATCGGATCGAAGATTGGTTGACGCTGAACGAGCCGCAGGTGTTCGTGGCGTTGGGGCACGGGGCGGGATTTCATGCGCCGGGCGAAAAGTACTCGATGGCGGATCAGTTGAAAATTGTCCGGCATGTCCAGCTGGCCCATGGGTTAGGGGTGCAAGCCCTCCGTGCGATCGGAGGAAAACGATTTCGGATCGGTTGGGCTCCCGTGGGTACCGTGCAATATCCTGCGACTTCGAATCCAGCGGATATTGAGATAGCCCAGAAATCCACCTATGGGTGCGGGGCCGGGAATCTGTTTAACAATACCCTTTGGAATGACCCGGTGATTTTCGGGGAAGTTCCTGCGGCTGCCCGGGAGGCCTTTGGAAAGGATTTGCCTGCCTACTCCGAAGCCGATCTGAAGACCATGTGTCAGCCCTTGGATTACTTCGGGCTGAATCTCTATCAGGGCACGCCCGTGGTCCGGGGGCCGGGAGGCAAGGAAAAGGCGGTTCCTTTTCCTCCCGGAAGTCCCCGCACCACCTTTCAATGGCCGGTGACCCCCGAAAGCCTCTACTGGGTGGTTCGTTTTCTTTATGAAAGGTATCGCCTGCCCGTGGTCATCACGGAAAACGGCATGAGCATTTCCGACTGGATTGCGGAAGACGGGAAGGTCCATGACCCGCAACGGATCGACTTCCTCAGTCGCTACCTCAAACAGTTAAAGCGGGCCATCCTGGATGGATATCCCGTCCTTGGCTATTATCACTGGACCCTGTTGGACAATTTTGAGTGGGCGGAGGGCTATCGCCAAAGGTTCGGTCTTATTTATGTGGATTTCGAGACACAGGTGCGTACGCCCAAAGACTCGTACTACTGGTATCAAGAGCAGATCCGCACGAACGGCGAGCTTTTGTAGTCAGCCCAAAGCTTCTCACGCCGCGAAAGGAAACGCAGGGATTACTCGGGCAAGCGGATCATCCCGCGACGAAGGCCGACGGTGACGGCCTCCGTGCGATCCCGGACCCCCAGCTTCGCCGTAATGCTCTTGAGGTGTGCTTTGACGGTGTGTTCCGTAAGGCCCATTTTATCCGCCAACTCCTTATTGCTGTCCCCTCCCACCAGGCGTTGCAGAACATCCAATTCGCGCTCGGTCAGCTTGGCCTTGGCGGAGTGGGCTTCCATTTTTTTGGCAATCGCGTTGGGAATCCAGCGTTTCCCGCCCGCGACCGCCCGCAGGGCGGCGGCGAGGTCGTCTCCCGGGCTGTTTTTCAGGATGTATCCCATCGCGCCCGCCTCGAGGGCGGCGTGAATCTCCTCGTCCCCCTGGTGCGTGGTTAAAATAATCACCGCGCCCCGGGGATCGATTTGGCGGATGGCACGGGTCGCCTGCACGCCATCCTGAATGGGCATTCGTAAATCCATCAGGACCACGTCCGGGAAAAGTCGGCCATAGGCATCGACGGCTTTCTCGCCGTTTTCCGCTTCCCCCACGACTTTCAACCCCGGGTCGGTGCTGAGGAGAGCCCGAATCCCCGCCCGGACGACGGTGTGGTCATCGGCAATTAGCACCGTAAGGGGGCGTGAGGTTTCGGAGACGGCCGGATGTTTTTTGGGAGGGACAGGGGTCTTCATGAGGAGGGGATGGGAATCGTGACGACGACTCTCGTACCACGCGGGACCACTTTTTCAATCTGCAAAACCCCGCCGATTCGTGTGGCACGTTCCTGCATGCCGCGGATTCCAAAACCGTGGTCCGGATGGGTCTCCGTCGCTGCCTTCTCCAGGCCGACCCCGTCATCCGCCACGCTCAGAACAATTTCTTTGTGCGAAAAAAGGATTCGTAATTCCAGTCGGGAAGCCGAGGCATGCTTCATGGCGTTGGTGCCGGCTTCCTGGGCAATGCGCAGAAGATTCTGTTGGAGAGAGGTCTCGAGGGGAGGGAGATCCCCCTGCACCTCGGCATGAAAATCCAAGCCGGCGGAATCCGCGGTCTGTTGGAGATTCCGGGTAATCGCCTCGGCCAGATTAAAACTCTGTAGTGCCTCGGGGGTGAGATTCCAGATGGAGCGGCGCAATTCGGCGTGGGTTTGCGTGATGCCCTCCTTGGCGACCTCCAAATGCTGCATGGCGCGTTCCACTCCCCGAGGAATCAGGGTTAAAGCGGTTTTTAACTGCAGGGAGAGGGCGACCAGGGACTGCTCGAGGGTGTCATGAAGATCCGCCGCCAAGCGAGACCGCTCGGCCAAAACGGCGTTTCGCTCCCGGATATCGCCTTGCAGGCGCAGATTCTTGGTCAGGAGACGGCGCCCCCAAAGGGAGACGCCCAAAAGAATCAGCAGGGCGATCGCCAAGGCCACGGCCAGCCGCAGGGCGGTAAAAGGGCTGGCGGGATGAATCCGGGTGACTTGTTCCAAGGAGGGAACCAACAGAAAAAATCCCTGAAAGGCGCCCTCATAATCCGTCTGGGTGTAGCAGATACCCTCAACGGCAATTTGACTTCCGATCTCCAATTCTTGCGCGCGGCTCTCTGGGTAGGGCTGCTTGATTTCCGCCGTGACCACACCCTCCGGGGTTTTCACGGCCAGGGTGAAGGTGCTGGAGGCAGGATCCAGGGCGCTGGGCTTTTCCAAAAGGTTGACGAGTTGGCCTTCGATTCGCGTCCAGTCCCCGTGGAGGAAGCCATCCCGTAATTGTTGCAGCGATTGAATGCTTTTGGGCTCCACCCGACCTTGGCGGCCTGTTGGAAAAACAATCGCATCCACCAGCACGGGCAGTCCCCGCTGCAGAATCGGAAATCCAACCGCCTCAATCTCGTCCCCCATGTGGGGCGCGGAGACCTCGGCCAGGCGCACTTCAAGGCCGCCGGTCGGGTCACTGACATACAAGGTGTCGTTTGAAACAAGGGTGACCACGCCTTTGACGAAAAAACGTTTCCCCGGAGAGTTGTCGATCGAATACCGGGAAAGGGAAGTGATCGGGGTGGGGG
>Ga0163212_1001469_pt1 | contig 10433 bp, 11 predicted proteins | sample Malawi_45m_30L_FD_113532 | JGI IMG/M metagenome (GOLD analysis project Ga0163212, IMG submission 113532) | Freshwater microbial communities from Lake Malawi, Central Region, Malawi to study Microbial Dark Matter (Phase II) - Malawi_45m_30L | ecosystem: Environmental > Aquatic > Freshwater > Lake...
ACCGGCTCTCCCGAGGCGGCCAACACCGCCGCCCGATCGCAGGCCGCCTCCACCCCCACGAGTTGCACCAACTCACTCGTGGCCTCCCTCGACTGAACGGGGTACAACTCGGTCGACGACTGCAGGTGGAACCATCCCATGTAGGTCTCCCAAATCGTTCGCACCGCCCACGCGACCTTGCCATAGCCCTGCCCGACCCGAAGTTCGGGCGGTAAGACGATTTCCTTCATCAAAGTGAAGACATCCGTGCCCGCGTTCATTCCCTCCAAGGTTTTGCGATGGACGAAATCGACCGCGCCGTGCAAACGGGCCAAACAGGCATCGAGCAACTCGGTTCCTTCGATCGGCAGATGCCGTCCCGGGATGATCATCCGCGGATGCAAAGAGCGCAACTTGTCCACGGTCGCCAAGTACGGCTCGACGAGGCGGTAGCGATCACCGCGCAACGTGTTCAAATTCGGAAAGTGCGGGAAAAGGGGTCCGAGCAGATTCGAAATGAGGGCGATGCGACTTCGAGGCAGAAAAACGATCATCGAATCGATGGTCTCGCCCGTCGCGGCAATCAGCTGAACCTCGAGATTTCCCGTCGTGAATTCGTAAAAATCCCCGAACATGACATCGGGTACCGGTTTGTCCTGTCGCATCGGAATTCCGGGATGTTGCCGGGCAAACCGCTGCGCGGCGGCCCCCGAAACGTCGAACCACACTTGGGCGGTTCGGAAACGCAAGCTCGCGATTCGCGCGTCGTCCCCCTGACATGCCGGGTTGTTGGCCTGGGCGATGTAAACCGTTTCGGGTTCACGAAACAACCCGACCCCTCCGACGTGGTCCACGTGGGCCTGCGTCGTCAAGATGTGGGTCGTAGGTCCCGGACAAATCGCGTCAAAAACCGCCTTGTGGTGCACCGCCTCGAAGCCCATACCGGTGTTGACGATGATGCGTCCAGCGTCGTGGACGATCATGTAGGCGGCAGTCGAACCCCCTGAGCGGTAGATGTTCGGAGCGACTTCATACGCGACATCTTCGTACTTGGGCTCCAACAACTCCTTGCCCGGACGGGTATCGATGAGAACATCGACCTGCTGCTCGACCTCACCCACGCCCATCTCATCTCACCTCCGCTTCGACACCGAATTTCTCCATGTAGGCCACGAATCGCTCCCGAATCTCTGATGGCTGACGCCCGAAGTCCGCTCGCACGTCGTACTCCACGGTCGCCTGCCCCTCTCGCGAACGATTCTCGAGTCTCTGCTCGATCTGTCGCGTCGCCTGCTCATCGAGGGAGTGGCCGGCGAAATCGAACACCCGCTGAATCGTCGCTCGATCATCGGCCATGAAACCCTGGAAATGCACATCGACTCGTTGACCTTCCGGGATCAGATGCACGTCACGCACCGCGGCCGTCAGCAACTTCTCGATCCGGTCGGTCCAGTAGTCGATGTACCAACCAGGATCGATCGTTCGATACGCCATACGCGCCGCGTAGGTCATCATCGTGGCCGCGGACTGAATCACCGACACCGGGTCACGATGAGTCATGACAATGGTTGCATCGGGAAAGATCCTGAGCAAAGGACCGATTTGCTCGAAGTGTTGCGGTGACTTGAGGATCCAGCGGCTTCGCGGACGTAGGAAGGTCAGCACTTTGAGCATCGTGTGCATGTAGTCGTAATGGGGCTGCTGATCGTGGGAGAGGTAGTAATCCCGCCAACGTGGGCAGCGCGCGACCCACTCCAGGTTGTAGGAGGAAAAGTCCGGCAGCATCAACTCGATTTCCTCGTGCACGTGATCCGGGTCCATCGGGTGCATCAAGGCGACGTGCGGCGTCACCATCTGCATCTGCTCCCACTCCCGGGCACACCGCGCATAGCGTGGGTCGACACCATCGTCCCCGGACGCCTCATGAGGCATCGCGATCGGCTCGTAACTCTCCCAGAGAGGCATCGAGCGCAGCCTGGTATCGGCTGAGAGGACGTTCAACAGGTGGGTCGTACCTGTTCTCGGTAATCCGACGATGATTATCGGTCGGGTGATCCTGATGTCGTGGATCTCGGGGTGACGACGGAGTAGATCACGCGTCAAGAGACGATTCGCCGCGTAACGCACACAACTGTTCCGCAGGGAAAGCTGGCCGATACCGAGACGATCCGGGTCGCTCGCAACTTCTTCCAGCCACATGTCGAGTCGGTCGACGAAGTCCATCGGACCAAAGTCATCGAGTCCGGTACGAGCGATGGCATCTCCCAAGACGCCCGCTGACGACATGTCCAGGGACAGGCTGTCTCCATAATCTCGAGCCATTTGTTGAATGTCGCTCAACTGCGGATCGCCCAGATCGGAGATGCGGATTTTCGTCGGCATTTGGCCCCATTGTTCCGGTGACTACCACCAGATAGTAGTCTGGCCGAGGTGGAGAGCGTTCGGCTCGGAATCGTCGGTTGTGGAGCCATCGCCCAATGGCACGCGACGGCACTGAAACATGCTCGACGCACGACCATCACCGCCTGTGTCGACGTCGTGCCCGCCCAAGCCGAAACACTGGCGACGTCGACCAACAGTGTCGCTTGTTCGTCGATCACCGAAGCACTGGACGTCGGCGTCGACGCATTGGCGATTTTGGTCCCTCACGATCTTCACGAAAAGTTGGTCACCGAGGCTCTGGAGGCGGGCGTTCACGTCGCTTTGGAGAAACCAATGGCCCCGACACTGGATGCTTGTGAACGAATCTTGGCGACTGCTGCTCGGCACGGTGATCGTGTTTTCATGCTGACCGAGAACGCCCAGTATTGGCCCGAAGTCGTCATGGCGCAAAAGCTCGTCGCCGAGGGAGCGATCGGCGAAATCGTGACTGCGCGCTCGTGGCACAACTTCGGCATCACCAAAGAGTTCTACCCCAGCGATCAATCGTGGCGTTTTCGCCAGGCGTCTGCCGGCGGCGGAGTCGCCTTGGACACTGGCTCCCACTGGATGCGACCTCTCCGGATGATCTTGGGTGAGGTCGACGAGGTTGTCGCGGTCACCGGTCGTCTCTGGGAGAAGATGGAGGGTGAATCCCTGGTTCGTTCTCTGTGTCTTTTCCAGTCGGGCGTGGTGGCCAGTTTCGACGTGATCTTGGCGACCGGTGCTGTCGGACTGCAACCCCACTTCCAATTCACCGGCACAACGGGTGAGATCGTGATCTCGGCATTGGGTGAAGTCAGATTGTTCGACGGCAAGGACTGGCAGGGCACGGTCGTCGGACGCGGGAATTACATGGACAGTTACGGGGGTGTCTGGAGGGATTTCGAGGCCGCGATCCTGGATGGAAAACCTTTGGACGCTGATGCTCGCTACTCTCTCGGAGAGGTGGCGGCGGCCAACGCCATCGTCCGTAGTGCGCGATCGAAGAAATGGGAAAAGGTCTGGTGAACAGCGTCGACTTCGATTTCACCGGATCAGAGGTACTGGTCACAGGTGGGTCGAGCGGGATCGGCTTGGCGATTGCTTCGGCCTTCGCTGCTTCGGGGGCTCACGTCTTCGTCCCGGGAACACGCAGTTCGACCGACGACTACGAAAGTGATCTGAGACGATTCGATTACCGGCAGTGCATCATGAGCGATCGGCAACAGATTTCCGACCTGGCCGGGTCCATCGACTCTCTCGACGTTCTCGTGAACAATGCGGGTCAGGTGATGCCCAATGGGCGAGACGAGTACGACCCTGATGTTTTCGAGGAGTCCCTGCAAATAAACGTCTCGGCGGCGTTTCGCTTGGCACGATTACTCCAACCGTCTTTGAGCCGTTCCACATTGGCGGGGGGCGCCGCCGTGATCAATTTGGCTTCACTTGCATCCTTTTTCGCCGTCGAGTTCGTTCCGGGATACGGTGCGGCGAAAGCTGCAGTCGTTCAGATGACGAAGACGTTGGCGGTCAGATACGCCGGTAGCAACATTCGTGTGAATGCGATCGCTCCCGGCTTGGTGGCTTCGAAGATGACCGCACCGATGCTGACTCTCGACGCGCTGACGCGTCCCCATCTCGACCGGACACCTCTGGGGCGTGTAGGTGAGCCCGACGAAATCGCCCCAGCGGTCTTGTTTCTCGCCTCGAGTGCGAGTCGATTCATGACGGGACACACCCTCGTCGTGGACGGTGGATTTTCAGCGAAAGGGTGATTATGAACGGCTCGATGCTTCGTGATGTGACCGACGACGAGGTCGAGGCTTTCTGGCGTGACGGAATCGTTTGCCTGAGGGGGCTACTCGATCCGAAGTTGTTGCACGACATGAGCGATCCAGTGGCCACTCTCGTGCAGACGAACGGAGTCGCCGATCTGTCGGCGATGGGTGACGCCATCGCAGCGAGCGGGCAGAAGGTCCAACGCGAAGACGTCCCTGACTCGGGGCGCGGCAAATTCTTCGCCGGAGTCGATCATTGGCTGGAACACCGGGAGTTTCGGGACTTTTCGTGCCACTCCGCACTTCCGGCCATCGCTGGGCGGATCATGAGGTCGACTCGGATTCACCTGTGGGAAGACAGCGTGCTGTTCAAGGAATCAGGCACGGTCGAGCGGACGGCTTGGCATCAGGATCTCGGCTACTTCCACTGCGATGGGACCAAGATCTGCACGATGTGGTGCCCCCTCGATTCTGTGACCGAGGACTCCGGTGCGGTGCGCTTCGTCGTCGGTTCGCACTCGTGGCCCGACATCTATCAGCCCAATTTTTTCGTCTCGTCCATGGTGATTCCCGGAACCGAGGGAACCGCCGTGCCCGATGTGGAGTCGATGTCACAACAAGGTGAGTGCCGGATCGTCACCTTCGACACCGAGCCGGGCGACGTCACAATCCACCATGCCCGCACGATTCACGGTGCGGGACCGAACACCTCGACTCGTCAACGACGAGCGATCAGCCTGCGCTATTGCGGTGATGACACCGTGTATCTCACCCGGCCGGGCTCACCGAAGAAGGCGCATCATCACAATGTCGTGGAGGGCGCCGAGTTGCACGACGACGACTGCCCGATCGTGTGGCGACGCGGCTGACACGCAGGACTGTGGTCCGGTCGGCGCGGCACGGACCAAAACCAGCGGTGAGTGGGCGCCGCTCACTGATTTCCGAACAATTCCGAGCACGTGGATCAGAGGAAGCGAACCTCGGCATCGTGTTTTGAACATCGGCCCACGAAGAAACTACGTCGGCGGATGACCCGCGATGAGATCGAGAATTTCGGCAACCCGAATCGAGTCTGAGGACGGGACGATCCAACCTTGGTCACCCACGATGACCCGGCTCACGTTCTCGACCATCTCGATGAAAGCGTTCGAAACATCGAATTCCTCGAGCCGGCCGTTGACCCTCAGCGAGCTGCTTTCGTTCCATGTCGTGAAGGACTCCCCCGACTCGGTGCTGACCTGACCATGAGAACCACGAACGATGAACTGTTGCCCGCCGGGCATGGCGAACGAACTCACCGCACGGGCGGTGATCGAATCGCGAATTCGAACCGCGACGTCGGTCGTCAGATCGACGCCCGTCGGACCGATCATTCGCGAGACCCGAGTGATCTCCATATCGGGGGCACCAGACGTCAGTGCGACCCAAGCATGAGCCTGGTAACAGCCCACGTCGAGCAATGCGCCTCCACCCATTTTCGGGTTCAACCGGTAGTTGTCGGTCATCTCCGAGACGAAGGTGAATGACGTCTCGATGTGTTCGATCCCGCCGATCGCCCCGCTCTCGACAACCCCGACCAGTCGAGTAAATCGTGGATGCCATCTTCCCCACACTGCTTCCACCAGAAGGCGTCCATGACGAGAGGCGCATTCGAACATCGTCTCGACCTCGGCGGCGTTCAGACCAAGAGGCTTCTCGCACAGAACGTGCTTTCCGGCCTCGAGCGATTTCGTCACCCATTCGTCATGCTGAACGTTCGAGAGACTGATGTACACAGCATCGACCCGCTCGTCGGAAAGGAGTTCGTCATAGTTTGCGTGCACCCGCTCCGGTTCGAGCGACTCCGACCGCTTCTCATCTCTGCTCGCTACGGCATAAAGAGTTGCTCCCCGCGAGAGATGCACGGCAGGGGCCAGGCCCCGACTGGCAACGAAGCCGGCGCCGAGAAAGCCCCAGCGCACCGTCATGGGTCAGAACCGCCGGAGGTCCGGAACCACCGGGAGACCGTTCTGCACCGCGGACTGCTCAGCGGCCTGCATGATGGCCACGACATTGCGGGACTGGAGAGCATCGACCTCCATCGGAGTTCCACATCGAATCAACTCGACGATCGACCGATGGAACTCATGGGGAGGGTCGACCCGCAGAGGAACGACCCGTGAGATTCCGTTGGTGCCATGCACGGTGAGGATCGCCGGTAGATCGGCGACGGCTGGCTCAGCAGCCGAATCCCAATCACCAACGACGGCACCCTGCGTCCCGAGGAGGAAGAACTTGGGCTTACGCGCGGCCGCCAAATCGGAGTGGATGAAAGTCGCCTGCTTGCCGCCAACGAACGTCACCACGACCTGGGCGTGATCGGCGTTCGTCGCGTGAGTCCAAACACGTTTGTGGTTGACCGCACTCACGTGAGCCACGTCGTCGGGAATGATGTTCAGAATTTGGTCGATGAAATGGCTTCCCCAGTCGAAGATCGCCCCACCCGAAATCTCCGCATTCGAGTGCCAATAGTCGCACGGTCGCGAATACCCGCCGATGAAGGTGTCGAATTGGAAGACTTCACCGATTTCTCCGGACCGAACGATCTCCCGCATCGTGACGAAATCCGCATCGAACCTGCGATTCTGATAGACGACGAGCAAAAGGTTCATAGCCTTGGCGAGGCTCCTCAACTCGTCACATTCGTCGGAGGTGAGAGCCATGGGCTTCTCGAGAACCACGTCGATACCTCGCGAGAGCGCCTCCTTCGCCCAACGAAAATGCGTGTTCGGAGGTGTCGAGATCACCACCAAATCGAGGAGTCCGGAGTCCAACATCTCCGTCGCGTCCAGAAACGTCGATGCTCGCGGAGCGAGATCGAGTGCGACCTTGAGACGATCAGGATTGGTGTCACACACCGCGACCAATTCCAGTCCGTCGGTGCTCTGAACAGCCACATTGTGCTCGTGCCCGATCGCACCGTACGCCAGAAGTCCCACCCGCTTCGCATCGCCCATGGTGTGATCCTAACTCAGCGCCGCGACTCGAGAGAGATGAAGCTCATGTCACGACATGAATCGTTGCTCCACGAGCCACCCCTCCCCGAGTCGGGGCGGTGGGACCGACATCGATGATGACCAAGGGTCAAGAAACCCACCGCTCCACACAGTGCATTTCGAAACACGGCGCTAACGACTCCCGCGCAACTCGTCGACACTCATCGGAGCCTCGCGCTCGGTCCACGCAGTGGGAGTCCCACTCATCTCTTGCGAATCACACCGTCGGCCACGGCGGCGGCGGCCACGGCGGGTGCCACGCGGGCCACCACCGAGCGATCGAACACCGACGGTACGACGAACTCGGGCTTCAATTCGGCCTCGGTCACCGACTCGGCGATGGCGATGGCCGCCGCCAACTTCATTCCCTCGGTGATGTCGGTGGCACGGGCGTCCAGTGCTCCACGGAAGATGCCGGGGAACGCCAGAACGTTGTTGATCTGATTGGGGTAGTCGCTACGACCGGTGGCCATGACCGACGCCAACCCGTCGCACTGCTCCGGGCGGATCTCGGGGTTCGGGTTCGCCATGGCGAACACGATGGGGTCCTTGGCCATCGAGCGTACGTCGGCCGCGGTGATGAGGTCGGGTCCACTCACCCCGACGAACACGTCGGTGCCCTTCATGATGTCGCTGATGGTTCCCATGCGGCGCGAACGATTGGTGTTCTCGGCAAACCACTCCTTGGCCGTGTTCATTTCCCCTCGGCCGGTGTAGATGGCGCCCACCCGGTCGCAGCCGATCACCTCGCCGACGCCGGCGTTCAACAAGATCTTGCCGATAGCCACACCGGCGGCACCCACACCGGCGATGACGACCGTGAGGTCCTCCATCTTCTTGCCGGCGATCTTCAGGGAGTTCCATAGCGCGGCCAGGGTGACGACCGCGGTTCCGTGCTGGTCGTCGTGGAAGACGGGGATGTCGAGGCTGGCGCGCAGACGCTCCTCGATCTCGAAGCACTCGGGGGCCTTGATGTCCTCGAGGTTGATACCACCGAAGGTGGGAGCGATGCGCTGGACGAAATCGACCACCTCGTCGGCGGTGCGGGCGTTGATGCACACCGGGAATCCGTCGACGCCTCCGAACTCCTTGAAGAGCAGAGCCTTACCCTCCATCACCGGCATGGCACCCTCGGGACCGATGTCGCCGAGACCGAGCACCGCCGTGCCGTTGCTGACGATTGCCACGGTGTTCTTGCGGATGGTGTACTCGTGTGACAAGCCCGGATCGTTTTCGATCGCCGTGCATACGCGGGCCACGCCGGGGGTGTACGCCATCGACAAATCGTCGCGGTCGTTCACCGGCGCCGTGGAGATGACCTGGATCTTGCCCGACTCGTGCATCTTGAAGGTACGGTCCCACCAACCAAGCAGGGTGACGCCTGAAAGCTTCTTCACCGCGTCGACGACCTTGGCCTGGTGGGCCTCGTCGCGACAGTGCACCACCAGGCTGCGGCGCAACACGGGTCCTCGCACGTCGAAACCATCGAGAGCACCGATGTTGCCACCGGCCTCGCCGATGGCGGTGCACAGGCGTCCGAGGGTGCCCGGAACGTTGTCCAACTGGCAGTCGAGGGCGATGGAGAAGGCGGCGGTCGGTTTCGTGGTCACAGGAACATAAAGGATACGAAACCCCGGTTCGAAGCACCGCCTTTCGACAACAAACTCTCGGCACCACCGATCCGAGACCCTTGACGCGAGCCCTCCGATGGGGTACCTTTTTGTAGTGATAACTACAAACGATTCGCACGGCCCCGGCCCAGCACGTGGGAAGCCGTCCAGCGCGATCTGGATGGCCCACCCGGTGGGGATGATGTTCGCGTTGGCGTTCGCGCTCGTGTTCACCCTTCTCCCAAACAACGCGCTGTCGCAGACCGCGCCCAAACTTGGTCTGTACGCCCTGGCCGCCGCCCTCGGACCGGTGACGGTGGCGATCCTGCGATTCCTCGCCGATCGTTTGGCCCTCGACCGTCGTCGGTTCGTGGTGATCGCCGGTGCGGGTTCCATCACCTTCGACGGGTTGTTCGTCGGGCTGTGGCCCGACGTCTACGGACACGAGGGTGCAGCACTCGCCAACGTCGCGGCCCTGATCCTGTTCGGAATGGCCGCCATCCTGGTCTCCGACCAATTGGTATCGGTGAACACGCTCCCCCGCCGGAAAGGAAACGCCACATGACCACCAGTGGTCCCCTGAGCACCGTCCTCGACTTCTTTCGCTCCTTCGCGGGCAACGATGTCGAGGAGGCCGTGAGATTCGTCGCCGGCGACATGGAATAGGTCGACGTGCCCTTCGGTTTCGAGGCCGGCACCGTGATCGGACCCGACGGAATGCGCGCGGTGCTCGTCCCGGCCTTCGCCAGCGTCACCCGAAACGAGTTCGTCGTGCGCACGACCGCCACCAACGCCGACACGGTGTTCGTCGAACGCCTCGACCGTCATCGTCTGGCCAACGGTTGGGTCGAGCTACCCGTCACCGGGATCTTCACCGTTCGTGACGGCAAGATCACCCACTGGCGCGACTACTTCGATATGAACGTGTTCGCCACCCCGATGGCCGCTCTGGCCTGACGAACTCGCGCCCGGCCCGGGGTCAATCGATGATGCCCAGCACCCGAGCGGCATCGTTGGCGGCACGGGCCCCGCACACCTGACGCACCATCAGCAGCCCGTCGATTCGCGCCACGATGGACTGGGCCAGACGTCGACGTTCCGCCGGGCCGTCGCCTCGTACCAACTCGCTGATCCACGCGACCCAGGATTCCACCAACTCGGCCGCCAACACCACGAAGGGTTCCTTGCGCGCACTCGCCAGACCGACCACCTCGAAGTAGACCGCGATCAGCGCGTCCACCTTGCTACTGGCCAGGATCGGCCATGCCGCGCGCAACAACTCGTCCGGAGTCGCCTCGGTCGCGAACGCGCCCTCGAGTAACACCTGCAACTCGGCCCCCATCGCCGTCACCACCGAGGTGATCAACACGTCCTTTGTCGGGAAGTAGTACACCACCATGCGATCGGAGATTCCGAGCGCTCTGGCCACCTTGCCGAACGACAGCGAAGCCAGTCCTTCGCCCAGCACGACGTCGATCCCGGCCCGAACGATGTCGTCACGGTCATGGCGATATCCCACGTCAGCACTGTAGCGATCACTACGAAGACGTCACCCCGACCGGACGCTGACAACCGTTACTGTGTGGAAATGACCCAACGTTCCCGATCCCTGTCCGCCCTCACCGTGGGCC
>Ga0163212_1001476_pt1 | contig 10418 bp, 7 predicted proteins | sample Malawi_45m_30L_FD_113532 | JGI IMG/M metagenome (GOLD analysis project Ga0163212, IMG submission 113532) | Freshwater microbial communities from Lake Malawi, Central Region, Malawi to study Microbial Dark Matter (Phase II) - Malawi_45m_30L | ecosystem: Environmental > Aquatic > Freshwater > Lake ...
AGCGGCAGCCTCAGGCGCACGTCCCGCAGATTGCGGAAACGGACCCTGTCGAGGCTCAACCACGCGCCCCGCGCGTTCGGCGCTGGCAGGGGGCGGCGGCTGCCGCGGAGCGGGTGGGGGATGCCCGCCGCGAGGAAGCGACCGGTGAGGGAGCGTGGATTCGCGCGGACCTCGTCGGGCGTGCCGCAGGCGAGCAGTTCCCCTCCGTGGATGCCCGCGCCCGGCCCGAGGTCGATGATCCGGTCCGCCCGCTGCATCAGCTCGTCGTCGTGCTCGACCACGAGCACCGTGTTGCCCTTGTCCCGCAGACCCTCAAGGGTCGCGATCAGGCGCTGGTTGTCGCTGGCGTGGAGACCGATGCTGGGCTCGTCGAGGACGTAGAGCACGCCGGTGAGGTTGGAACCGAGCTGCGCGGCGAGGCGGATCCGTTGCTGCTCGCCGCCGGAGAGGGTCGCGGTCGGGCGGTCGAGGGTGAGGTAGCCGAGGCCCACCCGTTCGAGGAAACGGAGGCGTTCCGCGATCTCCGGGCGGACCTCCGCGAGCACGGCGCGGCCGCGGGCGTCGAGCTCGAGGGCGCCGAGCAGGCGGAGGAGCTCCGCGGGTGTGCGCCGCAGCAGCTCGGGGAGCGACAGCGCCGGCTGGCTGCCGCGGAACGGCAGACGCACGGCTCGGCTGATCCGATTCAACCGCGCGCCGCCGCAATCCGGGCATTCCTGACCGTCCGCGGCGAGGGCGCCGGCGTCCTCGAGTCCCAGTTCCCGCAGGAGGCGCGCCGGATCCTCCTCGCCTTCCTCCGCCGGCTCCAGCATCCAAGGCAAAATGCGCCCGTGCCCGCGACACAAGGGACACCAGCCGCGTGGCGAGTTGAACGAGAAATGCTTCGGCTCCAGTTCCGGGAAGGACTCGCCGGTGGCGGCGTCGGTGCGGGTGGTCGAAAACCAGGACAGTACGCCGTCCCGCGGCGTCAGGAGGAAGCAGGCGCCGCGACCCAGCGCCAGTGCGGTGTCGAGCGCGGCGGCCGGCGGGGGCGCGCCGGCCGCGCGGAGATCGGCGACCACGACCTCGATGTCGTGCTCGCGGTAGCGGTCCAGCCGCGTGAAGGCTTCCACGGGCAGCAGCTGCCCGTCGGCGCGCATCAGCGGGTAGCCCTGATCCGCGATCCAATCCGCGATTGGCTGGTGGTGGCCCTTCCGCCCGCGGATCAGCGGGGCGCAAAGGTAGAGGTGCCGGGCCCGGCGGGCCGCGGGGTGAGTCGTCATCACCTTGCGCAGGAGTGTGCGCAGGGCCGTACGCGCCAGGGGACGCACGGGGCGACCCGACTCCGGATGATGCTGCACGCCGGCGCGGGCGTAGAGCAGGCGCAGGTGCTGGGCGACCTCCGTGATCGTGGCCACGGTCGACTTGCGCGAACCACGGGTCATCCGCTGCTCGATCGCCACCGTGGGCGGGATGCCAGCCAGGCCCCCGATCGCCGGCCGCGGCAGCTGTTCGACGAACTGCCGCGCGTACGGCGACATCGACTCCATAAACCGGCGCTGGCCCTCCGCGAAAAGGATGTCGAAGGCGAGGGTTGACTTTCCGGAACCGGACACACCGGTGACGACGGTCAGCTGCTGGTGGGGCAGCGCGAGCGTGAGGTCCTTGAGGTTGTTCTCGCGCGCGTCGGTCAGCCTCAGCTCAGCTGGGCGAACTGTTACGCGCGGCGCCGGCTCGGCGAGGAGACCTTCGCTGAGCGTTGGCGCAGCCTCCGACGCCAAGGCGGCGCGCAGGAAGGGCGCCGTCACGGTGGCGCTTTTTGCAACGTCCTCCGGCGTCCCCTCCGCGGTAATCCGCCCGCCGGCGGCACCCGCTTCCGGACCCACCTCGATGATCCAGTCAGCCGCTCGGAGGACATCGGTATGGTGCTCCACGATGACCACCGAGTTTCCCTGCTCCACCAAGGTCTGGAGGACCTCGAGCAGCCGGGCCACGTCGTGGCGGTGCAGCCCGGTGGTCGGCTCGTCGAGCAGGAGCAGCGCCGGGGCCTGCGCCTCGCGATCGCGGAAGGCCGCGAGGTGGCGGACCAGCTTCAGCCGCTGCGCCTCGCCGCCGCTGAGGGTGTTGAGCGGTTGCCCGAGCGGCAGGTAACCGAGCCCGACGGCCTCGAGGCCGGCCAGCTTCCGGTGGATCGCGGGCTGCGTCGCAAAGACCGCAAGCGCCTCCGTTACCGTGAGGTCAAGGAGTTCGGCGATTGACCGGTCCTCCCGGCGCACGGCGAGCACCTCCGGCTTAAAGCGGCGGGTTCCGCAGGCCGGGCAGGGAACGAAGACGTCGGACAGGAACTGCATCTCGACGCGCTCGTAGCCGAGGCCCTGGCACTGGTCGCAGCGGCCCTCGCCTCCGTTGAAGGAAAACGCGGAGGCTCCGAGGCCTGCGGCCCGCGCTTCGGGCGTCGCCGCGTACAGCTCCCGCACGAGGTCCCAAGCCTCGACGTACAGAACCGGCGTCGACCGCGGGGTGCGACTTAACGGGGATTGGTCGACCAGCACGATCTCCCCGACCGGCTGGTCGAGCGTGAGCCGGCGGATGACGGCGGGTTCCTCCGCTGGGAGGCCGCGCTGGCGGAGGAGCCCCTGGTGGAGCGCGGCATCGAGGAGCGTGGACTTGCCGGAGCCGGAGACCCCGCTGAGGCACACGAGGCGACCGAGGGGCACGCGCAAGTCGAGGTCCCGCAGGTTGTGCCGCGAGATGCCCTCCAGCCGCAGGCACGGGTGGCCGTCCGGCACGGGCCGGCGCGGCGGCGCCGGTGAAACGCCGGCGCGGCCAGATAGGTAGCGTCCCGTGAGGCACTTCACGTGCGTGAGCATCTCCGAGACGGATCCTTGAAAGACAATCCGGCCGCCACGCCGACCCGGCTCGGGTCCGACTTCGATGACCTGGTCCGCCGCCCGGATCACGGCCTCATCGTGCTCGACGACCACGACTGTGTTGCCGGCGTCGACCAGCCGGCGGATCACCCCGAGAAGGCGGTGCACATCGCGCGGATGAAGGCCGACGCTGGGCTCATCGAGGACGAACAGGGTGTCGACCAGCGAGGTGCCGAGGCAGGCGGTGAGATTGACCCGTGCGACCTCGCCACCGGATAGGGTGCGCGAGGGGCGGTCGAGGGTGAGGTGGCCCAGCCCGACCTCCTCGAGGTAACGCAGCCGGGTAAGCATCGCCGCGCGCGCCACCCCGGCGGCCTCCGCGGGCTTGGGTGCCTCGTCAGGCGCCTCTGCCAACAGGGCCCGCAGCTCCGTGACGGACATCTGGTAAAACTCGGGCAGGGTGCGGCCGCGCCAGCGCCAACAGAGGGCCTCGGGCTGGAGGCGGCTGCCCCCGCAATCCGGGCAGGGGAGCGCGGCGCGGTAGCGCGAGAGAAATACCCGCACGTGCATTTTGTAGGTGTTGCGCTCCAGCCAGCGAAAGAAGCCGTGCAGGCCGTACCACGCGTCGGCCCCGCGCGCGTCGTCGGCGCCGGGTTCACCCTCGAGCACCCAGCGACGCTGCGTCTCGGTAAGGCGGGAGAAGGGGACGTCGGTTGGCACCCCCTGCCGGCGGGCGCTGCGGAGCAGGTCGCGCTTCGATCCCCCGTAGACCTCGCTCTCCCAGCAGCGGATCGCCCCCTGCGCGAGGGACAGCGAGTGGTCGGGGATGGCAAGCGCGGGATCGAGTTCGAGGATGCGGCCGAAGCCGCGGCACCGCGGGCAGGCACCCAGCGGCGAATTGAAGGAAAAAAGCGACGGTGTGGCCGGGCGGAACACCCGCCCGGTGGCGGGGGAACGCAGCCCGCGGGAATGCCGTCCCGCGGACTCGAGCCGGCCCTGCTCCTCGGTGAACAGCTCCAGCTCGCCTCGGCCGAAATGGTACGCCTTCTCAGCGGCCTCGAAGAACCTTGCGCGCTGATCATCGGCAAGCGCTAGACGGTCTTGCGCCACCAGCAACTGATTGCCCTGCCCGAGCAGGGCGGGATCCGTCGCAAGCTCGGCTAGACGCCGAGGCTCCCATCCGCCACTGGTCAGCGGCAACAGGGCGCGTACGTAGCCCTGTGCCTGCAGGCCGGCGAGGATCTCGGCCCAGGTCAGGGCGGCCGGCCGGACCACCCGGAAGGCGACGATGACGGCACGGGGGGCGAGCCGGGCGCGCGCGTGCGCCCACACCGCGGACGGATGATCGTCCCGAACCGGTTCCCCGGTCGCCGGATCAGTGCAGCCGGCGACCTGGCTGAACCAGACTTTCGCGTAGTCGGTCAACTCGGTCATCGTCCCCACGGTCGAGCGGGAGGTGCGGACCGTGTTGGTCTGCTCGATCGCGATCGACGGCCGGATGTTTTCGACCCGGTCCACGCGGGGCGCGGGCAGCAATTCGAGGAACTGGCGAGTGTATGCGCTGAAGGTCTCGACGTAGCGGCGCTGGCCCTCTGCGTGCAGGGTATCGAAGACGAGCGAGGATTTGCCCGCGCCGCTTAGCCCTGTGACCACGACGAAGCGGCCGAGGGGCAGGTCGAGGTCGAAGCCCTGGAGGTTGTGCTGGCGGACGCCGCGGAGCCGGATGCAGTCCGGGGCGGGTCGGGAGGTGGGCGCGGAGGCGGGCACGCGCGGAGCAAGCGGGTCGCGCCGCCAAAGGCAACCGCGCCGGGAAATTTGGCGCGCTCAGCCGCCGGCGAGCGCGAGTCGCGCGCCCCCGGCCGTGATCGCTGCCGCGACCGCGGGGGCGGGCGGTGTGTCGGTCACGATATAAATCCGCGGGCCGAACGGCGGGGTCAGGCCCAGCGCCTTGCGGCCGAACTTCAAGGCATCGAGGGCGAACACGGTCCATTCCGCCGCCTCGATCATCTGCCGCAGGGTGCTGATCAGCAGCGCGTTGTCGTTCCAGACGCCGCGCTCGGTGACCCCTGTGCCGGCGAGGATCGCGAGCTCCGCGCGCACCTGCTCGAGCGCGGCCCCGCAGGCGTGACCGACGGGCATTCCCTGCTGAGGGAGGATGCTGCCACCCGTGACGATCGTCTCGACGGCGCCGAAGTCCCCGAACAGGGCGACCACCGGCAGCGAGTTTGTGATCACCTGCACCTGTTTTTTTCCAGCAGGCGGGCCACGGCGAAGGTCGTCGAGCCGTCATCGAGGATTACGGGGGTGCCGGGGGCGAGCGGCTGCGCGATGACGCTGGCAATGCGGAACTTTCGGTCCGCCTAGCGCTGGATGCGGGTAAGGGAGTCATTCTCGCGCGCGAGCGCGTCCCCTCCGAAGAGCGACGCGCGCCCGTGATGCCACCGCCCCGCCCCGCGCGCCTCAAGGCCATCCAGGATGCGCCGCACCGTCGAAAGAGAGCCGCCGAAGCGCTGGCGAGGGAGTACAGGGCCGCGCATTTGTGCTCGCGCAGTTGGCGTTTGATCAGGTCGGTGCGCTGCTGGTTGCTCATTTTTCGGGGGAGGGGAGCAGCCGGGTGAACAGTTCCATGTAGGCCGCGACCTGGCGATCGGGGGCGAAGTTTTCCCGCGCGAACGCCCGCGCCGCCCGCGCGCGTCCGGCGCGGATCTCCGGGCCGGCGCCGAGACACTCGCGGAGGCGTTCCCGGAACGCTGCGTGATCGCCCCGCGGGATCATCCAGCCGGTCTCGCCCGGGACAAAGCATTCGGCGATGCCCTGCGCCGCCGCCGCGACCACGGGCAGGCCGTGGGCCTGCGCCTCAATGAGGAAGTTTGAAAGCGCCTCACTTCGGGAAGCGTGGACCGCGACGTCGGCGGCCGCGTAAAGCGGCGACGGGTCCGCGAGAAAACCGGGGAAGCGCACGCGTTCCACGAGCCCGGCCTCCTCCGCGCGGCGCCGGCAGGCAGCCAGTTCCGGACCTTCCCCGGCGAGCCACAGTTGCCAAGGTGGCGCGGCCGGGAGCTCCCGCACGATCTCGATCAGCTCCGGCTGATTCTTCTCTGGGCGGAACATCGCCACGCAGACCAGCACCTGCGCCTCGGGCGGCGTGCCGAGCCGCGCGCGCCATTCCGCGCGCCGCGCCGCGGTCTGAGCCGCATCTGCCTCAAGCGGGAAAACCAGCGAGTTGGGGATCACGGCGACCTGTTCCCGCGCGAGGCCGTGCCCCTGCAGGAGTTGATCGCGCGCCTCGCGGCTGTTTGCAACCACGTGCCGGCTGGCGCGCAGCGTGCGGCGGAACCAAGCGGGCAGCGGCTTGCCCGTGCGCATCGTCGCCACCACGGGCGCGAGCGGGGTTAGCCGCCAGCCGAGGCAATTCGCCATCCGCCCCATCAGCAGGATCAGGTCGGGCTGCCGCGCGCGGACCTGGCGCCTGAGCCCCGGGGCGAACCAGTCGAGGCCGAGGTCCCGGGGCTGGAGCGAGGCGTGGGTCACCGCGGCCGAGACGGTCTTCGCGAGCGCTCCGCCGGGCCGGAAGGTCATCAGCGTGACCGCGTGCCCGGCCGCGGCGCAGGCGTTGGCGAGCAGGATGGATTGACGCTCCGTGCCGCCACTGCGCAGGTGATCCTGGAGAATGAGCAACCGCATCAGCCGGACGATGGGGAAGGGGCGGGCATTCGGTTCGGAGGTTGGGCGGCGCGTCGGCGTGAGGCAACCGCGGCGTCACGCGGTGGAGAATGCGTTTGACGGTTCCCGCGGCCGGCGTGACCGTGCGGAATGGCTGAAAGCGTTGACTACGATCTCATCGTCATCGGCGGTGGACCGGCGGGCTACGCCGGCGCGATTCGGGCCGGGCAGCTGGGCAAGAGGGTCGCCTGCATCGAGGAGGAACGGGCCGGGGGCACTTGCCTGAACTGGGGCTGCATCCCGACGAAGGCGCTGCTGAAGAGCGCCGAGCTCTACCGCACGCTTCGCAAGGCGGACGCCTTCGGGCTGCGCGTGGGCGAGGTCGGATTCGACTTCGCCAAGGTGATGGAGCGCTCCCGCGGAGTGGCCGGCCAGATGGCCAAGGGCATCGAGTTCCTCTTCCGCAAGAACAAGGTCGACTATTTGGTCGGCCGGGCGCAGGTCGCCGCCCCGGGGATGGTCGAGGTCACCGAGGGCGAGCACAAGGGCCGCTTCCTGCGCGCCCGCCAGATCCTCCTTGCCACCGGCTGCAAGCCGCGCCGGCTGCCCGACGTGCCCGTCGACGGCGAGCGCGTGATGACCTCGCGGGAGGCGCTGGTGCCGCGCGCGCGGCCGCCGGCCTCCCTGGTGATTATTGGCGCCGGGGCGATCGGCGTGGAGTTCGCCTATTTTTACAGCGCCTTCGGCACCAAGGTCACGTTGGTTGAACTCCTGCCGCAGCTCGTGCCGGTCGAGGACGAGGAGGTTGGCCGCGGCCTGCAGCGGGCCTTCGAGAAATCCGGCATCACGGTGCACATCGGCACCAAGGTCGAGGGCATCGTCGTCGGGCCAGACCGGGTGGCGATGAAGCTGGTGCCGGCTGCGGGCGGGGCGGCGGCGAAACTTGAGGCCGAAAGCCTGCTGGTCGCCGTCGGGGTCGCACCGAACCTCGAAGGCGCCGTATCCCCCAAGGTGCGGATCGAGCTCGACCGGGGCTACGTGAAGGTCGACGACCGCTACGAGACTGGCGTGAAGGGGATCTACGCGGCGGGCGACATCATCGGCCCGCCTTGGCTCGCGCACGTGGCCACCTTCGAGGCGATCCAGGCCGTCAACGCGATGTTCGGTCACGCTCATCAGGGGCGCGTCAAGGTCTTCCCAGGTTGCACGTACTGCCAGCCTCAGATTGCGAGCACGGGCCTCACCGAGAAGGCCTGCCGGGAGAAGGGGCTGGCCTACAAGGTGGGCAAGTTCCCGTTCGCCGCCTCCGGCAAGGCTGTGGCGGCGGGTGACGCCGAGGGCTTCGTGAAGGTCATCACTGACAGCGCCACCGGAGAAATCCTTGGCGCACACATCCTCGGCAATGAGGCGCCAGAACTCATCGCCGAGTACGTGCTGGCGATGAACCTTGAGGGCACCGCCGAGGAAATCCATCGCTCCATCCACGCCCACCCCACGCTGAGCGAGGCGCTCGCGGAGGCTGCCGCCGCCACCAGCGGCGAGGCGATCCACATATAAGGTCTTGGGCCGCGCTCAGGCGGAGGCTTCGCCTGCGCACGGGTACCTCGCCCGGCGGCGCCCCAGAGATCAGTTGTTGAAACGGAAGAGGGCGACGTCGCCGTCTTTGAAAACGTACTCCTTGCCCTCAAGGCGGTACTTTCCAGCTTCGCGCGCGGCCGCGACGCTGCCTAGGTTCACAAGGTCCTGATAGGATACGACCTCGGCCTTAATGAAGCCCTGCTCGAAATCGGTGTGGATCACGCCTGCGGCCTGCGGAGCCTTCCAGCCCTTCTTGATGGTCCACGCGCGCACTTCCTTCTCGCCAGCGGTGAAATAGGTCTGCAGCCCCAGCAGTTGGTAACTGGCACGGATCAGCCCGGAGACCCCCGAGTCCGCCACCCCTAGGTCGCGCAGAAAGGCGCGGGCCTCCTCCGGCTCAAGGTCGATCAGCTCCGACTCGATCTTCGCGCTGATCGGCACATAGGCGGCATCGTGATGGGTGCGCACGAACTCCGCGACCTGCTGGACAAACGGGTTGCGCTCGGCTTCCGCGAGGTCTCCCTCCGCGACATTGCACGCGAAGAGTACGGGCTTGGCCGTCAGCAGTTGGAACAGCTTCAGCTGCGCTTTCTCGTCCTCGGTCGCCGGCAACAGGTTCGCGGTCTGGCCGGCGTTGAGGTGCGGCTCAAGCCGCTGCAGCAGGGCCAGCTCGGCCTGCGCCTCCTTGTCCCCGGACTTGGCCTTTTTCTGCGTCTTCTCGATCCGCTTGGTGACCGCGTCGAGGTCCGCGAGGACCAGCTCCGTGGTGATGACCTCGATGTCCCGCACCGGCTGGATCCCGCCCATCGTGTGGACGATGTCCGGGTTCTCGAAGCAGCGCACGACCTGCACGATGGCATCGACCTCCCGGATATTCGCGAGGAACTGGTTGCCGAGGCCTTCGCCCTTGCTGGCGCCAGCGACCAGGCCGGCGATGTCGACGAACTCGATCGCGGCGGGGACGACCACGTTGGTTCGGGCAATCTTCTGCAAGGCAAAGGCGCGTTCATCGGGCACCACTACGACGCCGACATTAGGGTTGATCGTGCAGAAGGGGTAGTTGGCGGCCTCCGCCTTGCGGGAGCGGGTGAGCGCGTTAAAAAGCGTGGATTTGCCGACGTTGGGCAGGCCGACGATGCCAGCTTTGAGCATAGGGGGGCGAGGGAGGGCTTGGAAGCGGGGCTTGACAAGCTGATTGTGGAGCGGTGTTTTATTCGCTTTTTCCACGTCAGAAACGCTCCGCAATCTCCCAGACATGGCCCTTAAAATCCGTCTCACTAAGGTCGGCTCCGTCCACCAGCCGCTGTACCGTGTGGTCGTCGCTGAAGCCCGCTCCCGCCGCGACGGTGCGGCGGTCGAGAACCTGGGAACGTACACGCCCAAGGCGAAGGGCTCTCCGGTCAATATCAACCTCGAGCGGGTCGACTACTGGCTGAGCAAGGGTGCTACGCCGTCCGACACGATGCACGCAATGATCAAGAAAGTCCGCCGCGCCACCGTGGCCGCCGCGAACTGATCCCGCCCCTCGAATCTGGATTCTCCGCCCGGGCCCCGCGCCCGGGCGGTTTCGTTTCCGGCCCCCGCCGATGCCGCTCCTGGTCGATGTGATTACGCTGTTCCCGCGGATGCTGGACGGGTTCCTTGCCGAGAGCATTCTCGGCAAGGGCATCGCGGCGGGCAGCCTCTCGGTACGGGTCCACGACCTGCGAACCTGGACCACGGACCGGCACCGGACGGCAGACGATCGTCCCTTCGGGGGCGGCGCTGGGATGGTGCTGAAGCCCGAGCCGGTCTTCGCCGCGATCGAGCAGCTGCAGACCCCGGGCTGCCGTCGGATCTACCTCACCCCGGATGGCCGGCCCTTCTCGGCGGGGCTCGCGCAGGAGCTATCCCGCGAGTCCCACCTGATTTTCCTGAGCGGCCACTACGAGGGGATCGACCAGCGCATCCGCGACCGGGTTATCGATCAGGAGATTTCCATCGGCGATTACGTGCTCACCAACGGCACCCTCGCCGCCGCGGTCGTTATCGACGCTCTCTCGCGCTTCATCCCGGGAGTGCTTGGTCAGGAAAAGTCATTGACGCACGAATCCTTCAGCCGCAGCCTGCTCGACTTTCCTCAATACACGCGTCCCGCCGAGTTCCGGGGCATGTCCGTTCCCGAGATCCTCCTCTCCGGAAATCATGCCGAAATCGAACGCTGGCGGAACGCGCGTCAGTCGGAAAAAACCCGCCAAGTCCGGCCCGATTTGCTCAAATAATCAACCGCCATGAACCCGATCATCCAGGAAATCACCGCCAATCAGGTGAAGAAAGACGTCACGCCTTTCA